>TARA_R110002033_G_scaffold52650_1_pt1 | contig 10458 bp, 7 predicted proteins | sample TARA_R110002033 | Tara Oceans TARA_R110002033 (sample SAMEA4397051) | marine metagenome | biome: Polar Biome; feature: [SRF] surface water layer (ENVO:00010504); material: water (ENVO:00002006), including particulate matter (ENVO:01000060) such as... | depth 5 m
CGACATTAAAAACAACAAAAATGCAAAACAAAGGAATAATTAAGCTATTTGCGCTTTTATTTGGTTTGGTAAGTATCTATCAATTATCATTTACGTTTAGAGCCAATCAAATTGAAGATAATGCTAAAGAAGCAGCAATAGCAAAGTATGCAGATACTGAAGATGATTACCAATCTAAGAGAAACATAGAAGAAGCACGTTATTTAGATTCTTTAAAAACCTCTAAAATTAAAGTAGGTGATAAGTTTGAATCTATTGAAGCTTATAACTTAGGTATAGCTCAATACGACTACAACGAAGTTGAAAATAATGCTATGAATTTAGGTTTAGACCTTAAAGGTGGTATTAACGTTATACTTCAGATTTCAGTTAGAGATATCTTAAAAGGATTGTCTGATAACAGTAAAGACCCATTATTTAATAAAGCTTTAGATGATGCAGAAGAATTACAAAAGGATTCTCAAGATTCTTATTTAGAGTCTTTCTTTAAAGCGTTTGATGCTATAAAAGGTGATACTAAATTAGCGTCTCCAGATATTTTTGCTAACAGAACGTTAAGTGATGAGATTAAATTCGATATGTCAGATAACGAAGTTAAAGGTATTATAGAAACTAAAATTGATGAATCTATCGTTTCTGCTTTTGAAGTATTACGTAAGCGTATTGATAAGTTTGGTGTAACGTCTCCAAATATTCAACGTTTAGGAAATACTGGTCGTATTCTTTTAGAATTACCGGGAGCCAAAGATATTGAGCGTGTTAAAGATTTAGTGACTAAAACAGCACAATTACAGTTTTGGGAAACTTACAAGGCTCAAGAGGTTTTACCTTATATAATGGAAGTTAACCAAAAGTTGGTCGAAGAAAACAAAAAGAACGAGGTTAAAGAAGAAGTTACAGAAGTACAAGATGATGAAAATGCTGCTTCAGATGCCATTGATGATTTAACAGGTCAGATAGAAACTGATTCTACAGCTACTACTAGTTTAGCTGATATTTATCCAATTGGTATTCAGGAATTCGGAAGAGGTGGTTCTGTTATTGGAATTTTCTTAAAGAAGGATAGAGAAAAAGTTTTAGAGCACTTAAATGCATCTAAAAACAGAGCATCTTTACCAGCAGAAATGCGTTACATAAAGTTTGCTTGGGGCATTCAATCTGAGGATTCAGAATATTCTGAGTTATATGCTATTAAAGGTAACAGAGATGATGAGCCTAGATTAAGTGGTTCGGTTATTACTGGTGCTGATCAAGATTACGATCAAATAAGTAGACCAGCTGTGAGTATGCAAATGGATGCAAGAGGTGCTAAAATTTGGGAAGAAATGACCAAAGAAGCAAATCAAACTGACGGAAATATTGCTATTGTTTTAGATAATATAGTTTATTCTGCTCCAGGTGTTACACAGCCTGGTGGAATTTCAGGTGGTAGATCTCAGATTTCTGGGTCATTTACATTGGCTGAAGCTGTGGATTTAGCAAACGTATTAAGAGCTGGTAAATTACCTGCTTCTGCTCAAATTGTGCAAGCAGATGAGGTTGGGCCATCTTTAGGTCAAGAAGCAATTGATAGTGGTATGTTATCATTTATTATTGCATTAGCATTTGTATTATTATGGATGATTTTCTACTATGGTAAAGCAGGTGGATTTGCAGATATCGCATTACTCTTAAACATCTTATTAATCTTTGGTGTATTAGCAAGTTTAGGAGCTGTATTAACATTACCTGGTATAGCAGGTATTGTATTAACGATTGGTATTTCGGTCGATGCAAACGTACTTATATTTGAACGTATTAGGGAGGAACTGGCAAAAGGCAAAACTCAAAAAGAGTCTATAAAAGATGGTTTTTCTAATGCATTATCTTCTATTTTAGATGCAAACATTACTACAGGTTTAACTGCTTTAATCTTATTTGTATTTGGTACAGGACCAATTAAAGGTTTCGCAACAACATTAATCATTGGTATTTTAACATCATTATTTACTGCGATTTTTATTACACGTTTATTAGTAGATTGGTATGTAAATAGAGGTGGTAATTTAGAATTTTCTACAGGCTTAACTAAGAACTTGTTTAAGAATGTAAATATCGATTTCTTAAGAAAACGTAAGATTGCTTATATCTTTTCTGGAATTTTAATTTTAGCGAGTTTAGGTTCATTATTTACAACAGGATTGGATCAAGGTATTGACTTTGTTGGAGGAAGAACTTACCAAGTGCGTTTTGATCAAGATATGAGTGTTGAAGAAGTTAAAACTGATCTTCATGCTGTTTTTGAAAGTGCAGAGGTTAAAACTATTGGTGGACCAAATCAATTAAAAATTTCCACAAAATATAAAGTAGAAGATAGTTCTATTGAAGCTGATGAAGAAGTACAGTCAATGCTATTTAAAGCATTGCAAAAGTATCTTCCAGCAGGAATGACTTATTCTGAATTCTTAGATGGATCAGGAGATAAGAAAATAGGTAAAATGTTATCAAGTAAAGTGAGTCCAACGATTGCAGATGATATTCAAAAATCATCAGTTTGGGCTATATTAGGATCATTAGTGGTTGTATTCTTATATATCTTATTAAGATTTAAGAAATGGCAATTCTCTCTTGGTGCTGTAGCTGCAGTTTTCCATGATGTATTAATTGTAATGGGTATTTATTCATTGACTTGGAGATTTATGCCATTTAGTATGGAAATTGATCAAACGTTCATCGCAGCAATATTAACCGTAATTGGTTACTCACTGAATGATACTGTTGTTGTATTTGATAGAATTAGAGAGTATTTTAATGAAAATTTAGGTTGGAATTTTGATACAACTATTAATAAGTCTATCAACAGTACAATCTCAAGAACATTAAATACATCGTTAACGACTTTAGTGGTGTTATTAGCAATGTTCTTATTTGGTGCAGATTCACTTAAAGATTTATTATTTGCATTAATCTTAGGTGTAATTGTAGGTACGTACTCTTCAGTATTTATTGCAACACCAATTATGTATGATACAGCTAAGAAAGGTAATGCAACTGAAGCACTTAAAAATAAAGTGAAAGAAGTTGAAGAAGAAGCTTAAGTTTTATAAATAATTATAATTCTATTTTTAGAATTTAAAAAGCCTTTCTTAATTGAAAGGCTTTTTTTATGTTTAAATCTTTAAATGGGGAATTAGATTTTTTAAGAATTGCTCTCAATCCATTCATGCATCATTTGCCATAGTGAATCTTTAAATTGACTTCTAAAGAATCCGAAATGACCAATATGAGGTAAGCCTAGTTTTTCAGGAATAATATGTCTTCGGTCAACACGTGCAGTTACAAACTGGCTAGCTAACCAATCTACTGAAGATTTCGAAGCAAATTCATCATTTGGGAAACTCAATGCTAACAAGCTGTTTTTATAATTTTTAAACTGAAGATTTTCAAAATCGAATTCGCTTAACATGTAATCCTTTTGTTTTCCCCAACGTTGCCATTGATGAGCCATTTCTTTAGGTAGATTTTCAAAAAGACCTATTTTTTTAGCAGGAAAGTATCCAAATACTGGTGTTAATGTAGGAATTAAAATATGCCAAAAGATGTACATTTTAAAGCGATCAAAACCTTTCCAGTGTTTCCAATAACCACTTTGAGAAGCAACGGTAATTATGGCGTCTATTTGAGCATTACTTTTATTAAAAGCGATAAGCTGGCCACCAATACTGTGAGAAATAAGAATTATTTTGTCATTTGGGTTTTGAGATAGAGCATAGTTGATTACAGACGTCTGGTCATTTTCTCCCCAAGCTTTTAAATCAATTTTACTTTGTTTTAAGGGCTTAGTTCTTATGTTAGATTTTCCAATTCCAGAATAATCAAAAGTATAAACCGTATAGCCTAATTCTGAAAAGTATGTTGAAAATTTAAAGTAGTAATGTTGAAGAACTCCTGTAGCAGAAGAAATAATAATGCTTTTATGATTTGAAATTTTAGGTTTAAATATGGTAAGACCTAATTGATGTCCTAATGGTGTCTTGATATATAAATCTAACGCCTTAATCATTTGTTATTGAAGTGAAACTTATCTTATCTCCAACCTTAAGTTGCCATTGATCAGAAAGTCCACCATTAATTTCTAATACATATTTTGCAGGAGCTTCAGACGGAAGTGATGTTTCATCCATTGGCTTAGCATTTTTCTGAAAGCTAACTATAGTTTTGCTTTCATTTATGTATATGATATCTAATGGGATTCTAGTGTTTTTCATGTAGAAGTTCTGAAGTTTTTCTTCCTCGAGTATAAAAAGCATACCATGATTTTCTTCAAGCTTGTTTCTATACATTAAACCCGTTTGAGTTTCGTAGTCGTTATCTGCGATTTCAATATCTATAGTTCTTATTATGGAATTGGTGTCTGCTTTTTTTAATGTAAGTGTCCCTTCTTTTTTAAAACTAACAACAACTTTGTCTTCCGTTTTTGTAGTTTTCTCTTTTTTACAAGATGAAAAAAAGATTAACGTTAAGACAACAAATGAAACTCTAAAAAAAGATGGAAATCGCATTAATTCAATTTTGTTTTGAGTTTATAGATAAACATAAAGTAAAGTCCTATAATTATAAATGGAATACTTAACCATTGACCAGTATTTAAAGCCCAATCAGCACGTTCTATATTTTGTGCTTCTTTTACAAACTCTACAAAGAATCTTACAGTCCAAAGTAGTACTAAAAACAGACCAAATAAAAAGCCTTGCTGCTCAGCTTTTTTAGTTTTCCAATAGAAATAAAATAAAATTAAGAACACAAAAATGTAACAAAATGCTTCGTATAATTGAGCCGGATGTCTTGGTTCGGTTTCTCCTAATTGCTTAAAAACAACTCCAAAATCACTTCCTGTATATTTTCCGATAATTTCAGAATTAATAAAGTTTCCGATTCTAACAAATACAGCACCTGAAGCAACAGGTATTACAACACGATCCAATATCCAAAGTACAGATTTGTGTAATACTTTCTTGTTATAGAGATACATTGAGATAATCATTGCTATTGCTGCACCATGACTCGCTAAACCCTGAAATCCGGTAAACTCAAATCCACCTTTAAATTTAAAAGGTAAGAAGATGCTGAAAAAATCTTCAGTAATTAATTCCGGTTGGTAGAAAATAACATGTCCTAATCTCGCACCAAGCATAATTCCTAATACAGAATAAATAAATAATGAGTCTAAAGATTCTTCAGATTCACCTTCATTTTTATAAATACGCTTCATAATAGTAAAACCTATAATAAAGGCAGCAATCCACATTAAGCTGTAGAAATGAAGTTTAAAAAATCCTAAATCAATATACTTTATAGGATCCCAATCAATCTGTAATAAAAACATATATATTCTATTTATGTGGTAAAGATAATATTTTGATGGTGATAGAAAATGAGATTAACGTAATATTAATCTTCTTTTGGAGGAACTGGGTCGTATCCTTTTCCTCCAAATGGATGACAGCTAAAAATTCTTTTTATGGCTAACCATCCACCTTTAAAAAAACCATGTACTTCTAGTGCTTCTTTGGCGTAATGAGAACACGTTGGTTGATATCTGCACGTGGCAGGTGTTAAAGGTGAAATAAATGTTTGATAGATTTTAATGAGAAACAAGAAAGGTGCAATTAGAATCTTTTTCATAATAACGGTATTTTCTCTTTCTCAGTAAACATTTAAGTGCATCTTATATTTAGTTAGTCGTAAATGTTGTGCCTTCTCTGCTGTCATTTAATTGAATGCCTGCTTCAGCTAATTCATCTCTAATTTTGTCAGATAAAGCGAAGTCCTTGTTTATACGAGCTTCTTTTCTAAGATTAATTAAGATTTCAACAGCACTAGCTAATTTATCGCTACCAGAATTTTCTTTAGAGATATTAATTAAACCTAGTACATCAAAAATAAAGGTGTCTATAGTTTCTTTTAAGCTCGCTAAATCTTCTGGTGTTACAGTTGCGCTTCCGTCCTTTACTAAATTGATGAATTTTACTGCTTCAAAAAGTGTAGCAATTAAAATAGGTGTATTAAAGTCATCATTCATGGCATTGTAACATTTCTGTTTCCAGTCTGTTACATTAAATGAAGATGTTGTATCGGTTTTTAAATTATCAATTAAACCAATAGCATCCATAAGTCTATGGAATCCTTTTTCAGCAGCAGCTAAGCCAGCATCTGTTAAATCTAAAACGCTTCTATAAGATGCTTGCATCATAAAAAACCTGATGACACTTGGGTTGTATGCTTTAGACATAATGTCATTATCACCAGAAAGTAATTCAGCTGGATTAATATAATTCCCAGTAGATTTACTCATGCGCGCACCATTAAGTTCTAGCATATTGGCATGCATCCAATATTTTACAGGTGCTTGTCCTTTTGCGGCTTGGTTTTGTGCAATTTCACATTCGTGATGCGGAAATTTTAAATCCATTCCTCCACCATGAATATCAAAAAACTCACCAAGATATTTAGTGCTCATTGCTGTACACTCTAAATGCCAACCAGGAAAACCATCACTCCACGGTGAAGGCCAACGCATAATATGTGTAGGTTCTGCTTTTTTCCATAGTGCAAAATCTTGTGGATTTTTCTTATCACTTTGTCCATCTAGTGCACGCGTGTTATGAATTAAGTCTTCTAGCTTTCGCTTGCTTAAAATACCATACTCATTAGTTTCGTTGTATTTATGGACGTCAAAATATACAGAGCCATTAACGATATATGCAAAACCATTATCTATAATAGATTGAATTAAATCTATTTGTTCAATAATATGTCCCGTAGCTGTTGGTTCTATACTTGGTGGTAGAAAGTTGAAGGTGTTTAATACATTATGAAAATCTACAGTATAACGCTGTACAATTTCCATAGGTTCAATAGCTTCTAAACGTGCTTTTTTTGTGATTTTATCCTCACCTACATCAGCATCGTTTTCTAAATGGCCAGCATCAGTAATGTTGCGTACATAACGCACTTTATAGCCTAAATGTTTAAGATAGCGAAAAATCATATCGAAAGACATAAAAGTTCTCACATTGCCTAAATGTACATTGCTATAAACCGTTGGTCCACAAACGTACATGCCAACATAACCTTCTGTTATAGGTTGAAAAACATCTTTTTCGCCAGAAAGCGTATTATATATTTTTAATTTTTGAGTATCGTATAATGACATGATGCTATTTTGAAAAATGAATCGATAAATTGAATTAAAATTGTGTCTCCAATTTTATGTAATCTAGTAGTTCTCTTCTAGTTTCGCTCTCTTTAAACTTTCCTCCAAATTCTGAAGTCACAGTACTACTTTCAATATCTCTAATTCCTCTTGAGTTTACGCACAAGTGTTTAGCATCTATTACACACGCCACATCATCAGTATTTAAAACACGTTGAAGTTCTTTTACAATTTGAATGGTTAGGCGCTCTTGTACTTGAGGTCTTTTAGAATAATAATCTACAATTCTATTCATTTTAGATAACCCAACTACAGTACCATTAGATATGTAAGCAATATGCGCTCTGCCAACTATAGGTAGTAAGTGGTGTTCGCAAGTAGAATAAACAGTTATGTTTTTTTCAACGAGCATTTCGCCATATTTGTACTTATTGTCAAATGTTGAAGCGCTTGGCTTTTTATTAGGGTCTAAACCACCAAATATTTCGTTTACAAACATTTTTGCAACTCGGTTTGGTGTTCCTTTTAAACTATCGTCATTAAGATCTAAGCCTAAGGTCTCTAAAATGTGTTTTACATCACTTTTAATGAGTTCAATTTTTTCATTATTTGAAAGTTTGAAGGCATCAGTTCTTAAAGGTGTATCGCTAGATGTACCAATGTGGTCATCTCCTAGAGCGTCTATATCGTTAAAATCACTATCGATTTTCATTTTTAAAATAATTGTTTTTCAGTTTTTAAAAGCAAGTAGCAAAGATAAACAATAAAAATATTAACCATTGGGTAGGGAAAATATTTATATAACTGTTATATAGATAAAACCGTTAAAGTGTCAATATCCTTGATAAATTAACAAGTGTTTTATTAAAATTTTCTTAATTTTCGAAACTTTAAAAAATCCATTAGAATAATGAAAAAACTATTAGCTATTATGGCCTTTTCACTACTTCCCTTATTAGTGTTTAGTCAAAAGTCTCAAGGTCAACAGCCTCTTCCTGTTATAGAATTTAAAGACAATGTAAAACTGCCATTAACAGCAAATGAACGCGCTCAAATTGAAGAAGTTTATGGTGAATACGCGGAAAAATATATTTACAGCAATCCATTTCGTTTAAAGAGTGTTAAGAACATTCTAAGAAATAGAGTTGTTATAGAATTGGTTTCAGAAGATACTAAAACTAAAGATTGTACTAAACTTTCTGAGGTGACTCTTTTTAATAGTTATGTAAAGGATTTAGAAAGAGATGAAGTTTTTAATCCTGAAAATTTTAACCCATTAAAATATAATTTTCGATTTCATTCGCGTTCTGCAGCAATGTATCGTGTGGATAATACAAATTATTACATTTTAGTTAAGTCACAATATCAATAAGAAAGCAATTTAATATGAAAAATTTAATTACAATTTTAGCATTGTTGTTCTCTTCTTTATTGATTGGGCAAGATGTAGTAATGCAAACAGCAACTGTAAGTCAATGTGGTGGTATATTTTATGACTCTGGAGGAGAATTTGGACCTTATGGTAATGACGAAAGTTTTGTTTTAACTATTTGCCCTGAAAATGCGGAACAAAAAGTTCAGATAGATTTTACGGAATTTAATACACAATTAAATTTAGATGTAATGACCATCTATAATGGTGATGTTGTAGATGATACTACTGCATTTGGTACGTTTTCTGGTGTTGATAGTCCAGGTTTAATTACTGCTACACCAGACAATACAAGTGGATGTATTACCATTCAGTTTGTGTCTGATGATAGTGGAAATACTACAGGTTGGGCAGCTAATTTATCGTGTCTAACACCTTGTCAAACAATTACTTCGCAAATTGATACGTTTTCTCCAACACCGAATGGTGATGGTTATATTAGAGTATGTCCTAATGAAGAGATTACATTAACAGGTAGTGGTAACTTTTCTTTAGATGGAACAGGTGCTAACTATGAATGGGATCTTGGTGATGGAAATACAGTAGCAGGTCAAACAGCCACATTTTCTTATGATACACCAGGTGTATATATCGTTAATTTAAATATTAATGATACAAATACGACTGTTATTCCAGAGGGTTGTTCAAATACCAATTTAATCAATCAGGTTGTTCAAGTGGCTACAGAACCTGATTTTACAGGTACAACGGCAGCAGATACAAGTTTGTGTTTTGGTGAAAGTACTACAATTTCAGGAGTAGTTAATGCAGTAGAATTTATTAATGATTGTACACCTCCTACTAGTGGAACGACTGTACTTCCTGATCAATCAGGAGCAACTTACGAAACTTCAATTACAGTAGATTGTTATGAGGCTAGTCAAACTTTAACTGATGTAAATCAAATTGTTGAAATTTGTATTAACATGGAGCATTCTTGGTCTAATGATTTAGATATTGATATTATTAGTCCTAATGGTCAAATAGCTAGTCTATATGATCGAGGTGGTGGAGGTACTTACTTTGGTGGTGCAAACAATTTAGATAATCAAGTACCTGGAATTGGTGCTGATTATTGTTTCTCTTTATCAGGTTCAGTTTTACTTAATCAAGGACCTACAATAACAGCAGGTTCTAATCCTCCTGGTCCATCATGGACTCCAGGGACATATCTTCCTGTTGATGATTTTACAAGTTTATTAGGGAGTCCTTTAAATGGTGATTGGACGATTAGAGTTATTGATAATTTATCGGTTGATGATGGTACAATTTTTTCTTGGGTTATTAATTTTGACCCAAATTTACAGCCACCAGAATTATCGTTTACACCTATAATTACTTCTGAGGCTTGGGATGCAGATCCAACTATTACAAGTACTACTGGTAATGATATAACTATACTTCCAGATACTGCAGGTCAGCATTGTTATACTTATAGAGTCACAGATGATTTTGGTTGTGAATACGCAGAGGTAGTTTGTGTAGAAGTTTATCCAGAATTAGTTACGGAAGCTCCAAATAATCTATATCTATGTGATACGGGAATTCCACCTTATATATTTGATTTAGAGTCGAATACTCCTGTGGTTTCAGCAAGTGCTACAAATGCAGCTGATTTAGTAGTGACATATCATAATTCATTATCAGATGCAGATGCAGATACGGCTGCAATAGTGGATACTTCTAATTATTCAGGAACCGATGGTGAAATTATATATGTTAGAGTTGAATATTTAGAAACTGGTTGTTACGAGGTACTTTCTTTTACTTTAAATGTTTCAGGTCAACCCACAATTAATCCAGTATCAGATTTAGAGTTATGTGATGATGA
>TARA_R110002033_G_scaffold99011_1_pt1 | contig 10449 bp, 8 predicted proteins | sample TARA_R110002033 | Tara Oceans TARA_R110002033 (sample SAMEA4397051) | marine metagenome | biome: Polar Biome; feature: [SRF] surface water layer (ENVO:00010504); material: water (ENVO:00002006), including particulate matter (ENVO:01000060) such as... | depth 5 m
ATGGCAGACCTTTACGCTGGTTGAATCAACGAACTCTATCCCCGTAGGTAGACTTCTGATGCTGGAAAAATAACTGCATAGTGGCACGACTGTTGTGAGTATTGCAAAGGTAACCCCTGTGGTTACCGGGTAACATAGTACGCCTTAGTGGAGGCTTGAGCCGTATGCAGTGAAAGTTGCACGTACGGTTCTTAGGAGAGCGGCACCTGGCAACAGGTGCCGCTTATCCGACAGAAACGGGCTATGGAGCTTAACTCGGTTATACCCCGAAGTGTGTTCCTCACTATTGTTAATTACATATATATACTTAATGATAGTCACTGTGTTTTAAGTAGTTGACTTACAAAACTGTGCCAACATTTTTTGTCTACTGTAGTAAAGTAGTAGATAAAGATTTTTATGAGATTTAGGATACTTTTTAATTATGAGTGAAGACTGGCCAGCAGCTTATAGGGAAGTGCACTTAATGGGGGGGGCGTATGCTGTAAATGATCTAGAAGAAAAGAATAAGATTTATATATATCCCAATACTTTAGACGGACAGCAAGCTGTTCTTACTATTCCTAGCTATGGCAAGCTTCTCTATGCCATTAAACAACTGAATATAAATAAAATTGTAGGTGTCGAATATTTAACTCATGTAGACCAAATTGATGGCGTTAGTCCTACCGCGTGGCGGTCATGTTCTAGTTTTAAGAGTATAAGTTGGGCACACTTTGAAGCTAGTGAGCGATGGGGGAATATCTCGTTTGAAGCCTACAAATGCAAAAATGGCCATTTGTGGGATTTATCTAAAAGGATAAATCACCAAATAACGACCCTAAATAATTCATTGCAACATTTATCTTTAACATATAGACGTCAATTGCACTCTAGGATTACTGATGGATTTAAGGACAATGAAAGGTTTGAAAATGGTTACTCCTCTTATATTTATGATAGTTTTCAACATTTTATTTTTGATGCTTGTATGTTACGTGACTACATTTCGGAGTTTGTATTTCATTATGTAGTACCACAAGAAGTTAAATTAAATGAAAAGCATATGACAACCACTTCAAAAATATACAATAAATATTTTAAAAATAGAGACGTGTCCTCAGGTTATGAGGTCTACTTTAAGGACATATGTTCATTGGACGGTTGGTTAAATGAGCTAGGGGTCTATAGAGATTTAGTAATGCACGCTTGCCCACTATCAATGCCTAAACAGAGAGTGTGGATCAGAACTGCCACGGTAGAATTACCTGGTAATAAATTGCTTCCACAAATCATTGCGCCTATACCTAAAAATCCTCTTGAGCTTAAACAAGACCGTAATAGCTTTAAGCACTTTAGCGATTTTGAGCAACAAGTTAATGAGTTTTTTACTCAATCAAATAATCCAGATGAGTCAATCGACATTCTTTTATATGCTCTTAACATGATGGATAATTTTTCAGAGTTAATCTGGCGAACAATAGAGCAATCACCATTAAACGGTATGCAGCAGACCTTTGGCCCCCACAATATGATTGGTGGTGTCAGGGAAGTAATACGCTAACAAGTCGTTTAAAAAACATCAGGTTGGAGTTCATCGTGAGTAAGATGCAAACTTTCTATAAATATAAATCACTAAATAATTTTGAGTTCTTACTTGATTTGCTTCTGAAAGAAAGATTGTACGCAGCTCGTCATCATGAGCTTAACGATCCTATGGAAGGGGTGATAAAAATTGATCGAACAATTCCTAAGGAAAAAGAACTGGAGTGGGGTGAGTTAATAAAGGATTTTCGAGTAGTTTGCTTTAGTCGAGACAAGGACAGCCCTTTAATGTGGTCTCACTATGCTGATGGCGCTAGAGGATGTCTAATTGAATTTCAGCTCTTAGATGGTCAAGAGGTTCATAAAGTTTCATATTTAAAGAAGCCTTCATTAACTGAGCGTCATATCTCTCGAGAGAAAGTAGCTGAGATATTAATATATAAAGAAAAGCCGTGGAAGTATGAGGCGGAGAGCCGTTGCTTATTGGAAGGAAATGAAGAATTCTTACCAGTTAGCATTAAGTCTGTAACGTTCGGGGACAGAGCTGACAAATCAAAAGTTGATATGCTTTTGCACATTCTCACACTCTGCAAACCAGGATTGAAAACGTATATAAAGAGCGAGCAAGAGTTGGTCAAGGGCGATCAATTTGTCTCAACTGGTTCTCAAATCTATATGGCAGATCAAATACGGACTCAAGACTATTGCCCGAAATGCAGTGAAATAAAGCTAACTCAAGATAACTTCGTTGGGTTGTGTCGGGATAGGAAAGGTTTTTGACAAGATTAAGCAGGTGCCTCCAAAAAACTGCACTTCTCTGGTCACCTGTTACAAGCGTTAACTCTAACTCGTTTCTGCCCATTTTCTTGTTTAGAGCAATTAATCGTAGAAGCACAGTATGAACTTAATGTGCTCTATTATTTTAAGCTATCCATGAATGATTCTAATGAGTAAACAGAACAACTTAGCTATTCACTAACTCATTTCTGTCCAAAAACGAGTTAGTGATTAGCGGGGGCTCGAAATTAGTTAGCTTCATGCTTGGAACATATCGGTCTGGAATTCAGCCTTCTTATTATGAAGTCCACGGTCTTCCAACCACGAGTAAAATCTACTTCTAGTAATCGAAACACCGCGTTCGTTTAGTTTTCTTAGGATTTCAGCTTTGGAGGTATTGGTGTCGAGGAGGTTCAATATAAACGCCGTATGCTCATCAAGCCTGGACTTAACCTTCTGTCCCTTCTGACGACCAGATGATAGCCCTTTGGCCTTTAGTTTAGCGTGACCTGCTTTTGCTCGTTCAGAGCGTTTCTGGGCCTCTACAGCGCTGGCAAAAGACTGCCCAATAACTGTAAAAATGATTTCAGCATTATCAACGTTCTCAGAATTAATGATGGTGTCGTTGTATGCCAAATGCAGCTCACCGTATGAGGCTATCTGGCCGATAGCGCCGACCAACTCCATAACCTTGTGGCGACCCAGCCGAGTGATATCCGATACAATTATGCTTTGTTGAGAGGTAATGAGCGAAGATAACTTCCGCTCACTAAGTTCTGTCTTGGTGGCAGACACATGTTCTTCTATCCAATCCGATATTTGTATGCCACGTTTAGCGGCGTACGCCTTGATAGCTTCTCGTTGTGATTCACCATCGGCTCTTTGTGGATCTGATACTCGAATGTAGCCAATCATGCCTGCCCCCAAGTTGAAGAGTTAATTGCTCATGGACGGTTATTTGCTGTTTAGGTAGTCCAGTACAACTTCATGATGGTCTTTGGTTTTGAACTTGTTAAACACATGCTCAAGGTTGCCAGACTCATCAATCAGAAAGCTTGTTCTTACTACGCCCATGTTTTCACGGCCCATGAACTTTTTGAGTTGCCAGACACCGTACTTCTCACACACTTCGTGCTCTTCATCGGCTAGCAGAGTGAAGTTAAGCTCTTGCTTGTTGATAAAGTTCGTCAGCTTTTTCGGTGTGTCTGGGCTTAAACCAACCACAACCACGTTGTGAGCATCTAACTCAGCTTTAGTGTCACGCAACCCTTGAGCCTGAACTGTGCAGCCCGGTGTTGATGCGCGTGGGTAGAAGTAGAGCAGGACCTTCTTTCCTTGAAGCTCAGATAGCTTCACTGGGTTATTGTCTTGGTCATTTAGGGTAAAATCTGGTGCAGTTTGCCCGGCTTCGATTGCCATTGGTTTTGTCCTTACTTTCTCAATTAATGGTATCTGGCGTAGCTTTGTTCGCTACGTCCTATTTAGTGCATTTATATTAGAGTGTTGTACATTTTTAACGTTAATTCAGTGTCCTGTCTAGTGATTACACTAAACAGGATACTTTTATCTAAAATTGCCTTTGATAAGGTTATCTGGCCTTGCTTTGACGACGTTGTCCATTGCCTTCTCTCGCTCACTTTCATGCAGCATCTCCATGAGTTCTTGAACCATTTTTATGTTGCTTGCTGCTTGTATGGCTAATGCTTGTTCATGGCTTCTAGTGAGGTCGAGGTACTCCTTTTTTTTCTTATTAGCTTGAGTCCTGTCGAGTTTTAGCTGTTTCACTTCCGCCTGTAAAACATCAATAGGTGAATGACTTAAATCATCTTGTGCTACACGAAATTCCAGTGACTTATTCTTCACCATATTCTGTACATCTTCGTGCCTGCGCAATGCCCCAACAGAAAGACCTGCTTCTTTCTCGACGCTAATGTTATTGATTTTTAACTTACCTTCTCGGGCTTTCTTCCTTAGTTCTCGGTTTTCTGGTTTACCCTCTAACAGGCGTTCTAGGGCATTTTTGAGCTTATTCTTAGTTGTTTGTGTCATTACGCAGTCACTCCGCAGGGTATCAACAGGTCTTGAACTTCTTGAGGTATTACAACAGGTTCATAGCTGATATCTAGGTCTTTCATAATACGTTCAGCAGCCGTGATTTTGATATACACTTCTGACGCTGTTTGAGGCGTTAATTCATCATGCTCAATGTCCCATAGCATATGAATTTCAGCTTCCTTGCGCTTAGCTTCGGCAAAAACGGCATCGACAATATAGTCGTTCTTACAGTCTACACATTCTAATAGGTTGACTTGTGTACGTAGGCTACAACCTGTTGAAGTGCAGTAAACTCCAGGGGCAACGGCGTGGATGTGGCGCTTTTGATCTCGGATTTGATTTTTCCAGTAGTTGAGCGAGAGCATGTCGTAATCGACCTTATCTTTAAACAGGTTACGCTCAGCCTTGATCATGTTTTTGGCAAACTCTTTGCCCTTGCCGCCAGCGACACGCTCTTTGTTTGCCAGCTTCTTGAAGATGTTGAGGTACACCTGCGCTTTTTGATCAATCCTTTCTTCATCAATGGCGTGAGCCAAGCTTTGTTTTTGCTTTCTGATTTTTTGGAATTTACTGGCATTCTTAGCGTAATGGCGTGTCATCGCCATCGATACATGGCTGAACTGCTGCTTGAGTTGGGGGAACGCACAAAGCTCGAAGCCTATAAGATAGTAGGCAAACGAGCGACGCAGCTGATGTCCTGAGAATTCATAGTCATCCCCCACATTAAACGAAGGGTTAGGGTCCGAAACCTTCAAATCGATGACATCATCATTGGTTAGTGCAAGCTTCTCCCCTAGTACGCCTTCAAACCAATCGGTTAGATGCTTTCCTAATTGATTTTTATTAGTTGCACCAATGTCCTCTTTTGTCTTGTGGAAAAATGCTTGGCTTTCAGGATGACGCTGTCTCAGTGGCGAATGTAGCGCTTGCAGTATCTCGTAAGCCTTTTTGCCGACCTCTGTGGTGACAAACTCATCCTGCTTTGACTGAGAGCCTTTGGTTGTTTTTGAGAGGTCTGCATGAATAATGTGAATGGTTTGCCCTGATATGGTTTCTGTTGTGCACCCATTTGCGGTATGTAGGTGAAAGGTTTCATCAGCGCGCATACCTGTGCGGGACATTAACGCCCAGAGGCAACCACCGTTTAGCTGTTTAAATAATGATTGCGCCTCTCTAAGTCCGGTTATCTTCCTGTTGCCAACCGTCAATGTTCGCTCAGGATGGAATTTGTAGATGTATTCACTATTGATCGAAGGTTTGTGCTTTTTAAGCAGTTCAAGGACAGATTCTTGTGACGGGTTATTTAGTGCACGAAAAGCCGCTTGAAAGGCTATTTTCTTTTCCTTCTCACTTTTTGATGAAGACAAATACCACTTAAGCAGGCCATTTTTCAGCTTTGCCTCATAGCTGACAAGGTAGTTTGCATATTCTATATAGGTTTTATCAAAGTAGGTGGCAATGTAATCAGATAGTTTGCTCAGTTCGTCACGAATGGGGTACAGCTCTTTCACTAATGCTTCTGATTGCTGAAGTCCCAAATAGTATAGTCGCTGCGGGATAACCGTGTACTGCTTGCTCTCTTTAATGGCTAAACCAAAATCCGAGGCAGATAACGTTTTGTTAAGGCTAACATTAAAGGGTAGCCTCTTGGCTTCAATGTACAGTTTGTTGAGTGGTGCATAGATGCTTTCTCGTTCGAAGTCCAAAACGGTAACATCACCTAATACCCAAGCCTCTAACCGCTCAAAACTTAATAATTCAAAACTATTGTGACCTTCATTCAGTAGACCTTTGGCGACTTTCTTTAACCCAGTGATAGTTTGCGAAATGCTCATAAAAGAATAATCTTTGGGTGAAAGCCACATCATACTTAATGCCAATGCCTTCAATTGGTTTGTCAGGTTGCGCTCCATCACCTTTCTGTCTAGAAAGAAATCTAGAGTATCCGTTTTGGTAGCATTAGGCTCAAAGAACGCTTGGAGCTGACGCCAAGCGTTGTTGTCCCCAATTTTACCCATTGACTCACCTGTGACGCTAAAACCAATATCTAGCGCTTCAAAGTCATCCCACTCGCCTAATTTAATAGCAGGCTCTAACACATACTTCAGGTAATTTGTGTAGCTTCCAACGTGATTTTGTGCGCTTAACAGGGCATCTTGTTGGCCAATGTTGTACTTAGGTAGCTTTATCATGATTGGCTCCCAATTAATGGTTGAGGGCTAAAATGGCGTGATCCATAGATACCCGAGGGTGACGCCCGCTTTGGTTAAATAATGCCATTGCATTGTCGTACACATCCTTGCTGGCACCATCGAGAGTAACCTCAAAAGCGGTGATTCTTTCATGGACTTCCTCTTGCGCGTTAGGGTATAGGTTTACTGCCTCTTTCAGCACATCAATAAAAGAGATAAGTTTATAGATGTGTTGAGCCTCATCAACGGCTTTGGCTGATTGGCATTTATGGCACATGTCGTATTCAGCACAAGGTAGCTGTAGCTTCATGGCGTTATTGGTTTCACGCTGGGTGTTTTTTCCACCTGCAATGCTTTGTTGCCCATTGCAATGAATGCCATTGGGGTTGGTTTTTGCCCTTTCTTCATTTTGCTTCTTTTTCCATTCATCATGCGTCAGCATTGTGATGCCAAGTTTAGCTGCAACTATCTCTTTTGCTTGCTCTAAACCCGTATATTCATCCAATAGCTCCATTACTTGTAGAGCTTGTGAGACGATGATTTTGTTGAGCCTTGGATCGCCATTGGCATAGTGCTTATCAATGGTTTGAAGAAGGTTTTGCAGGAGGCTTTGAACGCCGCCAGCGCCACTCACGGAGTACACTTGGTTACTGGTCATTTCTCGCCAGCGGCTTGATTGAAGCGATATGAAGTATTCGTTGGGTTCAATTGACCATGTTCTCATTAGATTAGAGCTGATAGGGCTTATTCCGTCCCAGTCTTTAGGGGCTTCCTTCTGATTACCTCGTTTGAGCAGCAACCGCTCAGCTCTTTTAGATTGTTGCTTATCGGCTAACTCTGTGGCGAATCGTTCAACATCTTCGATTAACGCCATGTCAGCAGCTGGAATTAAGAAGTGGTGGCTCTCGCCATTGCGGTATTTGAACGACACGCTGATGTTGCCCTCAGCGTCTTTATCCGAATAACTGAGTGGCAGTAAGATGCCCTTGAGGGGTAAGTCTGTGTAACATGATAAAATGCAGTAGGCAGCATTCGTTGCGCCTTGACTAGCTTTTGTTTTTGAGCACGGGCGAGAGATTTTACTTACGATGACTCGGGTAAGTGTATTCGTCTTTTTGTTTAGCTCGATAACATGCTGGTTTCGATAGCTGTGAAACAACTCCTTAAACCATGGCAGGCAAGATGCACGAGTGGGTGAGAGTAAGTTTAACTCTACCATTAGATGTTTGTTTATTGAAACCAAATCAAACGAGCTACTTTTCTCCCCTTGGTTGTTCAGCATAAACAGTAACTCAGCGCCTTTTTCGCCGCCGTGTAGTGCTGAAAGCGTTTCAAGGGTTTTAATAAACTTCACTCCATCCCGTTTATCAATATCAAAGCTTTGGTTGGTAAGTACAGCGTCTACCTCTTTATTTGCGCGAGCCTTAAAGCTCGATACTTTAACCACCTTTAAGCTTTTATCCCGCTCATCAGTATGAATCGTGACAGGATGAGCGATGCTCTGTATGTCGCCATCGTTTAATGAGGTAAAAAAACACATTAGGTGATAAGCCGCCCCCAACGCCATGTTAAACGCGGCGGCTGGCTTTACGGATATGCCCGTTTTATTCATCCAATAGTTGCGGGTTTTGAGAGACGTTTTAATTGAAATGATTTCTTGGTGGCCACCAAAGTCAATAACGACAGGCAATTCGTCAGGCAAGACAAGGTTTTCTTTTTTTGCTGCAATAAGCATTGGGGCTAGGGTGAAAAATAACTCACTCAAACGAGCAACAAGCACCTTTTCTTCAGCGTCAGAGTAACCCTTATATGGTGTACGTTCGCCAGAAAACCCTCGGTGATGGGGTGCCCATGTGTCAGCGGGTAATCCACACCATGAAAGGGCGGTGCGAAGTGCTGAAACCGTGATAGCTGCTGTTATTTCCTTAATACCCAGTTCATCACCGTGTCTCATCTCCCATAGCCTTTTGGATGGGCGGTACATTTTCAGCCGGTGCCGCAGTTCGCCATCATTCCCTACATATTTTAAATAGCCAGCTTCAGAAAAGGGGTCAACGTTTACGGCGTCACAAAAGACAATGAAGGCTCTTAATGCATCGTAGACCATCTGGATGGTTCGCGCCGACCTGCCATTATCAACATACTGGTTGGCTTTTTTACAAAAGTTCCTTAAAAAAGGGAGACGGCTGTCGATTTTGACGTTATTACTGTCTGTGGCAAGGTGTAACAGGTGTGATATATCAAACTCGGTTGCCTTCCTGAGTCTGCTGTCGATATAAGGGATGGTAAGGTGCAACGGAACCACATTCTTATTGTTTCTAACGTGCTTAACCGAGTTTGAGTTCTTCGCGAGTGGACTTTTTGCCATGCTACCACCCCTTGTTAATCTTGTTGTTTTTGCTCTGTGCAACCCGTAACTGCTCATCAAACTTATTCATGAACTTAATGTACTTTTCCGTCGTTGCGGTGCTCGAATGTCCCATTAGCGAGGCTAACTCGTCCATTAGGTACTCATAGGCAACCTGCCGCTCCCTAGACTCACGCCAAAGCCAATGCGTGGCATAAGTTGAGCGAAGATCATGGATTCGATAGTACCAGTCAGGCTCTATTGCCCGGATGCGCAGTCGCAGCTTGCTAAAATGCGCCTCTAGAGTGTTTACTGTGTAAGGCCGCCCTTTGTTGGAAAGAAAAAGGTACTCAGTGGTATCCAGTTCTTCTTTGGAATTAATCAGATCCTTTCGGCGAGTTAGGTTCTTTTGTCGCTGACTACATTCCTTGAATTGCTCTAATTCCTCATACAGTGTGATAGGAATTTCAATTGTGCGCTGCTTACTGCCCTTGGTACGTGTAATGGTCAATGGCACGACGTCTAGAACACTGCAATCTTTATCTCCAATATCACTAGCAGGAAAGTAGGTGGCTTCATCAATCCTAAGCCCTGCTTCTTCACATAGTCTCAGTATCAGGGAAGCAGCTTTTGGCAATGTATGAATGTGTTGAGAGAACAGTTCTTTATGCTCTAACGTCATAGGCTTCAATTTTTGATGAGCAGGCGTTTTATCGACTTTGGGGAACTCCTTCATGATGTTTGATATCTCATAGACCCGCTTTGCGGCAGACTTAGTATGGGCAAGCATGTCATGCTGGTTGGTGCCGTCTAGGCATGCTTCAAGCTTGGTGAAGTGTGTCAGGACGTGCTCATCATCATTTTTGAGGTAACCGTGTCTCTGCATCCACTTATAAAACCCAATAACAGCACCCATATAGTTTCTTGCTGAGTTAAGCGAGTACGCTTCGTCACCAGTTGCCTCCTTCCTAGATCGACAGTTTGCTAAAAGGTGCTTTGCAAATTGCCAAGGTGCGCCTTCTTCTTCATGTTTCGTCAGTGTTTTATAGGTTAGGTACTGAGGTGGTATCACATTCCCATCATCATCAACTTGAGGGTAGTGGGTAGAGTCTAAATATCGAGTAAAGGCCAATAAGCCTTTGGCCATTGATTTGGTGTCTTGAATTTTTCCTTCACCGCTGAGTTTTGACACAAGATAAAGAGATTGTGGATAAATAACACGCCCATCTGGTGCAACGATAATATCGGTATTCTTTATGCGAGACTGTAATTTGGATGGGGAAAGGTAGGGTGAGTGGCTCACTTCTCCAGAGTCAGTATCGATGACCTGTGAGATTCTCAGTTTAGCTAATGTATCTACCTCTATGGAGAGCAATCGGTAGTCATCATAAACATCATTTTCGTCATGCTTTTCTATCACAAAACAACCCTCAATATGTTACCCACATATCAAAGGTAGATTGTCATAAAAAATTGTAAAGGTTTTTTGTCATAAAAAATTTCTAGGGGTGAATTTTTTCTGTCCCCATACGCCAAAACCATCAGCAACCGCAT
>TARA_R110002033_G_scaffold1004_2_pt1 | contig 10447 bp, 9 predicted proteins | sample TARA_R110002033 | Tara Oceans TARA_R110002033 (sample SAMEA4397051) | marine metagenome | biome: Polar Biome; feature: [SRF] surface water layer (ENVO:00010504); material: water (ENVO:00002006), including particulate matter (ENVO:01000060) such as... | depth 5 m
TAAAAAAATCATTAACATAAGTACTACAGGTTTTATAATTTTCTCGGTTATTTATATTTTATCGCATTGGCGGGCATTTTTTAACACCTTCTTTCCTATAATAAGCGTATTAGGTGCTATTGTTATTTTTTTGTGTACCGTTTTTTATTTTATTGAACTTTTAAACAATGATAAATTGTTAATCTTTTATAAGTCTATAAATTTTTATATCAGTGTAGCTATTTTTATCTGGTGGTTTATTATAACTCCCATAGTATTTTATGATAATTATTCAGCTTATAAAGTAGGTGTTTATGAAAGAGATTGGGCTTATATTGAATTAAGAAGGTATATCTATATATTTTCAAATATATTTATGTATTCAACTTTTGTTTTTGCTTTAATATTTTGTGAACCAGAAGAAGACATGTTGATTTAAAATAGCAATGGAGGAGTTTTTTAGACAGAACTATCTAATTTTAACCTATAGTACAGAGATTTTAGCGGCCCTCACAGGTATAATATGCTATAAAAAGTACAAGTTTTCGAATGCAAAGTATTTCATTTGGTTTTTAGCCTACCTTGTGATATGTGAATTTTTAGGGGGATATACTCGATTTGTTCGTAATGATAGATTTTTAAATTTTCTTAAAGGAAGTCTAATTGAAAAAAACTATTGGTGGTCAACGCTATATTGGAAGGTTGGTGCTATTATGTTTTTTGCTTTTTATTATCGAAAAATTATAAGAACAAAATCTTTTAGTGAAATTCTAAAATATGTTAGTTATAGTTTTTTTGCTTTTTCAATGATATATATTTTATGGCATTGGCAAGAATTTTTTGTAAGTTTCTTTCCCATATTAAGTGTTTTAGGTTCGATAGTCGTTTTTTTATGTTCTGTTTTTTATTTTATAGAAGTCCTACAAAGTGATAACATTTTAACCTTTTATAAGTCATTAAACTTCTATATTAGTGCAGCAATTTTTATTTGGTGGCTCATTATTACTCCCATAGTTTTCTATGACAACTATACAGCTTATGAAGTAGATGTTTATGTCAGAGATTGGGACTATATTGAGTTAAGAAAACTCATTTACTTATCATCAAACATTTTTATGTATTCAACCTTTACTTTTGCTTTAATATTTTGTAAACCACAATTAAAAAATGATTAACTTTTTATATCTGTTTTTAACGCAATCAAAGCTCGTTTCAACAGCGTCAGAACGCTATTTGTTAGTGTATATGATTGCTGTTTTAGTAATTATTACCTCTTTGGTTATTATTTTCTTTATTGTCTTTCAAAAACGAAAAAACAAACTACTACTTGATAAAATTAAACAACAACAGATTTTTGAAGAAGAAATAGCGCAAGCACAAACAGAAATTCAAGAGCAAACCTTAAAGAATATAGGCTGGGAATTACACGATAATGTGGGGCAATTATTAGCTTTTGCCAGTATGCAATTAAGTATTTTAAAAATGCAAGTATCTGATGATGTAAAAGATAAATTTAAAGATACGTCTGATGCCCTTAAAGAAAGCTTGAAAGAAGTTCGGTCGTTATCAAGGTCTTTAAATAATGAAGTGGTTTTGAATATTGGTTTTGAAAAATCAATCAAAAATGAATTAGACCGATTAAAGAAAATGAAATTTGCTTCGGCAAAAATGAAGGTTAAGGGAGACAAAGTAGATTTTAATAATAAGAAAGATGAAATTATTATTTTTAGAATCATTCAAGAATTTTTATCTAATTCTGTAAAATATTCTGAAGCCAAACATCTTAAAATAGATCTTGAATATACGTCAGATTTATTGAAAATTATGGCGTCAGATGATGGAAAAGGATTTAACACAGATACCGTCGATAAGGGTTCCGGATTATTAAATATGAAAAGTAGAGCCGATTTAATTAAGGCTAAATTAAATGTGATTTCTAAACCAAATGAAGGTGTTCAGTTACTAATTGAATATCCTTTTAATAAGAACTAAAAATATTTCAGAAAAAACTTCGCAAGTTTTGTTTTGCCTCTGTAAGGAGCATAACGCATAGGAACATCTAACCAAGTCCCTCTTTTTACCACTGGTTTTTTATGTGAAAATGTATAAAACGTGTGTTTTCCGTGATAGGCGCCTAGTCCGCTAGAACCAACACCACCAAAAGGAAGTTTAGGATTTGCAAACTGCACAATCGTATCGTTAATAGCACCACCACCAAACGAATAGGTGGATATCATTTTATTCGCAAATGTTTTGTTATTACTGAAAACATATAATGACAGTGGTTTGTTATAGGTTCTAATGATTTTATTAATGTCGTCTTCGTTGGAATAACTCAAAATTGGTAAGATAGGCCCGAAAATTTCATCTTTCATAACCTCACTATCTATACTTGGCTCATCAACAACAGTAGGAGCGATGAATAAATCGTCTTCATTAGTTTCTCCACCAATAACTATATGTTCATTATCTAGTATGTTAGCTAAACGCTTAAAATTTCCAGTATTAATAATTCTAGCAAAGTCTTCAGATTCTTCTGGGTTTTTGGAATAAAACAGTTCTATTTCGTCACGAAGCGCCTTTGTAAATTCTTGTTTTACAGAGTTGTGAATCAATATATAATCTGGTGCAATACAGGTTTGACCTGCATTTAAAAATTTGCCCCAAGCTATGCGTTTTGCAGCCAGTTTTATGTTTGCCGATTCATCAATAATACAAGGATTTTTTCCACCTAATTCTAAAGTAGTTGGGGTCAAATAGTTTGCAGCTGCTTGTGCTACAATTTTACCAACCTTTACACTTCCAGTAAAGAAAATATAATCCCAATGCTGTTTCAGTAATTCCTGAGCAACTGAAGCATCACCTTGAACGATAGCAACATAATTTTCGTTAAACACATTTTGAATAATGGTTTCAATGATTTTGGAAGTATTTGGTGTTAATTCACTGGGTTTTAAAACTACCGTATTTCCTGCTGCAATGGCTCCAATAACAGGTAAGATAGCTAATTGATACGGGTAATTCCAAGGCGCAATCACCAATACGGTTCCGTAAGGTTCGTAATAAATTTTATCAGTTGATGGAAAATTTAAAAGTGAAGGAAACACGCGTTTTGGTTTCACCCAAGCGTTTAATTTTTTTAAAGTTAAATCAAGTTCGGAAAGCACGATGGCTGTTTCAGATAATACGGATTCAAATTTTGGTTTTTTAAAATCGGCATACAAAGCATCAATAATGTGTTCTTCTTGCTTTATGAGTTCGGATTTTAAACGCAATAGCATCGTTTTTCTGAAGTCTAAAGATTTAGTTTCTTCAGTTAAAAAATAAGTTTTTTGATTATTTACAAGCTTTAAAAACATAGACGATGGATTATCGTAAATCTACGAAAAAATTATAAGCAAGCGTCCCAAATAACATCATTTGGAAGTGGAGCAGTAATTACAATGGGTTCATTTTTTACCGGATGTATAAACGATATATGTCTAGCGTGCAGATGAATACTAGCGTCAACATTACTTCGGTTAAAACCATATTTTAAATCGCCTTTAATTGGAGAGCCAATATTTGCTAGTTGCGCACGTATTTGATGATGTCTACCAGTTTCTAAAGTGACTTCAAGTAGGTAATAATTATTGAGTTCTTTCAAAAGATTATAATGAAGAATGGCTTTTTTAGCGTCTTTAACTTCTTTATTGTAAACGTAAGATTTATTGTTTTTGGGATTCTTCTTTAACCAATCAAATAAGGTGTCTTTCTCTTTTTTTGGTCTATTTTTTACAATGGCCCAATAGGTTTTGGTAATGTCTTTTGAAACAAAAAGTGCATTAAGTCTTGGTAAAACCTTACTTGTTTTTGCAAAAATAACTAAGCCCGTTGTTGGTCTGTCTAATCTGTGAACAACACCTAAATAGACATTGCCAGGTTTGTTATATTTATCTTTGATATAAGATTTGACAACCTCACTTAAAGGTTTATCACCTGTTTTATCCCCTTGAACTATATCGCCAGCCCGCTTATTAACAACAATAATATGGTTGTCTTCGTAGAGTACTTGAAGGTTGATTTTATTGGAAAATATTTTTTCAGCCACTAATTCACGAATATTTTTGACTAACTAGTATTGTTCCGAATCACTAGGGAAGTCCTTGCTTTTTACATCGGTTACATATTGAGAGATGGCATCCGTCATTTCTTCATATAAATTCATATAACGTCTTAAAAAACGTGGATTGAATTCATGTGTCATACCCAACATATCGTGAAGCACCAAAACTTGACCATCAACACCATTTCCCGCACCAATACCTATAATAGGAATACTGACACTTTCCGCTACTTCTTTAGCTAACTTGGCAGGAATTTTTTCCAATACAATAGCAAAACAGCCAATGCGTTCCAGCATTTTAGCATCTTTAATTAAGTCTGCTGCTTCTTGTTCTTCTTTAGCACGAACCGTATAGGTGCCGAATTTATAAATTGACTGTGGTGTTAGTCCTAAATGTCCCATTACAGGAATACCAGCATTTAAAATACGTTTTATAGATTCTTTGATTTCTTTTCCACCTTCCATTTTAACCGCATGGGCTCTGCTTTCTTTCATGATTCTTATCGCAGAGCGCAGGGCTTCTTTTGGGTCGCTTTGGTAACTTCCAAAAGGCAAATCAACAACAACTAAAGCACGGTCTATAGCGCGTACCACAGAAGAGGCATGATAGATCATTTGGTCTAATGTGATAGGCAATGTTGTTTCATGCCCCGCCATTACATTACTAGCAGAATCACCCACAAGAATAACATCGATGCCAGCACCATCAACAATTTTCGCCATGGAATAATCATAAGCAGTTAACATCGATATTTTTTCGCCATTGGCTTTCATATCAACCAATGTTTTTACGGTAATTCGTTTGTATTCTTTTTTAGCTACAGACATAATTTGTTTGTTATAAGAATGTAAAAGTACTAAATATTATGAAGGTAGAAATAATGTTAAACATTTCTTTAAGGCTATTTGAAGTGCTTCATTTAGAATAGAAAAGAAATTAAATTAACAATCTGATAAATGCACGCCAACAGCCAAACCACCCTCCGAGGTTTCTTTGTATTTAGAATTCATGTCTTTGGCGGTTTCCCACATGGTGGCAATGACTTTATCTAATGGTACTTTTACATTTTCAGGATTGGTATCTAGTGCGAGTTCGGCTGCATGAATCGCTTTAATAGCCCCCATAGAATTGCGTTCGATACAAGGCACTTGAACCAAGCCGCCAATAGGATCGCAGGTTAAACCTAAATGGTGTTCCATGGCAATTTCGGCAGCCATTAATACTTGCTCTGTGGTGCCGCCAAGTAATTCGGTTAAAGCACCAGCAGCCATGGCTGATGATACACCAATTTCTGCTTGGCAACCACCCATTGCAGCCGATATGGTTGCGCCTTTTTTAAAAATACTACCAATTTCGCCAGCAACCAGTAAGAATCTTTTAATGTGACTAAAATTAGCCTCGTGATTTTCAATAACCATATAGTACATTAAAACCGCAGGAATAACGCCAGCACTTCCGTTTGTTGGAGCTGTGACAACACGTCCTAAAGAAGCATTAACCTCATTAACACTCAATGCAAAACAACTTACCCATTTTAATATTTGTCTGAACTTTACTTCTGTGTTTCGAATGCTTTCTAACCATTCTTGAGGATTGCTATATGGTAAATCACTGATTAGGGTTTTGTGAATGTCGTTAGCACGCCTTCTTACGTTTAATCCGCCAGGTAGATTTCCTTCGGTGTGGCAGCCTATGTACATACATTCTAGCATGGTGATCCAAATACGCTGCAATTCGTAGTCGATGGTTTCGATGGAGCGAATCGACTTTTCGTTTTCTAATACAATATCTGAAATAGACATATTTTGCTCTTTACAATATGTCAAAAGTTCGGTTCCTAATTTTATAGGATACGGAAAAGTGTTGTTAAAAATCTCTTTATTTCGTTTTGAATTTTTTCGTTCTTCTTTCACCACAAAACCACCACCGATAGAGTAGAAGGTAGATTTTTTATTTTTACCATTGATGCAAGCCGTAAATATTAAACCATTGGCATGAAAGGGCAAAAATTTTCTATTAAAGACAATGTTTTTTTCAGGATTAAAATCAATGACTTTCTCGTTATTAAAAACAATGGTTTTATTGGTTTTAATAGTAGTAATAATATCATTAATTGATTCTACAGGAACGGTTTCGGGGTTAGCACCACTTAAACCAAGTAGAATAGCTAAATCTGTTGCATGACCTTTTCCTGTTAACGAGAGCGACCCATATAAATCTATTTGAATGCTTTCAACATCGTTAAAAATCTTAGCAGTTTTTAATTCTTTTATCCATCGCTCTGAGGCACGCCAAGGACCTAATGTATGCGAGCTAGAAGGCCCAATACCTATTTTAAGCATGTCGAAAACAGAAATACACTCCATAAAAGAAACTTAAAGTTCGAAACAAATATAGAGTGTTTTTTTGTTGATTGTAATTCTTTTGGTTTAATAGTTTATTGAATTTTTAAGGGTTGACGTCTCTGCGCAAGGGATAGCAGCGGAAAGCCCACAGCAACGTGATTGTTATCGGGTTTGCGAGGACTTGTAGCGTATAGCCCGACCCGACAGGGTTGCGCCATAATTCGCTTTAATTATATAGAAATTTCAAGGTTAATATGACACTGTGTCATGCTTTTTGGGTTGGCATAATCATTGACTTTAACACCATGAATTTAAAAATGAACTTTCAACACAATAAAAAATAAATTATGAGTAAAATTATTGGAATAGATTTAGGAACAACCAACTCTTGCGTTTCTGTAATGGAAGGTAACGAACCTGTTGTTATCCCAAATGCAGAAGGTAAACGTACCACACCGTCTGTAATCGCCTTTGTAGAAGGTGGCGAAATTAAAGTTGGTGATCCTGCGAAACGTCAAGCGGTGACAAATCCAACAAAAACGGTTTCATCTATTAAACGCTTTATGGGAAATAAATATTCTGAATCGAAAAACGAAGCAGAACGTGTACCATATAAAGTTGTAAAAGGAGATAACGATACGCCACGAGTTGATATTGATGGTCGTTTATATACGCCACAAGAATTATCGGCTATGATTCTTCAAAAAATGAAGAAAACAGCTGAAGATTATTTAGGAACCACTGTAAGTGAAGCGGTTATTACTGTGCCAGCTTACTTTAACGATAGTCAGCGTCAAGCAACAAAAGAAGCTGGAGAAATTGCTGGTTTAAAAGTAAGAAGAATTATAAACGAGCCTACTGCGGCAGCATTGGCTTATGGTTTAGATAAAAAAGGAAAAGACCAAAAAATTGTGGTATTTGACTTTGGTGGAGGAACACATGATGTATCTATCCTTGAATTAGGTGATGGTGTATTTGAAGTATTGTCTACCGATGGAGATACACACTTAGGTGGTGATGATGTTGATGAAAAAATCATTAATTGGTTAGCTGACGAGTTTAAAGCTGAAGAAGATATGGACTTACGTAAAGACCCAATGTCTTTACAACGTTTAAAAGAAGCTGCTGAAAAAGCTAAGATTGAATTATCATCTTCTAGTCAAACAGAAATTAATTTACCATATATTACAGCAACTGCTAGCGGGCCAAAACACTTAGTAAGAACGTTGACAAAAGCTAAGTTTGAGCAATTAATTGACGATTTAGTAAAACGTACTATTGCACCATGTGAGTCGGCTTTAAAATCAGCAGGATTATCAAAAAGTGATATCGATGAGATTATTTTAGTTGGTGGTTCAACACGTATCCCAGCCGTTCAAGCAGCTGTTGAGAAATTCTTTGGAAAAGCGCCAAGTAAAGGAGTGAATCCAGATGAAGTTGTATCATTAGGAGCTGGAATTCAAGGAGGTGTGTTAACAGGCGATGTTAAAGATGTATTGCTTTTAGATGTAACACCATTATCTCTTGGTATTGAAACTATGGGTAATGTAATGACCAAGCTTATTGAAGCGAACACTACGATTCCAACTAAAAAATCGCAAGTATTCTCAACAGCAGCCGATAATCAGCCATCAGTAGAAATTCACGTATTGCAAGGTGAACGAGCTATGGCAGGCGATAATAAAACAATTGGTCGTTTTCATTTAGATGGTATTCCACCAGCAAGACGAGGAACACCACAAATTGAAGTAACGTTTGACATTGATGCTAATGGTATTATACATGTAACAGCTACAGATAAAGCAACAAATAAAACACAAGATATTCGTATTGAAGCATCTTCTGGTTTAACCGAAGAGGAAATCAAAAAAATGAAAGCAGATGCTGAAGCGAATGCCGAAGCTGATAAACAAGCTAAAGAAAAAGCTGAAAAATTAAATGCTGCCGATGCGATGATTTTCCAAACAGAAAGTCAGTTAAAAGAATTTGGTGAGAAATTATCTGATGATAAAAAGAAACCAATTGAAGAGGCCTTAGAAGAATTGAAAAAAGCTTACGAAACTAAAGATGTTGCTGTTATTGAGCCAGCTTTAGAGAAAATAAACGAAGCTTGGAAAGTTGCTTCTGAAGAAATGTATAAGGCACAAGCCGAAGCACAACAAGGTGGTGCAGAAGCAGGTCCTGATGCAAGTCAAAACGGACAATCAGCAGATGAAAGCAGTGATGTTGAAGACGTAGACTTCGAAGAAGTTAAATAACAGTTTATTTGTTCTGAACATATGTTTCAGAATCTTAATAAAAAAACGCAACTAATTTTAGTTGCGTTTTTTTATGTTTGAGTTTTAAAAATTTATAGGAACAGACCTTTTTCGTCTGTTTTTATATTCAATACTTTATCCTCATTTTCTAATCTAATTTTATAAAGTTTTTTAGTTAAACCTTTATCGCAATGAAAACTAACGAGATAGGTATTTCCTGCAATTGACCAATTAGGATAATTAGTTGCAATATTTTGTAATACTTCTAACGGTAATCTAATATTTTCATATTTTTCAAATGTTCTTAATATTTTACCTTCGTTATTAAAAGCTGCAACAATGCGTCCTTCAGGAATATAGAAAGACACACAATACTCACCATTATCATCAACATACAAATCAGTATTATCCTCATTACAAGCTAAAAGTTTGTCGACTAACTTCTTAACCGGAACAGCAGCCTCTTCAGATTGGGTGGCATTTAAATATTTGTAATTTACTGAAAGCTCAACTTCTGATAGTTCTATTGTTTGAGCATTGATTTGAGTGGTTAATCCAAAAAGAAATAAACCTAAAAGTATTTTTTTCATTATTACAATTTGTTGTTTAATAGGTATAAAATTAACTATGCATGCATAATAAAAAAATGATAAAAGTCATAAAATCAGTAATTTAAGTATTTTTTAAATCTATTTTTATCTAACTATCTGACTTTTAGATGTTATGCATGCATAATATTTTATTATATTTGAGAAACTTAATTTTTACATAATGACAACCAAACTTTCTCAGCTTCTTAAAATAAAGTATCCAATCATTCAAGCTCCGATGTTTTTAGTTTCTAATACAGCGATGGTAATAGAAGCCATGAAAGGAGGTATTGGGGGTTGTATACCAGCATTAAACTATAGAACGCTTGAAGAATTGCGAGCTGCATTGAAAGAGTTAAAAGCAGCTAAGGTTGAAGGAGGTGCTTTTGGTTTTAACTTGATTGTCAATAAGTCAAACCTTAAATATAAAGGACAATTAGAAGTTATTTGTGAAGAAGGCTGCGATTTTATAATTACCTCTTTGGGAAGTCCAGAAGAAACAATAAAACAAGCTCATAAAGTAGGTATTAAAGTATTTTGTGATGTAGTAGATTTAAAATTTGCTCAAAAAGTTGAACATCTTGGTGCAGATGCTATAATAGCTGTCAATAATGAAGCAGGAGGACACCGAGGCAGTAAGAATCCAAAAGAACTTATAAAAGACCTAGTTTCTAATTGTAAAATTCCTGTTATTTCAGCTGGAGGTGTTGGATGTAAAGCCGATATTGAGAAAATGCTAAGCTATGGAGCATCAGGGGTTTCTGTAGGAAGTCCTTTTATTGCTTCTGTTGAAGCTAATGTTACAGATGAATACAAACAGGCTTGTGTCGATTATGGCGCAAAAGATATTGTGGTGACCGAGCGAATTTCTGGAACCCCATGTACTGTAATAAATACACCTTATGTTCAAAAAATTGGAACCAAACAAACTTGGTTAGAAACTATTTTAAATAAAAACAAAAAGCTTAAAAAGTGGGTGAAAATGATTCGATTTTCAATTGGCATGAAAGCTACTCAAAATGCGGCAACCAAAGTAACTTATAAAACTGTATGGGTGGCTGGCCCCAGTATTGAGCATACAAATGCTATATTGCCTACCAAAGATATTATCAAAAATCTTACTGAGTAAAATCCATTAAACCGATAGTCATAAAATTTATATTTTTTTT
>TARA_R110002033_G_scaffold14287_5_pt1 | contig 10440 bp, 7 predicted proteins | sample TARA_R110002033 | Tara Oceans TARA_R110002033 (sample SAMEA4397051) | marine metagenome | biome: Polar Biome; feature: [SRF] surface water layer (ENVO:00010504); material: water (ENVO:00002006), including particulate matter (ENVO:01000060) such as... | depth 5 m
GTCGTAGCTACATTACTATCATGAAATAAATTATGAGTCCCAGACACTGAAGTAGGAACTGCTCCATTATTATTTTGTACTGCCGTTTGCTGTGTAAAAGGAACCAATAGTCTTGGGTCAGCTTGATTTTTTGCAATTTCGTCATTTTTACAAGAAGTTGCAGTAAAAGCAATTAGTAAAAAAGCACCATAAAAATATTTCATATTCAAATTGATTTGTAAATAATTTGCAATATAAGACTTTATTACAACATTAAGCCAAATCCACTACTTCTACCTTGTAACATAGGGTTCTAGAAAAGCGCACTTGCAATTTGTCTGATATTCTCTGATTTTCCCATAGAATAATAATGCAACACAGGAACACCAGCCGCTTTTAATTCTTGAGATTGCTGAATTGCCCATTCGATTCCTACTTGTTTCACATCAGCATTTGTTTTGCAAGCATCTACAGCATCAATCAAATCCTCAGGCAGGTCAATTCTAAAAATTTGTGGCAAAACATGTAAATGTCTTTGCACTGCTAGTGGTTTGATACCTGGAATAATAGGCACCATAATTCCCATTTCTCTCGCCTTCGCTACAAATTCGAAATATTTAGCATTGTCAAAAAACATTTGAGTAACGACATAATCTGCTCCACCATCTACTTTTTCTTTCAATCTTTTCAAATCTGAAATTAAAGAAGGAGATTCCAAATGCTTTTCAGGATAACCTGCCACACCTACACAAAAATCAGCTTTATTATCTACATGCATTACATCATGCAAGTACTTCCCTTCATTAAGTAGCTTAATTTGTTGCACTAAATCAACTGCATAATTATTTCCACCAGGTTTTGGGACAAAAGATTGTTCGTCTTTCATAGCATCACCACGCAAAGCCATCACATTATTAATTCCTAAATAATGACAATCTACTAATAAATACTCTGTTTCCTCCTTTGTAAAACCACCACACAATACATGCGGAACGGTATCTACATTGTATTTATGTTTAATCGAAGCACAGATTCCCAATGTTCCAGGACGCATTCTTGTTAGTTTTTTATCTAATAATCCATTGCCTTTATCCACATAAATAAATTCCTCACGCGAAGTAGTCACATCAATAAAAGGCGGTTTGAATTCCATTAACGGATCAATATTATCATACAATTCCTGAATTCCTTTTCCTTTTTGAGGCGGTATAATTTCAAATGAGAATAATGTTTTCCCATTTGATTCTTCTATATGTTGTGTTACTTTCATTTTATTTTTTGTTTCAGGTTTAGAGTTTAAAGTTTAAAGTTCTCTTGAGCAACTTGAAACTTTAAACTTTAAACAACTTTTCTAGTCTGCTATATTCGGGTTCAGCCATTTCATTGCCATATCGGTCGAAATACTTCTACGTTTAGCATAATCAATTACTTGGTCTTCTTTTATTTTTCCAAGTCCAAAATATTTACTTTGCGGATTCCCAAAATAATATCCAGAGACTGATGATGCTGGCCACATCGCCATGCTCTCTGTCAAGGTGACTCCTATTTCTTTTTCGACATTTAGTAATTTCCAAATTGTTGGTTTTTCTAAATGGTCTGGGCAAGCTGGATATCCTGGCGCAGGACGAATACCTTTGTACTCCTCTGCAATCATAGCCTCAGTACTCATATTCTCATCTGAAGCATATCCCCAAATTTCCTTACGAACTTTCTCATGCAAATATTCGGCGAAAGCTTCTGCAAAACGATCCGCCAAGGCTTTTACCATAATCGAATTATAATCGTCTAAATCTTTTTCGAATTCAGCTGCCCATTCATCCACACCAAAACCAGTGGTGACACAAAATGCTCCCATATAATCCACCTTTCCATTGTCTTTTGGAGCAATAAAATCCGCTAAAGCAATATTTGGTGCTCCTTTTGTTTTTTGGGATTGTTGACGCAAAGTCAAAAACGTTTGTAATGTTTTTCCATTTTCGTCTGTTAATTCAATATCATCATCGTTGATTTGATTCGCAGGGAAAATTCCGTAGATTCCTTTGGCAGTCAATTTCTTTTCTTTCAAAATTACGGCTAACATTTCTTGTGCATCCGCAAAAACCGAAGTCGCTTGCTCCCCAACTACTTCGTCCGTTAAAATTGCTGGATATTTCCCGAACAATTCCCATGTTCGAAAAAAAGGTGTCCAGTCTATGTAAGGAACCAAAACATCCAACTCTACTTCAACAACTTGCTCCCCAATCACATTTGGTTTTACTGGAGTAAAATTTTCCCAGTCTAATTGCAATTTATTTTTACGCGCTTGCTCAATTGTCAAGAAATTTTTGTCTCGAGAACGGTTTAAAAACGTTTCTCTAAACGCATCATACTCCGCTCTAATATCACTTGCATAGATTTTTCTGTCCTTGTTTAACAAACTTCCAGCTACGGTAACCGCTCTTGAAGCATCATTAACATGAATCACAGTTTCTCTATATTGAGGTGCAATTTTCACAGCAGTATGCGCACGCGAAGTCGTTGCTCCTCCTATCATCACCGGAATTTTCATTCCGCGTTTGTCCAGTTCTTTAGCGAGATACACCATTTCGTCCAGCGAAGGTGTTATCAAACCACTCAACCCTATAATATCTACCTCATGCTCAATCGCTGCAGCAATAATTTTCTCTGGAGGCACCATAACGCCAAGATCTACAATCTCATAATTATTACAGGCTAACACCACCGAAACAATATTTTTACCAATATCATGGACATCTCCTTTTACGGTTGCCATAAGTATTTTACCATTCCCTTGCTTATCACCCGCTTGTTTACTTGCTTCAATATAAGGCAATAAATACGCCACCGCTTTTTTCATTACACGTGCCGATTTTACCACTTGCGGCAAAAACATTTTCCCAGAACCAAACAAATCACCCACCACATTCATTCCCGTCATCAAATTGATTTCGATCACTTCAATGGGTTTGGTTGCGGCTTGCCTTGCTTCTTCAACATCAAGTTCTATAAAAGCATCTATTCCTTTTACTAGCGAGTGCGTAATTCTTTCTTGAACGGTACCTGATCGCCATTCTTGAACCGCTTTTTCATTGCTCTTTACATCTCCCTTTACATTTTCGGCAAAATCTAGTAAACGTTCTGTAGCATCATCGCGTCTGTTTAAAATAACATCCTCAACATGCTCTAATAAATCCTTCGGGATGTCATCATAAATAGTCAACATCTCTGGGTTTACAATTCCCATCGTCATTCCGTTTTGAATGGCGTGATACAAAAAAACCGAGTGCATCGCTTCCCTTACCGTATCATTTCCTCTAAATGAAAACGACACATTACTCACCCCACCACTAATATGCGCGTGTGGTAAATTCTCACGGACCCACTTAGTCCCTCTAAAGAAATCCAAAGCGTTCAGGCGATGTTCTTCCATCCCAGTGGCAACTGGAAATATATTCAAATCGAAAATAATATCCTGAGGTGGAAAATCCACTTTGTTCACTAATATATCATACGAGCGTTGGCAAATTTCCACTCTTCGTTCGTAATTGTCTGCTTGTCCAACCTCATCAAAAGCCATGATAATCGCCGCAGCACCGTAGCGCTTAATCAATTTAGCATGGTGGATAAATTGTTCTTCCCCTTCTTTTAACGAAATCGAATTGACCACACTCTTACCTTGCACAACCTTAAGTCCCGCCTCTATAATATCCCATTTCGAACTATCAATCATAATAGGCACACGTGAAATATCTGGCTCTGCAGCAATTAAATTCAGGAATTTTGTCATGGCATATTCGCCATCCAGCATTCCTTCATCCATATTAATATCGATAATTTGTGCGCCACCTTCCACTTGCTCCTTAGCAATACTTAGTGCTTCTTCGTATTTTTCTTCCTTGATTAATCTCAAGAATTTTCTAGAACCCGTAACATTGGTACGTTCTCCAATATTCACAAATACGCTATCTGGCGTAATTATTAAAGGCTCTAATCCCGCTAATACAAGGTTTCTTCTCGTTTCTACTACTGCCATTTTTATATTTCATTTACTTAATCTCTAAAAACCTTTGAGTCTAAGTTTTGTTATATTCTTCTTTTTTGGGCGTGACCCTCCGTAAAACTGCGGGTCGGGCTATACGCTACAAGTCCTCGACTAATTCAGCTTTCGCTTCATTTGTCTGTGGGCTTTTCACTACTATCCCTCACGCGACACCACAAATGTCATTCCGATGAAGGAGAAATCTCCGCTCTATAAACAATTTTTGAGATTGTTTAAATAGTTCGTTATCGCTTGGGTTTTCGTTTGTCACAATGACAAGTTACATCACTGCCGTAGAAACTCTAGGTTTGTAATCTTTGGCGATATCTGCAATTAACCTGATGTGTTCTGGGGTTGTACCACAACATCCACCTATGATGTTTACTAAATTATCGTCGAGATAAGTTTTAATTTGTGATTGCATTTCTTCTGGGGTTTCGTCGTATTCTCCAAAAGCATTGGGTAATCCTGCATTAGGATGCGCCGATACATTGAAAGCAGTATTTTGCGACAATGTTTGTAAGTACGGTTTCAATAAATCGGCTCCGAGAGCGCAATTGAATCCTACACTCAATAACGGAATATGCGAAACTGAAACTAAGAACGCTTCTACCGTTTGCCCAGAAAGAGTTCTTCCAGAAGCATCAGTAATCGTTCCCGAAACCATGATGGGAATATCGATATTGCGTTCGTCTTTTACTTCCTCGATGGCAAAAAGTGCTGCTTTGGCATTTAGTGTATCAAAAATAGTTTCGACCAGCAATAAATCACTTCCGCCGTCAATTAAAGCTTCTACTTGTTGCTTGTACGCTATACGCAAATCGTCAAAAGTTACAGCTCTATATCCCGGATCGTTTACATCTGGTGACATACTTGCCGTTCTATTTGTTGGTCCTATTGAACCGGCTACAAAACGAGGTTTGTCTGGATTTTTAGCTGTCCATTCATCGGCTACTTCGCGGGCTAGTTTAGCCGACTCATAATTTAATTCGTATACGTATTCTTCTAGGAAATAATCGGCCATTCCAATGGTAGTTCCTGAGAAAGTATTGGTTTCTACGATATCAGCTCCAGCCTCAAAATACGCAGCATGCACCGCTTTAATCGCTTGAGGTTGTGTTAGTGAAAGCAAATCGTTGTTCCCCTTTAAAGAATGTGGAAAATCTTTGAAACGTTCTCCTCTAAAATCTTCTTCAGAGAAATTGTAACGTTGCAACATAGTTCCCATGGCTCCATCGAGGATGAGTATGTTTTTTTTAATGGCTTCGTGAATGTTGGACATAACTTTTTATTTCTTGTAAATCACAATCGTAATCGGGATTTTTACTCTTGATTAATAGTTCTAAAAGTTCACTATTATTTGTCTTTAGCCCTGATGGAAGTGGCATCCTATTGTGCCGGTGTTCGGCGCAATAGATATAGCGTACAGCAGGAAGGATCTTGGTTAAAAATGCACCGTGGATCTGCTCTAAAAAAAATATCGATATGTTGTCAAGAAAATTGTTGAGAAATACTGTAGAAGTATTCTTGTGTTATCTATCTTAAATACTGAATTCAGTATAAAGTAGAATGTAGCACCTTCTTTAAAGATAAAGGGTTGCTAAGGTTTCATTGGGTCTTTCCCTCCGCCTTTCGTGATAACTTTCAATAAATATAGGAACACTGCAAAGAAAAGACAAAGCGCTAATACTCGCAAGTATTAGCGCTTAATTTTTTAACTACTATAGGTGAATTTGTTAAACTATTGCTTTAACAACAGCTTTTGGTGCTTCTTTACGAGTTCCATCAAATCCGTCAACTCCTGAAACTGTAGTATATTTCAACACATAACGTTTCCCTGGATTGATGATTTGGTAGGCCGCTTGACACATTAATGTCGCCTCATGGAAACCACACAAAATCAATTTTAATTTACCTGGATAGGTATTCACATCTCCAATGGCGAAGATTCCTGGAATATTCGTTTGGTAATCTAAAGCATTGTTGACTTTGATAGCATTTTTTTCTATTTCTAATCCCCAGTTTCCTATAGGACCTAATTTTGGCGTTAGACCAAAAAGCGGAATAAAATAATCAGTGTCAATTGTACGATTAGCTCCGTTTTCCTCGATTACAATCGATTCAATGTGCTCGGCTCCGTTTAATCCCACTACCTCAGCTGGTGTGATCATGCGAATTTTTCCAGCATCTTTTAGTTCCTGTACTTTTTCTACAGAATCTAAAGCACCACGGAATTCGTTACGACGGTGAATCAAAGTCACCTCTGAAGCTACATCCGTCAAGAAAATACTCCAGTCTAAAGCTGAATCTCCTCCACCGGCAATCACTACTCTCTTATCTCTAAACTCTTCTGGATCTTTGATAAAATATTTGATCCCTTTGTTTTCGTAGAAATTGATTCCGTCAATTAATGGTTTTCTAGGTTCAAAGCTTCCTAACCCTCCAGCAATAGCAATTACCTTTGCGTGGAACTTAGTTCCTTCATTTGAAGTTACAATAAAACTTCCGTCTTCTTGTTTTTCAATTGTTTCAGCACGTTCTCCAAGTGTAAATCCTGGCTCGAATTGCTTGATTTGTTCCATTAAATTATCTACTAAATCTCCTGCTAATACTTCAGGAAAACCTGGAATATCATAGATAGGTTTTTTAGGATATAATTCTGATAACTGCCCACCTGCTTGCGGTAAAGCATCTAGTATATGGCATTTTAATTTTAATAATCCTGCTTCAAAAACTGCAAAAAGACCTGTTGGGCCTGCTCCTATTATTAGGATATCTGTTTCAATCATGTTCTTATTAATTAGCCCCTTAAATCCTATACGGAAATCAAGGAAAAGTTGTATTTATATTTAATTCACAAAGGAACGATTGAATGTCTCTCAAATAAATGATAAATATCATTCAAACGCTTTGCTGTATTTTCTTCATTCCATTATCTACTCTTTGTTTTTTAAAGTAGCTGTAATTTCATTCATTTTCTGTACTTTCTCTTCGAAATCTCCTTTTAAGGTTTTGCGATACTCGTTCAAATTTTCGACCATTTTATTAATATCTTCGGGAATAATTTCTTCGAAGAACTCTCGTAACCTTTTTGCTGTTGTGGGTGATTTCCCATTGGTCGAAATGGCAATTTTCACATTCCCTTTGGTCACAATTCCGCCTAAATAATAATCACATAATGGCGGTGTATCAGCAATATTACAAATTAGAAATCGCTTTCTAGATAAGTCGTACACTCTTTTATTTACTTTTAAATCATCAGTACATGCAATAACCATGTGGCGTTTGCGAAGCATCCAGCGATTAAATTTCTTCTCTGTTAAAATAACGGAGTTGTGTTTGTTTGCCAAAGTTACCAATTCTGGTAAAAATCGCGGTGCCACCACCTCAACATTTGCATTCGGACTTGATTTTAATAAAAAGCTTAATTTTTCTAACCCTACATTTCCTCCACCTACAATCAATACTTGCATATTGTGTAGTTTTAAAAATACAGGATATAATTCATTCCTTTCCATAAACCAATAGTTTGTTGTGATTGGATCTTAACTCTTTGCAAAACCCTTTCCTAGTTTGACTGTCTCCTACAACTGCTCCAATTACAATAATTGCTGGCGAACTTAATTGCTGCTCAGTAACTATTTTTTGAATAGTATCAATGGTCCCAATTCCGATTTTTTCTTCGGGAGTCGTTCCATTTTGTATGATCGTAACAGCGGTTTCTCCTTTGGATTCCGATTGAAAAATAGATACAATTTCTTCTAATTTACTCATTCCCATCAATACAACTACGGTAGCTGATGATTGTGCTGCAAGATGAATATCTGAAGATAATTGACGGCTCGAAGTCGTTCCTGTTATTACCCAGAAACTCTCTGAAACTCCTCTTTTTGTCAACGGAATACCTTGATAGGCCGGAACGGCAATAGCTGATGAAATTCCAGGAATAACAAATGTAGGAATTCCAAAGCTTTCTACATAGTCTATTTCTTCACTTCCTCTACCAAAAATAAAAGGGTCACCACCTTTAAGACGAACGACATGACCATAAGTCAAGGCATTATCTACAATTAGTTGGTTGATTTGGTCTTGCGAATATGCATGACAACCTTTCCTTTTGCCAACAAATATTTTTAATGCTTTTTTAGGAGCATAACTTAACAATTCTTCATTTGCCAACGCATCATATAAAACCACATCGGCTTGAGCCAAAGCTTTCGCTCCTTTTACAGTTAACAAATCGGGATCTCCCGGACCTGCTCCTACTAAAGTTACTGTGGGTTTTATAATGTTATGCATTTGCTATATCTTTTGCTCTATACGTTTCTAAATCTGTAAAGAAAGTAATTGCTTCCTGTATGTACTTTTTGGCGAAAGCCTCCGTAGGTTCGTTTTGATTGATTTGGTATACCAAGTCTTTGAAAGTCGAATCTAAAGTAATTTTATTGCTTTCGATAAAAACCGTATCAAACAAATTGATGATTCCAGCGTGGTGATTCGTTTTTTGGTTTTCAGCCAATAATAATGCTTTTGCACCATTTACAAATCCTGCATACGCTAGGTAAATCGCATCAGCCCAATTTTTATCTTCGAAAGCTTCTTGAGCAAACGTCAACTTATCTTTGACTTCAAGAAGTAAAGTAGCAACCAAGTCAATTACAACTCCGGCACATTCTCCTACTCCAACCGCTTTTACATAATTGTCAGCATTTCCCCAGTCGATAAAATCTTCGTCTGTAAGATTAGTTACATCTGCCAATGGTTTCAAGAATTCGTAAAAATACTTCTCTCCTTGAGCATCATAATAATCTAAGAAAGATTTTCCGTTAGCATTCGCTTCAAAATCGTTTAATATAAAACGTAAAGCATCTGGTCCTCTACGACTTGGAATCTTGATTACTTTATCAGAAAAACGTCCTTTTCCATCTCCTAAAATTCCACCACCTAGTAATACTTGTAAAGCTGGCGCTACTAGTTTCCCTGAGTTGATAGACATTCCTTGAAAACCAATTGATGACATGTTGTGCTGTCCACAAGCATTCATACAACCACTAATTTTAATCGTGATTTCGCGATTCTCTTTGTACTGCGGAAACTCTAATTTTAAAACTCTTTCTAATTCTTCAGCAATTCCAGTACTACTCGCAATTCCTAAATTACACGTATCAGTTCCTGGGCAAGCTGTAATATCACCAATGGTATCGTAACCTAGAGTTACAAAATCTAATTTGGCTAATTCTTGATAGAAGAAAGGTAAACTTTCTTCTTTTATATTTCTTAGTACAATGTTTTGTTTTAATGAAAAACGCAATTCATTGGCTCCGTAATTTTTAATTAATTCGGCTAAAGCTCTTGCTTTGTCCGTATAGAAATCTCCTAAAAGCACTTTGATTCCAATGGCAACATAACCCGCTTGTTTTTGAGCAATCACATTCGATTGTTTCCAAGCTTCATAAGCAGCAGTATCATCAATAGTAACTGCAGGCACTTCTAATAAAGTTGCTGGAATCGCAGCATCAAAAGCAGTCGTGTCAATTTCGTATGACTGGTATGACAATGCTTTTTTCTCTTCTTCAACTAAACGCAAAAATTCATCGCGACCAATGTCTTTGATTAAGAATTTCATACGTGCTTTTAAACGTTTGGCTCTTTCACCATGACGATCAAAAACTCTTAAAACTCCTTCGGTAGTTGGGATAATTTGGTTTACCGGAATGAATTCTGATAACAACTCCGCGTGATGTGGCTGAGAACCTAATCCTCCACCTAACATTACTTTGAAACCGCGTTCCCCATTTACAATTTTCGGAATGAATCCTAAATCATGTAAATAACTCAAAGCCGTATCTTTATCAGAAGAAGAAAAAGACATTTTGAATTTACGTCCCATTTCTTGACAAATAGGATTTCGCAAGAAAAACTGAAACATAGCGTGCGCATAAGGCGACACATCAAAAGGTTCGTCAACATCAACACCCGCCAATTCACTTGCTGTGATATTACGCACGGTATTCCCGCAAGCTTCACGAAGTGTAATATCGTCTTTAGCAAGGTTTGCCCAAAGCTCCGGAGTTCTATCTAAACTCACATAGTGAATTTGGATATCCTGACGTGTTGTAATGTGCAAACGTCCTGTTGAATACTCGTCAGACACTTTAGTTATACGTACTAATTGCTCGCTAGTCACTTTACCAAAAGGCAGTTTGATACGAATCATTTGCACACCTTCTTGACGCTGCCCGTACACTCCACGCGCTAAACGCAGACTACGAAAACGCTCGTCATCAATTTTACCATCTTTGAATAACGCAATTTTTCTTTCTAAATCGATTATCTCTTTTTGAACAATCGGATTTTCTATTTCGGTTCTAAAACTTTCCATACGTCTTTACTTTTTTCCTCCCCCCGGCCCCCTCCAAAGG
>TARA_R110002033_G_scaffold16981_4_pt1 | contig 10438 bp, 8 predicted proteins | sample TARA_R110002033 | Tara Oceans TARA_R110002033 (sample SAMEA4397051) | marine metagenome | biome: Polar Biome; feature: [SRF] surface water layer (ENVO:00010504); material: water (ENVO:00002006), including particulate matter (ENVO:01000060) such as... | depth 5 m
TTAGAAATCATGGCAGTATTAAAAGTAATTGAAGTTTTATCAAACTCAGAAAAAAGTTGGGAAGATGCAACCAAAAAAGCAGTAAAACATGCTTCAAAAAGCGTTAAGAATATTCGTTCGGTTTATGTTCAAGATCAAAGTGCGAGTGTAAAAGGAGCTGAAGTTATAGAGTTTAGAGTGAACGTTAAAATTACTTTTGAAGTAGAATAGTTTGCTGTAACATACAATATTAAGTGTTCTTATGGAACACTTTTTTTATGCGCAAATTTCATTAACTTTGATATATGAAGTGCTTCCCTTTAATTATTGTTATTGTTCTAATAAGCTGCCAAGGCCAGAATACAAAACCCATGGAATATAAATACACCAATGCATTGATAAATGAAACAAGTCCGTACTTGTTACAGCATGCCCATAATCCCGTGGACTGGCATGCATGGAATAAGGAAACTTTAGATAAAGCAAAATCCGAAAACAAATTAATGCTCATTAGTGTTGGTTATTCGGCCTGCCATTGGTGCCATGTTATGGAACACGAAAGCTTTGAAGACAGTCTTGTAGCACAAGTTATGAATTCAAATTTTATAAACATAAAAGTTGACCGGGAAGAACGTCCCGACGTAGATCAAGTCTATATGAATGCCATACAACTTATGACTGGCAGGGGTGGTTGGCCAATGAATGTCATTGCCTTACCCGATGGCAGACCATTTTGGGGAGGCACCTATTTTAGAAAAGATCAATGGATAAGTGCCTTAAACCAGATAGCGAAACTTTATGCTGAAAACCCAGAAAAACTATATGAATATGCCGATAAGCTAGAGGAGGGAATTAAGTCTATTGATATGGTTGAGCTCAACACCAATGAACCTAATTTTGAGCCCGAATTTATTAAAGAAACTGTAAATAATTGGTCTAAACAGTTTGATTTCAAAGATGGTGGCATGAATAGAGCACCCAAATTTATGATGCCTAACAACTACCAGTTTTTACTACGATATGCCTATCAAAACAACGATAAAACATTGCAGAATTTTGTAAACATCACCCTGACAAAAATGGCTTTTGGTGGTGTTTTTGATCAAATTGGAGGTGGTTTTTCAAGGTATTCGGTAGACACCAAATGGCATGTTCCACATTTTGAAAAAATGCTTTATGACAATGGTCAATTAGTCAGTTTATATTCAGACGCTTACCTCATCACCAAAAACGATTTATACAAAGATATTGTAACTCAAACATTGGAATACATCAAACGTGAAATGACTACTAACAATGGTGCCTTTTATTCATCGCTTGATGCCGATAGTGATAATGCTGAAGGGAAACTTGAAGAAGGTGCCTTTTATGTTTGGCAGAAAGAAGAGCTTCAAGCGCTTTTAAAAGAAGATTACACTTTATTTTCTGACTATTATAATATTAATAACTATGGTCTTTGGGAACACAATAATTACGTGCTCATTAGAAAAGATGATGATACTATTATTAAAAAATATCAATTAACAGAAGCACAATTATCCGAAAAAGTTAATAACTGGAGAACTCTCCTTTTAAAAGCACGAAGTAAAAGACAAAAACCGAGGCTAGATGACAAAACATTAACGTCCTGGAATGCCCTTATGCTAAAAGGTTATATCGATGCCTATAGAGTGTTTGGAGATAAAAACTACTTAGAAGCTGCCGAAAAAAATGCGTTATTTATAACTCATAATCAATTAAGAGACGATGGTGGGTTAAACCATAATTACAAAAATGGCAAAAGTAATATTAATGGATATCTTGAAGATTACGCGACAACCATTGATGCATTTATGTCACTTTATGAAAACACCTTAAATGAAAACTGGCTTCTTACAGCAAGAAATTTAGCTAATTATGCATTCGATCATTTTTATGATGAAACGAATCATATGTTTTATGTAACCTCTAATGAAGACCATAAATTAATAACGAGAAACATGGAATTCCGTGATAACGTAATTCCGGCAAGCAATTCAATCATGGCAAAAAATCTGTTTAAATTATCTCATTATTTTGATAACGATCATTACAGAACATCAGCGATGACCATGCTCAATAATGTACAACCCGAAATTAAAGACTATGCTTCGGGATATTCCAATTGGCTGGATTTAATGCTCAATTATACACAACCATTTTATGAAATTGCAATTGTTGGTCAAGAAGCTTCGGTAAAAATTTCAGAATTAAATAAGTCGTATATTCCTAACAAACTTATTGCAGGAAGCATTTCTGAGAACAAATTACCCCTGTTGGAAAACAGATTTAATCCAGATGAAACACTCATTTATGTCTGTGTTAATAACGCTTGTAAACTCCCGGTTACAGATGTTGATGACGCCATTAAACTTATAATACCATGATATTTTTAAAAACCTTTTTAATTGCATTGGTTGCTTTTGAACATATCTATTTCTTGATTCTGGAAATGTTTTTATGGACCAAACCAAAAGGCATCAAAACCTTTGGTTTAAAATCTAGGGAATATGCCGAAGACACCAAGGTCTTAGCTGCCAATCAAGGCTTATATAACGGTTTTTTGGCTGCAGGCCTGCTCTATTCAATAGTAATAAAAGACCCGAATACATCTATCTTCTTTTTAATATGCATAATCATTGCAGGCATTTATGGTGCCTACTCCACAAAAAAATACGTTTATTTTATGTACAAGCTGTTCCCGCAATTTTTGCCTTGATTTTCTTAGTGATATTGTAACCAATTTTATTTTTTTAAAATTTGGATTTATATCAAATACATTTTAGAATGTCTTTGATACTTTTTACCTTTACAACTCATTCAAAAACATTATGGATTTAGAAAAATATTTTGTCACGGCCTATCCAATTATTTTGGAGTACAGTTTGAGACTAATTGCTGCCGTATTTATTTGGGTTATTGGAAGCTGGATTATTAAAAAAATTGTGAAGGGATTTAGAAAGGCAATGGAAAAAGCCGCCTACGATGTAAGCCTTAAAAAATTTTTGGGAAACTTGCTTTCATGGGTTTTAAAAATTGTTTTAATTGTTGTCTTACTCAGTGTTGTTGGATTAGAAACCACCTCTTTTGCTGCTATTTTAGCTGCTGCTGGTTTAGCCATTGGTTTAGCGCTACAAGGGTCTCTTGGAAATTTTGCAGGAGGTGTTTTAATTATGATTTTTAAACCATTTAAAATAGGTGATGTTATTGAAGCTCAGGGACAAATTGGTTCCGTAAAAGAAATAGGAATTTTCACAACCAAATTAATAGGTCTTTCTAATAAGGAAATTATCATTCCAAATGGGTTATTGTCTAATGGAAATATTGTTAATTACACATCTGAAGGGACGCGTCGCGTTGATTTAGTGTTTGGGGTTGGCTATGATTCTGATATAAAAAAAACAAAAGAAGTATTGTTGAATGTTTTAACATCACATCCAAAAGTTTTAAAAGATCCAGCACCAACTGTAAATGTATTGGAATTGGCTGACAGCTCTATAAACTTTGCGGTTAGACCTTGGTGTGAATCTGCCGATTATTGGGCCGTGTATTTTGAAGTGACCGAACAAACCAAGGAAAATTTGGATATTGCAGGTATTGAAATACCATATCCGCACCGTGTTGAAATAAGAAAAAAGGCTTAAGATCTAGGCTTTAATGCCACAAAATCTTTTAAGTAATATGGTTCAAAATACGCAACATTTTCAAAGTCGCTTTTTTTGTATTTTTCATTTGCCAATAAACTCATTTCATTAGCCGATGGCATTTTGTCGTTAATAAAAATTGCATTTGGGTGAGAGATTAAAGAGGTGGTTTTTTCAACGCCATTCCCAATAAAATACACTTTACCCTCTTCTAAATAGGAATTATACGAATCTTCATTTAAAACTTCAGCTTCTGTCTCTCTAATAAAATTATAATTTGAATCAAAGATAGCCGAATAAACTTCCATACGTCTGGCATCCAACATTGCCACAATAACGCCATCACTACATATAATCTGTCGTGCTAAAGCTTCCAGTGTAGACGCTGAAATTAACGGTTTATCTAAAGCAAAACAAAGTCCTTTAGCTGCTGATACTCCAATACGCAGACCTGTATAGGACCCAGGGCCTTTACTAACGGCAATCGCATCCAATTCATTGGATTTAATATTTGCTTCCTTAAGAACTTCATCAATATACACATGAAGTCTTTCGGCATGAGAATGATTTTTATCGTAATCTTCTTTTAAAAAGATAGTTGTTCCCTTTTTTGAAAGCGATACTGAACAATTGGTTGTTGCCGTTTCAATACTTAATATTAAAGCCAAAACAATTAATTTTTAAGGTCGTTTTCAACCTTTTTTATTTCAACTTTATCACCATTTTTTAAAGTTTTGGTAATAACATTATAAGGCCCTATGATTACTTCATCATCATCATTTAGTCCAGAAACAATTTCAATATTACTATCATCTTGAATTCCGGTTTTCACGACACGTAATTTCGCAATATCACCAATTTTAATAAATACACATTCAAATTTCTCATCATCATCTTTCGATGTCGATCTCTCTTTCTCTTTAATTTTATTCTTCGTAGATGTAGTATCTGTTTTAATGGTAATAGCGCTAATAGGAACGATAATCGCATTCTTACGTTCGTCTGTAATAATATCAACCGTTGCTGTCATGCCTGGTCTAAAAGGTGAATGCCCCTCAGGTTTTCCTTTTAATAAATCTTGAAAAGACTCTTCCAATATTCTAATTTTAACTTTAAAATTTGTTACTTGATCGGCCGAAGTCACCTGATCTGCTGAATTAGAAATTTCAGTTACAATGCCCTTAAATTCTTTTTTAAGATACGCGTCCACCTCAACATTTGTTGAGTCCCCGATGTGAACTTTAACAATGTCGTTTTCGTTAACATCTACTTCAACCTCCATATATTTTAAGTCGGCTATCCGCATTATTTCCGTTCCCATAAACTGTTGGGTCCCCAATACCCGATTTCCAACTTCAGCATCAAGTTTTGATATGGTTCCGGACATAGGCGCATAAACACTTGTTCTTTCCAAATAACTTTGAGCTTCAGTTACCGAGGCATTGGAACTTTGAACAGAATAAAAGGCAGACTTTCGATTGGCTTCTGCAATTTCATAAGACGAAACTATTTTGTCCCAGTCAGCTTTTGAAATAATTCCTTTTTCGAACAATTGTTTATTTCTGTCGTAGCTAAATTGTGCTTCTTTTAGTGATGCCTCTGCCTGATTTAAACCAGCCTTCACATTTTGAAGTGTGGCTTGCGACCGTTTTAAACTGGACAAATAAATATCTGGATTAATACGTAGTAAAAGATCTCCTTTTTTAACTTGTTGCCCTTCTGCAACGAAAAGTTCAATGATTTCACCCGATACGTCACTAGTAATAACCACTTCCACTTCTGGTTGGATTTTTCCAGTGGCAGAAACGGTTTCAACAATGTTTGATCGTTCTATTTTTTGAGCCTCAATTTGCTTGTAATTACCACTCTTACCATACCATCCTGCCTTTTTTCCAACAATTAAAAGCACTACTACGATGAGGGTAATTGCAATTGTAATGATAAGTGATTTCTTGCTCATTTTAATTAATTTAATTCTGTAATTGGAATTCCAAAATAGAATTCCAAAACTTTAAGTTTAAAAATATAATCATATTTGGTTCGGACCACATCACTTTCAGCTTGTACTAAACTGCTTTGTGATTGATTGTAATTAAAAGCATTTAACAAACCTACATTGTACCGTTCTTTTGAGTAGCTAAAGGCTTCATTTCTGGCCAATAATGTTTTTTGGGCCGCTTCATACGCCTTTAAAGCGCCATTTGCATCATTATAGGCTTGGTACACATTGGTTTCAAGGTCTAAATGTGCTTGTTCAAGTTGAAATTTAGAACGGTTTAAAGCTATTTGATTTCGTTTTACATTATTTCTGCTAATAAATCTATTAAATATCGGAATACTAAGGCGCAATGCAAAATTATGGTTTTTATTATCCCCCATTTGAGTTTCAAAATCTGGTGTATCAAATAAACCCGATGTAAAATAATTAGAACTAAAACTATACGATCCAGATAAGGTTGGTTGCAAAGCTCCCTTTGCTATTTTTAAATTGTATTTAGCTATTTTGGTGTTGTTTTCTGCAATTTTAATAGTATAACGCGTTTCTTTAGCTTTATTAATGATGACTTGGGGGGATTCATCAAGTATGAATGTATTAGGCACATCATATTCAGTATCTACAATATCAAAATTCTTGTAATCTTTGATTAACAGTATCTGAGCTAATTGAATTTTAGATATTAAAATAATATTTTGGGTATTGACCAATTGTTGTTCTTGTGATGCCAAAGTTGCCTGGATTTCTAATAAGTCTCCTTTAGGTAATGACCCGGCATTTACTAATTCTTCTGTTCTACTTAGCTCTTCTTTAGAAATCTCATGTTGCGCCAACAGCACTTTATATTGTTCTTTATTGAATAGTATTTGAAGAAAGGAATTTGCTACATTAAGAGAAATATTATCTTTCATATCATCCAATTGATACTGCGATGCTAATACTTGCAATTTAGAACGCTGCAACTGATTGATGTTTTGAAGGCCTTTATAGATATCTAAACTTGAACTAATGCCTCCTGAAAGATTTTTAGTTGTAGAATTAACCGCATTAAAAGTCACAGGGTCTTGAGCTAGACCAATATTCCATGAATTATTTGCAGAAGCATTTAATGAAGGCAAAAAATTACCAATGGCGTCTTTCTTGTTGTATTCAGATGTTTTTAAATCCAGTTCACTTTGCTTCACTGAAATATTATTTTCCAAAGCATAGCTTACACAAGCTTGAAGTGTCCATTTCTTTTCTTGAGCCTGTAATTGGACAGCTAATAAAACGAACATTAATAAGAATACTTTTTTCATATGTAAAATATTGGTCTACGCAATTGCGTAAGTGTTACAAATAAATTAATTATTTTGGGTATAACTTGGAATACCTTTAATTTGATTCCACACTTTTATCTTATCGGATTTAGCAACGCCGTCTTTTACTTCTACAAAGATACCATCGCTTATTCCAAGTTTTAAATTTCTTCTCTCAAATTTTTGATCTCCTATTTCTACTTCAACATAAGGTTGTTTTGTGTCACGATCATATTGAACCAATGCCTCTCTAATGGCTAATACATTTTCAGCTTTATCCAGTATAATAGAGGCATTGGCACTTAACCCAGCTCTGATAAATGTTGAATCTATGGATTTAATACTTCCCTTAATTTCAAATTGAATGGCCCCATTTTCTGCTTCTCCTTTAGGCGCTATATAATCTAAAATGGCATCAAATTTTTTATTTTCAATGGCACCAACTGTTATTTCAAGCGGTAATCCTTCTTTAATTTTTCCTACTTCGCTTTCATCCACCTTACCTTCAAAAATCATTTTATTAATGTCGGCCAATGATGCAATTGATGTGCCTTCATTAAAATTATTGGCTTCAATAACTTGATTGCCTTCTTTTACAGGAACATCTAAAACCATTCCCGAAATAGTAGCTCTTACCAGTGTTTGTGCTATATTACCTAATCCGCTAGTGGTACCTGTTTTAATGATGTCGTAATTTTGTTTGGCAGACATTAAATTTATTTTAGCCTGTTCAACACTTTGTTTGGTTTGTAAATATGAATTATTAATGCCTTCAAAATCGTTGGCTGAAATAATTCCTTTTTCAAACAATGCCTTTTGGCGGTCATAATTTGCTTGTTGCGTTTGCAAATTAATTTGAGCCGTTTGCAATGCGGTTTGATTGGATGATATGCTGTTTTTTGCACTTGTTAAAGAGGACACATTGGGAATGACCCTGATTTTCGCAATTAAATCTCCTGATTTTATGTATTCGCCTGCTTCAATATACACGTCTTCAATAACTCCCGAAATATTTGGTTTTATCAGTATTTCCTCTTTTGGGACAATATTGCCGGTTGCCATTGTTTTTACTACAATAGTTTGTTGTGAAGGTGTTTCAGAAAGATACGTTATGGGATCCTCCTGGTTCTTTTTCCATAAATAAATTAATGCCGTAGCAAAACCGGCTACAATAAGTAGTAATAGGATTACTGTTTTAGTTCTTTTCATTTTTTGATGCGTATTATTTATTCTATTCTTAATGCGTCAACTGGTTTCATTTTCGTAGCGCTATTCGCAGGAATCAACCCTGCCAACATACCTGAAATCACTAATATGATTAGTGCTGTAAATACGACTGTCATACTTACACTTGGGTTTGAAAAATTGTCGATGGGCCCATTTAAATCTAATAGATAGTTCATTAGCCATATTACACCGGCCGCAAATGAAATACCAACCATCCCTGACAAAATGGTCAATATTAAACTCTCTTGTAGAATTTGGGCTTTAACTACCCAAGGTGTGGCCCCTAAAGCTCTTCTGACACCAATTTCTTTGGTACGTTCTTTAACTACAATAAGCATGATATTACTGATTCCTATAATGCCTGACATAAGAATCAACGCCCCAACAAAATAGCCCACAAAAGTCAAGATGCTGAAAAGGCCATTGACTCTTGCATAATCTTCAGAAATATCATAGTACCCAAAGGCTGCATCATCATCAGGATGAACCGTATGCCTTGTTTTTAAGACATTTAAAATTCTAGACTTTAAATCGGTTATACTAACGCCATCTAGCGCAGTTATACCCATCCAGCCAACTTTATTTCCAAAATTAAATACTTGACCAAATGTTGTAAACGGTGTTATTATCGTGTTGACTTCCTGCTGTTGATCCCCACGGCTCTTGCTATACTTAAATATCCCAATTACCATAAAATTAACATCATTGATTTTGAGGTAGGACCCTATAATATCCACATCCTTATCCTTATCATATAATGATTTAACAACATCAGTACCTATAACACAAACTTTACGCTTGTCATTCAAATCTGATTGACTGATAAATCTACCTTCAAGAATATCCATAGGGTTTTGTCGAATAATATCAGGTACATGCGCTTCAACTTGAAAGGCACCAGTCTCACTTCCCCTGGTTACATTATTAGCCCCCATATAACCTCCCAATCTATTTTGAGGAGATACATATTCAATTTCCGGGATTTGCTGCTTAATAGCTTCTACATCATCTAAATCAAGATCAAATCGTCTGCTTTTGGGCAAGCCTTTATAAGGCATAGTTGTTCCTCTAACATAAACAAAGGAAGAGTTTGCAGCAAAATTACCAAAACTAGACACAACGCCTTTTTGTAGCCCATTGGTAAGTGCCAATAGTAAAACTAAAATGGTAATGCCCCAAAACACTCCAAACGCCGTTAAAAGCGTTCTAAACTTATTGGCATTTAAAGCTTCCAGAATTTCGTTCCACCTCTCCTTGTTAAACATATTATTCGTCTCTTAAAGCTATTATAGGCCTTATTTTAGCAGCTCTGTATGCTGGAAAAAACCCGGCAAATGCTCCAGCTATTACTAAAATAAACACTGTTGTTAATGCTGTATTAAAATCCACTTGTGGGTATTTGATAAAATCATTTTTGACAAGGGGGCCAATGACCTCCATTAAGCCTAGCCCCAGAATGAGCCCGAACATCCCTGAAAACATCGTTACAAAAATAGCCTCTTGCAAAATCATCCCAACAATGGATAGTGGTTGAGCACCCAATGCTTTTCTAATCCCAATTTCTTTAGTACGTTCTTTTACAATAATGAGCATAATGTTACCTACTCCTACAACGCCTGCTATTATGGTTCCTATGCCCACAAACCAAAAGATGAATTTAATGGCATCAACCAACGAGTAGATTTTTTTTGCCTCTTCTAAACTGTTATTAACCCTAATAGCTCCTAAATCATTAGGGGATACGGTATGCATTTGTTTTAAATCTGATTCAATAGCCAATGCAACATTTTGAGACAGTTCAACACCTTCATTGAATTTTTTGGGCATTTTTATGGTGTAATTCAAATTGTTAATTCTATCAGCTCCATTAAATGACTTTTGTGCGGTTGTAAGGGGAATGTATATTTGACTTTCTGAATCTTCGCCACCGGGATCATAGTAAACACCAATAACCTTAAAATTTATTCCGTAAACAGATATGTACTTTCCTATAGGGTCCTCATCTTTAAATAAGTCGAGTTTTATTTTATTTCCTATAACAGCTACTTTGTTTGAACTGCTCACGTCTGATTCGTTTATAAACCGGCCTTCACCTATGTCTGAGTTTTCTATAAACTGCTTATCTGGCATTGAGCCCCAAATACGGTAGTTGTTTGATTCATTTCCATAATTAACAAGCGCTCTCCATATCATATAATTTGCAGACTCATATTCTAAAAATTCAGCATATTCATTAGATACTTTATTAAAATCTTGGTTTTTTAGTTGTATACGTC
>TARA_R110002033_G_scaffold36058_5_pt1 | contig 10431 bp, 9 predicted proteins | sample TARA_R110002033 | Tara Oceans TARA_R110002033 (sample SAMEA4397051) | marine metagenome | biome: Polar Biome; feature: [SRF] surface water layer (ENVO:00010504); material: water (ENVO:00002006), including particulate matter (ENVO:01000060) such as... | depth 5 m
GTAATATGCTTTTGAACTAAGGTAGCTTTTGTAGTAAATTGACAATAAATTCCTATTTAAGGAATTTGAGTTCAATTATTTTTAAAATGATAGATTTTGCAATAAATCATCTTTAAAAAGCTTTTATCTAACCAAATATCAACATGTTGCTATGAAATTTACTTTAGGTATTGAAGAAGAGTATCAAATTATTGATCCAGTTACGCGAGAATTAATTTCTCACGATCAGCAAATTGTTTCTGAAGCTGCTAAGATTTTAAACGATCAAGTAAAGGCAGAAATGCATCAGGCAGTGGTTGAAGTTGGTACTAATATTTGTCAAGATATTAATGATGCTAGAGAACAAATTTCATATTTACGAAAATCAATATCCGGAATTGCTAATGACTTAGGATTTAAAATTGGTGCTGCTGGTACACATCCATTTTCTAAATGGGAACATCAGCTTATTACTCCAAATCCTAGATATGATGAAATTATAACTGAATTACAAGATACAGCACGTTCAAATTTAATTTTTGGATTACACGTACATGTCGGAATGGAAGATAAAGAAATGGCAATACATCTCGTAAATGCTATGCGTTATTTTTTACCACATTTATACGCTTTATCTACAAATTCACCATTTTGGGAAGGTAGAAATACTGGCTTTAAATCTTTTAGATCAAAGGTTTTTGATAAATTCCCAAGAACAGGAATTCCTGGGATTTTCGAAAATTATTCACATTACGAACATTATGTAAAACTTTTAGTTAAGACCAATTGTATAGATAATCCTAAGAAAATATGGTGGGATATTAGAGTACATCCGTTTTTTCCAACCTTAGAAGTTAGAATTTGTGATGTACCGTTAACTGTAAATGAAACCATTTGTATCACAGCTATAATTCAGGCTTTAGTAGCTAAATTATACGATTTAAGAACGCATAATCTTAATTTTATGAATTATCATCGTGCTTTAATAAACGAAAACAAATGGCGAGCAAGTCGTTATGGTCTAGAAGGTAAAATGATAGATTTTGGTAAAGAAGCTGAAGTTGATACTAAACTTTTAATGTTAGAACTTTTAGATTTTATAGATGATGTTGTGGATGATTTAGGATCAAGAAAAGAAATTGAATACATCCATGAAATGATTAAAAATGGAACAGGAGCAGACCGTCAATTAGAAATTTTTAAACAAACAAATGACCTTACTAAAGTAGTTGACTATATAACAGAACAAACTATTTTAGGATTATAAAATACCTACTTAATACCAATGAAAGAAAAATTGAAATTAGCAATTTTAGATATGAATAATGACGAACCTAATCAAGGGTTACGTTGTATTAGAGAAATTGTTAGCACGTTTAGTGATGATGTTGATTACCAAATCTTCAATGTTAGAGCAAAACTCGAAATACCAGACACTTCTTTTGATATTTACATATCAAGTGGTGGACCAGGAAGTCCTTTAGATGAAGGCGAATGGAGAACACCATATTTGCAATTAATGCAAGATCTTTGGAATTTTAATAAAACGTCAAATCATCAAAAAAAATCAGTATTCTTTATTTGTTATTCGTTTCAAGTGATTTGCGATTATTTTCAACTAGGTGAACTAAAACCAAGACGAAGCACATCATTTGGGATTTTAAGAGTGCATCAAACAAAAAAAGGTCATAATGATTTAATTTTTGAAGGACTAAATGACCCGTTTTATGCTGTAGATTCTAGAGATTGGCAACTTATTCAGCCAAAATTAACAGTGTTTAAAAAACAAGGTGCTACAATTTTGAGTTTAGAAAAAATTAGAACGCATGTAGAGTTAGAGCGTGCTATAATGGCTGTTCGTTTTTCTGAAGAATTTGTAGGTACACAATTTCACCCTGAAGCTGAGCCTATAAGTATGGAAGCTTATTTTAGTTTAGAAGAGAATAAGAAAAAAGTGATTGATAGTTTTGGAGAAGAGAAATACAACCAAATGATGGACCGTATGGATGACCCAGAAAAAATTGAATTAACTTACAATACTATTTTACCTAAGTTTATACAAAATGCTATAATGCAAATTAAGGAACCTTTAATGTCATAGCTATAATGATTAAAAATATCAGAGACCGTTATAATTCTAATTTTTCGGAAGAAAAGTATGAAGCTTTTTTACAGGATATCTATGGTACATACAATTACCATGTTCCTTTTAAAATCGCTGAAACACCTGTTTTTTTACCCAAAGCATTAAAGCAGAAATTAGTGGAGGCTTGTGATGATATTATGGCTGTAATTAACAAGCCAAATTTTAAAGAATTAACTAATGGAGCGTTTTTTGACCCTTCTACCATTGTGCCTAATGAAGATGAGCATTCAAAATTTATACAACTAGATTTCGGGATTTGTAAGGATGAAAATGGAGCGTTAACTCCAAAATTAATTGAATTACAAGGTTTTCCGTCATTGTATTATTTTCAAGAGTTATTAGGTCGTAAATATTTACAACATTTTGGAAATGTAATTCCTGAAGGTTTTTCTCAACATTTAAACGGAATGACATCTATTGATTATTTAGATCGTTTAAAACATGAAATAGTAGGCAACACAAACCCTAAGCAAGTTATACTTTTAGAGATTGAGCCAGAAAAACAAGCAACAGCTGTAGATTTCTATGCTACAGCAAAAGTGTTAGGTATAAAAGTACTTTGTATTACCGATTTAAAAAAACGAGGAAAAACGCTTTTCTATTTGGATGAAAATGGGAGTGAGGTTGAAGTTATAAAAATTTACAATCGTATTATATTTGACGAATTAGATCAAAGAACAGATCTTAAAACAGAATTCAATTTTCAAGATGAAGTTGATGCAGAATGGATTGGTCATCCTAATTGGTTTTACAGAATTAGTAAATACACAATGCCTTTGTTAAAAGGTGATTATGTACCAAAATCATATTATTTAGATCAACTAGAAAAGATTCCAAAAGATTTAGAAAATTATGTTTTAAAACCGTTGTATTCCTTTGCAGGAGCAGGTGTGGAGATAAATGTCACTAAAGAAATGATTGATAAGGTGACAAATAAAGCCAACTATTTATTACAAGAAAAAGTAGCTTATGCACCTGTTATTGAAACTATGGATGATCCTGCAAAATGCGAAATAAGAATGATGCTACTTCACAATTCTATAACCAATAAAACTGAAATTGTTAGTAATCTAATGCGTTTAAGTAAAGGTGAAATGGTAGGTGTAAAGTATAACAAGGATAAAACTTGGGTTGGTGGTAGCACTGGTTTTTTTGAAAACTAAATTTTATAGTTTTAAATTAAACGTTGTCTGTATTCATTAGGGCTCATTGTGGTTTTCTTCTTAAAGATTTTACTAAAGTATTGCGGATATTCAAACCCTAAACTATAAGCAATTTCACTAGCACTTTCTTTAGAATTAAGAAGTCTATTTTTTGCTTTCTCTATGATGTATTTATGAATATGGTCTTGTGTACTTTGTCCGGTTTCTTTTTTTAATAAATCACTTAAATATTTTGGAGACATGTGCATAGCTTCTCCACAATATTTTACAGACGGAATACCAAATTCAGCTTGTTTGTTTTCATTGTAATATGCCTTTAGGAGTTTTTGAAATTGACTTGCAATATCTTGGTTTAAGTTAGTTCTGGTGTAAAACTGACGATCGTAAAAACGGACACAATAATTTAATAATAATTCTAAGTTGGAAATGATTAAGGTTTGACTGTGCGCATCAATGTTACGACTAAATTCTTTTTCTATCTTTTCTGAAATTTCAGTAATAGTTTGTCGTTCTTCTTCTGATAAATGCAAAGCTTCATTTGATGCATATTCAAAAAATGAAAACTGATCAATTCGTTTACCTAGTTCAGATTTTCTAATTAAATCTGGATGAAATACAATGCTCCATCCAGTATCATTTGTATTAATATTTTGTCTTTCAAATTCTAAAACCTGATTTGGTGCTACAAAAATCATGGACCCTTCTTGGTAATCATAAGAATTTCTTCCATAATTAGAAATGGTGAAAGCACAATTGTCTTTTAAACTAATATGATAAAGATTCAGAGCGAATTTATAATTTTCAAAATCAATGTTATCTAAGTTTTTAGACGCACGGATAATAGAAATCAAAGGATGTTTAGGGCTTTCTAAGCCATATATATTGTGTATATCTGCAATGCTGTTGATGGTAATGATTTCTTTCATTTTGGTAATGATAAGGTTAAAGGTTTTTCCACCAATTTGTATAGTTATTAATAGAATCTTTAACCATAATTTGCTCTCCAATTTTAGGGGTAATAACTTCAAGGTTTAACTCATTAGCCTTTTTTGTTACACGCTCAATTGGATCTGTCCATTCGTGCAAGGCTAACTTAAATCCTGCCCAATGAATTGGCATTATTTTTTTAGCTTGTACATCAATACCTGCTTGTGCTGTTTCTTCAGGCATCATGTGTATATCAGACCACATTTGGTTGTATTGTCCACATTCCATAAGTGCTAAATCAAAAGGGCCATATTTATCACCAATTTCTTTAAAATGTGGAGCGTAACCACTGTCACCACTAAAATAAATATTTTCAGTTTTAGATTGAATTATCCAAGATGACCACAATGTGCTTTGGCTATTATTCATCTTACGGCCAGAAAAGTGTTGTGCTGGTGTACAAACCAAGTTTAAACCCTCTAATTGTGTGTTTTGCCACCAATCTAATTCGGTGATTTTATGAGAAGGTATATCCCAAGCTTCTAGGTGCGCACTAATACCTAATGGTACATAAAAATGATTGGTTTTATCCTTAATTTTTAAAACAGATTCGTAATCTAAATGGTCGTAATGATCATGAGAGAAAACAACGGCATCAATTTTTGGGAGTTTTTCAATTTCTAAAGGAAACGTTTCATTAAAACGATTACCTCCAAGCATTGCTAATGGTGCAGCTACTTTTCCAAACATTGGATCCAATAAAATCGTTTTGCCATTAATTTGAAGTAAAAATGAAGAGTGGCCAAACCAAACCATTCTTGCTTCACCTTTATAATCTGCAATACTTGCTGAATCTAGTTTGGTTGTTTTTAAGTCCTCTTTAGGTCTTCCGTTAGGTACTTTTGTAGTGAAAAAAGTATAAACTAATTTAGCTGTTTCTGAAAAACTTAAATCTTTAGGAACCGGATTTTTATTAATGAACTTTCCGTCTTTAAACTGTTTAGATTCTTGATAAACTAATTTTTGTTCTTTAGAAATATTTCCTCCAAAACTAGGGTAGAAGTTAGTAAACGCAAAGTATGTTATTACTAAAAGGCCAACTATAATAAGTGCTATAATCATTATTCGTTTTAATATTTTTTTTATCATTTTATTTAAATCATTCAATAAATAAATCTGAAACAAAATTAGAATAAGATTAGGATATGGTTGTATTCTAATTGCGTAGAATTGAATACTTTTTGCCGAAATTAGTTACTCATTTCTATCAATTCCCATTTACCATTAGGTTGTTTGGTGAGATAAACACCTACGTTAACGTCCTTATTATTTCCAAGAACTTTTATTTTTAGTTGTGCTTCACCAAAGCCATTATTAATGTTAATACTTCCAGTTGGCATAATTCCGTACCCCTTAATTCCTCCTGTTTCCTTTAGGATACTTTGGTTTTGTTCAATATTTTCAACGGCAATTTTATAAGCATCAGAACTTTTCATTGCAGAGCCTATAAATAGAATTAAAAAGGACATGAAAATTATAAAAGTACCAATTAAAGCAAGAATTCTAGGAGTTTTACTTAGCTTATTAGGGTTCTTAACCACAACAGTTTTAGCAATATTATCACCAAGACGTTTTTTTCCATCACTTGAAGCGAGAACAATAAATTCAATTGGCCAAATGATTAAAAATATATTCCTGATAAATAGTTTTCCAAAGGATGGTACAACTTCAGGGTTTTCTTCATCTCTAACCATGATTCTGAAAATCCATTTTCCAATACTTATGCCTTTTATAGAGTCTTTTCCAAAATAAAGAAAAAAACCAACAAGCATAACAACTAAAAGCGTTGCTGTTATATTGTTAAAGTCTGGCTCATTTAAAAAATCGGCTCCAAGTGCTAAAAAGCTAATGGCAATTATTAAAAATGTTATTACAAAATGATCAACGATATATGCTGCTATTCTTCTTTTTCTACTAGATAATTGATATTGGTAATTTGGATTTTCTGTCATTACTATTGTTGGTTACGATAAAACTTTGGTTGTAATAAAATAAATAGAATATTTATACTAAATTCTTACTCAGACTTATCAGGTGCAGGTAAGCTAGCATGAAATTCTTCACCTATACGTTTTGTATATTGATCTAATAATTCTAATACACGTTCGCTAGAATCTGAAACAACTATTAAACCAATATGCCAAGCTTTATTCATTCGCCAAACAATTTCTTTATCTGTAAAACTAGACGTATCAGGATGTTCAAAGCGGCTTAATGATACTACAATACCTGCATACTGATTATTAACTTTTGGAAGTTTATAGACCTTCTTTTTAAGATTTGCAGATTCTACTTTTGCCCATTCAGTCCAAAGGTTGATGCCAGAAGCGTATTGGACCATTTCAGCTAAATTGGCACCACCAACTCTAGAGGAAGTTTCTAAAAAGAACAACTCGCCTGTGGCTTTAGATTGTATAAACTCTGTATGTGAGGCACCAAACTGCATTCCGAATGCCTTCATTACTTGAGCATTCATTTTTTGTAATCCTTTTTCAATTTTAGAACCAATTTGAGAACTAGCTGATCTAAAGATTCCGCCTCCATGTGACACTTCAAATGGTGTATCTAAATATTTACTGACCCTAGAAAAGACAACTTTCCCTTCAACATTTAGTCCATCTACATGGTAAACATCTCCTGGCGCAAACTTTTCTAATAAATAATTATCACGTTCGTTATCTAAATCATTGACAACGTGCCACAATTCTTCTTTAGAATGTATTTTTTTTATACCAGTAGCAGAAGCTTCCATTCTAGGCTTTATTAACCAAGGCGGACTTACACGATCTGCATATTCATTGATAGTGTCATTATTAAACAAATCTGTAAACACAGGTACATTAACACCTTCTTCTAGAGCTTTCATTCGCATAGCAAGCTTATCTCTAAAATAGTGCGCTGTGGTTCTTCCCATTCCTGGCATTCTAAAATGCTCACGCAATAGTGCTACTTTTTCAACATCAAAATCATCTAGGGCCACAAAGCGATCGAACTTTATAGTTCTGAATTTGTAAGCAATACCTTTTTCAACATCTTCTTGGTTCCATTCTTCTATATAATAAGTGTCGTCTATAGATTCCCATGGCCAAGGATCATGCTCGTGCTTTTTCTTGGTTAATAAATAGACATTATTACCATCAGCTTTTACACTTTTTAGAAAATCTTCACCTTTAAAATAGGTGGATACGCAGAGGAAATTTAGCGGTTGTTTTGCCATGGTTGAGTTTTTATCATCGCGACCAATTAGCCGATTTGAACTAAGAGGAAAAGATATATTTGGTTAATTATTATAAATTAATTTAAGTAAAAATCACCATAATATTTATCAGGTAAATTCCACTTAAATTGATAAATATTTAGTTAACATCAATTTACAAAACTCAATTTTATTTTGAAGCCTTTTTCTTAATAAATTCAGTAATTAATTGAATTCCGTAACCAGAAGCACTTTTCATTTTTGCATAAGGTGAAGCGCCAAAAGAAACACCTGCAATATCCAAATGCATCCAATTTTTATGTTCTTCAATAAATGATTCTAAAAACTGAGCAGCATTAGTTGCACCAGCTAATGGCTTACCACTAAAGTTTCTAATATCAGCAATATCACTGTGTAAGTCACTTTTGTATTCTTCAAACATTGGCAATTGCCAAACGCGCTCGTGTACTTTATAACCAATATCAGACATTGTGCTTGCCATATCTTTATTATGCGTAAACATTCCGGCAGCTTCATAACCTAAAGTTCTAACAACACTTCCCGTTAAGGTTGCTAAATCAATAAGGTATTCTGGTTTTATGTTTTTAACAGCGTAACTTAAACCATCTGCTAACACCAAACGACCTTCTGCGTCTGTGTCAATAATTTCAATAGTTTTGCCAGAGTAGGAGTTAATAACATCACCTGGTCTGTAACTTTCTGCATCTACAGCATTTTCTGCAGAACAAACAATACCAACAACATTGATGTCTAGTTTAAGTTTCGTAATTAATTCTACCACACCTAAAACTACAGCTGCGCCACCCATATCACTTTTCATGTAATGCAGATTTGTAGACGGCTTAATAGATAATCCGCCAGAATCGAAAGTAATTCCTTTACCAACTAATGCAATATCTACTTTTTTGCTCTTTTTTGGTGTGTATTCTGTAATGATAACAACAGGTTTGTTTACGCTACCTTTTCCAACAGATAATACAGCTTCAAACCCTTGTTTTTTTAGTTCTTTGTGTTTAAGAATTGTACATTTATAATCTGCTTTTTTTGCTGATTTCTCTGCCCAATCACCTAAGAATTCTGGAGTTTTAATGTTAGGAGGTGCATCAACTAAAGCTTTTATTTTGTTAATGGTTTCTCCTGTGTATTTTCCTTCTTCTAGTGTATCTTTAATAGATTTTGTAGATGTAAATGAAATGGCAACTTTATTTGATTTTTCTTTCTCAGATTTGTATTCGCCAATTTCATATTGAGCCATTTCTAAACCAATGACAGCTTTCTTAATTTCATCTTCAGTTAAGTCTTCAGCATAAACTTGAATAGATTTATCCCAATGTTTTTGAGTTTCAAAAGCTAATTTTTGAAATGTGTTTTCTAACTGAGCACCATGCTTTTCTTCACCTAAACCAATAAGGTAAATTCTATTACCATCTTTACCATAAAGTTGTTGGTAAGTATTAAAACTACCATCAAAATCTGGTTTATTAATTGGTGAAAATTGCTTTATAGATTTAAGATTATCTTTTCTACATGGTAGAATAAAATCTTTTGAGGTGTTTAATGTTTTAGCGTGTTTATAAGTCATAATTATGAATTAAAATAGAGCCATTTTACGGCTTTCGGAAATTCTTCGCGCCAATGCATTTCAGAATGGTTTCCATGTTCGTTAATTGAAAAACGGAAATCAATGTCATAACCGTTTGTCATTTTTTCTTGAATGATATTTCCTAATCGATGTGCATTAGGCAAATGCTCAGCACTTTCTTGTCCGCCAGAATATAAATAGATTTTAGATTTCTCTAAAGGTTGAAACGTTTTAGTGCTTTTGAAAATTTTGTTTGAAATCCATAGGCTTGGTGAAAAAATCAACATTTTACCAAATACACCAGGATTTTTTAGTCCTGCGTGCAAACTAATTAATCCTCCCATTGAGCTGCCTCCAATTCCGGTATTCTCAAAATCAGTTAACGTTCTGTAGTGGCTGTTTATGTAAGGTATTAGTCTATGTATCATAAACTCAATGTAGAAATTACCTTTTCCTTCGCCAAAACGTGGATGAAAATATGGTAAATATTCACTGATACGTTCTTCATTTCCATGATCTATAGCTATGATAATAACATCACCAAAGCCTTCTTCTGCAAGTTTAGCCATAGATTTATCAATGGCCCAATCACCATAAGGTGCAGAAGGGTTAAATAAATTCTGGCCATCTTGTAAATAGAGTACAGGGTAGCGTTTATCTGTTTCGTAGTAATTACGTGGTAATAATGCTGATATTTTTCGCGTAGCATTAAGTCGCGGTATTTCGTAGGCTTCTTCTAGAACTTCAATAATAGGTTCGAACTCCGTCACTGTCATAAATTTTAAATTAGGTAAAAACTCATTTAAACTAAGATTATTTTGTCTTTTGGGTTTTAAACAAAATTATAAAATGAGTTCTAAGCGAAAATACTATTTTATGTAATTAGAAACCATAAAAAAATGAACTTTAATCACTTCATTGAAGTGAATGAAAGTAGCAGAGGAACTTACTTTTTAAGACGATAATATAATTTTAGTCCTAAACTAAATTCAATACCAAGTTGATTACCTTCATTTCTATAATATGGTGATGATTCTTCTTCAAAATTTTCATTCAATAGGAGGTTGGTAATATTACTGTAAGAATTGATTCTGTATTTTAACCCAACACCAGAGTATATATTTATACCAATTCTCTTACTGATATTTAGGAAAACACCAAGTTTAGGGATGACACCTAATTTTTGCCTATTATAATCAGCTTCTTCAAAAGAGAAATAATTGTTTTGTTGCGAACGAAATGTTTGCGATTTAAACTCCTCGTTATGATTAATATAGAGTAACTCAATTGAATAATAAAAAATCGCTTTTTCCTTAGATTTAATAATATGATAGTATTCTGGTCTAATTTCCCATAA
>TARA_R110002033_G_scaffold60215_3_pt1 | contig 10415 bp, 14 predicted proteins | sample TARA_R110002033 | Tara Oceans TARA_R110002033 (sample SAMEA4397051) | marine metagenome | biome: Polar Biome; feature: [SRF] surface water layer (ENVO:00010504); material: water (ENVO:00002006), including particulate matter (ENVO:01000060) such as... | depth 5 m
TCCCAACTTAAAGCCACAGAATTTAGGGTATTGAGCATCATGCTTCTGGAATGTAGCATAACAGTTTAAGAATCTAAAAACCACTATCATGAAAATTATAAACCTATGGGTGCTGTGTACCATGCTTAGCAGTGCAGTCCTAACTGCCCAAACATCACTTCCCGCAAAGTCGGATTTCAAGCTATCAAAGGAAGTGGTTAAAAAGGGGGATGAAGTCACGCTCATTTTTACTATGAAACTGTCCAATACATGGAAAGTGTATAGTAATATCCAAAACTATGATATGGGGCCATTGCCCGCCAGTTTTAGTTTCGAGCCACATCCCAGTTATGAACTTTTGGGTAGGGTAATGCCAGTGGGCTCAAAAAAAGAGTATGAGCCTGTTTTTGAGGTAGATGTCAATTACTTTGGGAAACGGGCGGAGTTCCGTCAAAGGATACAGGTCTGTTCCGATACACTATTGGTAAAGGGTACTTTTCAATATCAATTATGTAATGCCTTGGATGGTAGGTGTACCTACATTACCGAGGAATTTGAATTTAATACAGCAACTAAAAATTAAAATTTATGAAATCAATACGATACGTTATAATAATGATGCTTTACTTAAGTGCCGGTTACAGCGTCCATTCCCAAAACAATGAAGATGTATCCGATGCCCAGCGGGATTGGGAACATTTGGATTATATGAAGAACTTCTTCTGTAAGGCTCCAGAAGGTTGCAAGGAGTATGATAATTTAAACATGTTGGAGGGTATGCGCTATGTGGATCGGCTATATACCAACCGATCAAAGTTAGCGGAAGCCTTTTTGGAAAAATACCCAAACAACCCCCACTATGATGAAGCGTTGGTATTGTTTTTTTCGTCCTATTTCACCCCAAAGTTTATCCCGGATTCTATAGCAATTGAAAAGGTAGAGGCCATATCCAAGTTGCCTAGAACAGGTCAGGCAGGGGCATGGTCAAAAGCCTACCGACTCATGCCTGTCGATAGGGCAGCCGAGAAACGTTGGATGGACAAAGGGCAGGAACTGGTGAACCATATTTTGGCCTCAAACACGTCCATGGAACGGAAAGCAAAAGCGGAGAGATTGTTGTTCAATCGGGATTATTCCATGGCAAGAGGGCGGTATATGTATATCACCAAGGACTCTAATGAACAGGATTTTTGGTACTCTTTTGAGAGGGACTATTTCGAATCCATGATCTTGCGTTTGGAAAGGCTGATGGATGCCTATCCAGATTCAGAACCAATGGCACAATATATCAAAGTCGTGTTGGATGATATTAGAAGTTTATCAACGGAACTGGCCAATTCCTACCTGAGTAGGTTTTTCCGGAAGTCAGGAAGCACCAACCCTTTGTCAAGTCATAAGGGCATTAGAACATTGCATCAATTATTACAGGATAATATGGATGCATTGGCAACCCTAGTGGTGGATGTTAATGAACCTTTGAAAATGGCATTTACGGCTATGGATGGAAACCAAGTGGATCTGGCGGACATGCGGGGAAAAGTGGTATTGATCAATTTTTGGTCAACAACCTGTCCCGCGTGTATTGCATCTATGCCGCGATTGAAAGCCTTGTACGATAAGTACAGGAACCATGGGTTTGAAATCATAGGCATTGCTGATGATGGGGAAGGAGCCAAAGAAAATGTTTTTAAAATATTGAAAAAAGCAAATGCCAATTGGCCACAACGATTGGATAAAGGCAGGGAGGCTTCCGTTAATTTTCATGCACTCTATGGAATTAAAGTTTTACCTACCTTCTGGATATTGGATGGAAAGGGAAGGGTGGTGGAACAGGATGTCAAAATGCCACAATTGGCATCCGTGATAGCCAAATACATGGAACTAAAAAATGAATAATTTATGCCCAATAGGTATTCAATCTGAAGGCATGTGTAAATAAAGAATAAAACTTAAAGAACCTTTAATAGCGCATTGTTTTTTAATTTTGGATTAGTAAAAAAAGGTGTCCGATAGGACACCTTTTCAGTAGGACAGGGGACTATTAATTTACCCTTCTAAGCTCATTGTTTGGGATGGCATCAAGCTCATCGCTGTCATACAATTGAAACCCTGACTCGGATTTACATAGGTCGTCAGGATTATTCTTATTGCAATCAGTTATTTCTTCTTGGATTCCTGCAACTAAAGGATCATCAAAATAACCTGTTTGTACAACTCTGTTTGACTCCACGGCAAACGAAAGGCCCATGGCCAATACAATGGCAATAGCGGGTAGAACGGTTTTAAAAATGTTTGTTTTCATAATATATGGTTTTAAAGATTTATGGCTTACTCTTTTTTACAGGTTTTCGGCCTTCCCCTGACTCTGCGCAGTATGTTTTTATTTTGGTGAATTTTTTTTATGGTATAATGAAATTCCCATAGCGGCTAAGGCCATAAAGGCCAGATTGAAAACGACATGGGCGTTCCAGCCCAGTGATTCCAGAATACCGCCGCACGAGCATGGGATGTCATCGCTAAAATTAAGGACCATGACTATGTATGAGGTAAAAAGGGTCATTATAAATAGACTGGCATATAGTGCAAATACCAAATATCTCTGGAAAAGAAACAATATAACAATAGTGCATTCCACTATGGGAAGGGCCCAAATGATCCAATCCGCATGACCTGAAATAAAAGGTGATTTTTCCAATTGCACTTTAAAATGTTCAAAATCGAGCAGTTTACTGGTCGCGGTATATACAAAAAGTACCATAAAAAGTAATTTTATGATTTCAATCAGGATGGTTTTGATGCGGATGGATAATGGTATCATGGTATTGCTTTGGATTCTGTTGGGTAAAATTCAGGATTCCAAAGCATTTCCAATTGTGGTATCGGGAATACCGCTTAGCTAGTAGGGAGCGGTTTTAAAATCGAAGCATTATTCCATTTCTGGGCGGGTCAGGGTATTGGGTGCCTGTCCAAAGTGTTTTTTAAAGGCCTTGGAAAAATTAGGGTAATCATGGTACCCATTCATGCTGGCAATATTTTTTAATGGAATGGAGGTTTGTTTTATCATTAAATGGGCACGCTTCAAACGTTCCTCCGTGTAGAACTTATAAATACTGGTCTTGAAAAAATAGCGAAACCCTTCCTTGATCTTAAATTCGTTGGTACCAAATTGTAAGGCCAATTTCTTGATGGACGGCAAGGGCTCCTCCAAATGTGCGAGAATGTAATCATAGAGTTTTTGGATCAATAGGGCATCCGAACGTCGTGTACCGGGCTGCTTTTTAGTGATTGTTTCAGTTTCATTCGCCGCCGCGGTATAATTTTTCTCTTGAGGGAAGGTCGTTACAAAACTGAGTACCATCTCCGAACGATTGGTAAGAGGGGATAAGGTACATTGTGCTGCTGCCATTATTTGGTCTTTCGTATGGAACTGTATTAAAACAGGTCTTTGGACAGGAATGCCACCCTCTAAAGTGGCTTTTTCAAGACCTAATTGTTCATTGGAGGTTTCTGTTATAAAGGCTTGGATGGGATGCTCGAGAAGATCAGCTTCTGAATATCCCAAATAGGAAAGGACATTAGGGGTAGCACTTTTAATGGTTCCGAACGTATCCATAATAATGGCCATGTGACTGATGAGCCTTTGTCCACGATGTGGGTTGACATAACCTATATGGAAAATGGATTCCTTCATCTCTTCCGCCACCATGTTTATCAATACCACCAAGGTTTCCAAGGCATCGTCATGGGAACTTAAAGGGATTCGGCCGCTAAAATTGCCCCTGGCCATTTCAAATAACATTTTATGGATCGCTACAGCGCGTTCTTTATTGTGTGGTTCTATCATACGATGTTGGGTTTTGTTCAATCATCTAAAAAAGACTTTAAATAGATTAAGGCTTCTTGCCGTGTCGTAAATAATTTTGTTGGTACCGTGGGTTTGCTGATGTGTAAATAAAAATTGCTAATGGTCAGTGAAACCTGTTCATGGATGATCAGGGCAGCCGCAGTAATCAATAAGGAGCCGGATTGTGCCAAATAGTCCCTACCAGCTTTCTCGGAATCTATAATGCCCCTGATGTCACATAACACAGGGTACGGTTTCCCATTCTGCAAAAGTATCCTATCGGCGACCACGCGTTTGGCAACCTTTAGGCTGATGGTCGTCTTGGGTTTGTATTCAATGAAGAGAATGTGTTCGGCAAACCAAAATCTGGCATAATCATTCTCATAACTGTCATGTGCTGCAATCATGGTTTATGAGGTTTTGAAAGTAATTTAATAAAAATAAAAATAATTTGTATGAAAAGTATTGTCGATTTGGGATAATTTGATTCGATTTGTAGGATTTGTTGTGTATTTGGGAATTTCAATTGTCATTTATGGAATATTCAAGGTTTTGATGTAAATGGTTTAAATTTTTATAAAGACTTTTAAGATTCATCGGAAAAGTAAACAATATTTCAGTAAAAATTTTAATTCTAAAACACTTATAAAAATGGCAAAAATCAAACAAAACAATTTTCTGGATAGTGTAAATGATGTGTTTACGGATGCCATTCAGGAGGGCGTACTGCATTTATATGCAGAAGGGGGCCGGTTTTCAGGAAGAACGATTGGGGTTAAGGATAGGACGTTGTTTCATTTTGGAACGACGGGTTATTTGGGGCTGGAGCAGGACTCCAGACTAAAGAGTGCTGCCATTAGGGCCATTCAACTTTATGGAACCCAATTTCCGTTATCCAAATCATATATTTCGCATCCATTATATAGGGCATTGGAGGAAGCCATGGCACAAATGTATCAATGTGAAACCATCATTACCAAGAATAGCACCTTAGGGCATTTGGGGGTTATTCCAAGTGTCGTGGATGATGGCGATGCCATTATTTTGGACCATCAGGTGCATTGGAGCGTGCAAAGTGCCAGTAAGGTATTGAAGACCAGAAGTGTCCCCATTGACATGATCCGGCATAATGATTTGAATATGTTGGAGGATAAGATAAAAACGTATGCCAATACACGTCAAAGAATTTGGTACATGGCCGACGGCATCTATTCCATGTTTGGTGATTATGCCCCGGTTCAGGAACTGAAGGCCTTAAGTTTGAAATATCCCCAATTGCACCTTTATTTTGATGATGTGCATGGCATGAGCTGGATAGGAAAAAACGGAACAGGGTATGTGTTGAGCGAAATCGATTTGGACGATAATGTTTTGGTCTTTGGAACGTTGAGCAAGACCTTTGGTGCCAGTGGGGCGGTTCTGGTCTGTTCCAATAAGAAAATGTACAAGCGCATTAAGACCTTTGGTGGCCCCTTAACATTTTCGGCACAATTGGAACCTGCTTCGGTGGCTGCGGCAACGGCCTCTGCCATGATCCATCTTTCCCCTGAAATCCATACGCTTCAAGATGAATTAAGCGAACGGATAACATTTTTCAATGCGCTTTTGGAGCAGACCGAACTTCCATTGGTTGATAAAAATAAGTCTCCTGTATTTTATATAGGAACCGGCATGCCACAAACGGGCTATAATTTTGTGAACCGTCTTATGAAGGAAGGGTTTTATGTCAATCTCGGATTGTTTCCAGCAGTGCCCGTTAAGAACACTGGGGTTCGGATTACCATTTCAAGGCACAACCAGAAACAGGAAATCGTGGAATTGGTTTCCGCCATGGCTTACCATTTCCCAAAAGCCTTGGAAGATACCCATACGAATAGCAATCGTGTGTTCCACGCCTTTAAATTGGATAGTGCTTCATCGCTCCATCAGCCATCCCAAAAGGATATTACCATACAATTGGAGGATTCAATAACAAAAGTGGACAAGGCCGTTTGGAATGACTGTGTTGGTAAACATGGGGTATATGATTGGGAAGGTCTGAAATTTCTAGAGGATACCTTTAGAGGTCATGTATTAAGGGAGCATAACTGGACGTTTAGGTACCTGATGATTTACGACCGGAAAGGGAACCCCATTTTATCAACGTTCCTGACTTTGGGACTATGGAAGGATGATATGCTGGCACCTGTTAACGTGTCCAGTACCATTGAGAAGGAACGTATATCGAATCCGTACCACCTCACTTCTGAGGTGCTCAGTCTAGGTTCTCTTTTTACGGAAGGTATCCATCTGTATATGGATCAAGGGCATCCCTTGAAAATGCAGGCACTTACCGCCATGATGCAAACCTTGGAAACCCTTCAGGTGGGTTTGGGGGCAAAAATGGTCGTACTCCGGGATTTTGCCGAAAAGGAACCTTTGCACAACTATTTTCAGGGCCAGGGGTTTGTCAGGGTTCAAATGCCCGATGCCTGTACCATGGAGCTTGGTCATTTTGATACCATGGAAGCCTATGTTACGACATTATCTTCCCGAAATAGACAGCACCTAAGGAAGGAAATACTGGCTTTGGAGCCACGGTTTAAAATTGAAATATTGAAGACTGCCAATAGGCGGCAATTGAAACAGATACAAGCCCTATACGCCAATGTCCATCAAAACAATTTAGGCCTCAATACCTTTCCATTTCCGGAATCCCTGTTTGAAAATATGGCCAACCACTCCAATTGGGAATTCATCACCATCAGCTTACATGAAAGTCCTGACCATATGGTTGGTGCCATGCTTTGTTATAGGAACCAAGGAAAAACCTTTGTCCCCGCCTTTGTTGGACTGGATTATGGATACCTTAAAGAGTACCATTGCTATCGCCAACTGTTGTACCAAACCATTAAGCGTGCCTGGGCATTAAAGATGGAACGTATTGATTTTGGAATGACGGCAGCTTTTGAGAAACGAAAATTGGGGGCTGCGGTAGAGCCAAAATATGCCTATATACAAGCATCGGACAATTACACCTTGGAACTTATGGGCATTATGGAAGGGCATCAATCATCTTAAACCATGATTCGAGTGTATGGCATACCAAGCGTTGATATCTGAATTTGAAACGAAGTTGGAGGCTTTGGAAGCCAGTTATGATGATATTCTATATAAAGCGGAGCATGGGATTACCTACACCGAAAAATGCATTAAGAGCCTTCGGGAAGCCATAGTCCAAAATGGATTTCCATCAATAAAGGATGAAATCCATTTTTTTAAGCACGTTAAGCCACAGATTTTCAGCAAGCTTATCTACTATGTCAAGCTCTATAAGATTGAGAGCAAACGCCCAAGGAGCAGTTCCAAGTTTCAGGTCAAGTACCTAAACAACCAAATCAATAAGCTACAGGTCTTTTTTAATGATAACCTGGAATTCTACCGATATTATCGAAGGGGCGCATCGGCCCTTGATGAACAATATTTTGTGAGGGGAAAATCAGACCTGCGTTCCCCTACGGAATCCTTCCATTTTTTTACCGATGAACAATTTTCAACTTGCCAGGATAGTACCGTCGCTACCATCATGGCTTATGACATGCTTATTGTGTATTTACAACAGGAAATAAAATCCTTGGAAACCCATGAAGTAAACCCAAAAATAAACCCCATGAAACAAATATCAAAGCTTTTCTGGACGGGAAGCAAAACGGAATTAATAGAACTGATATATGCCCTGCACAGCAGTGGCGCCATCAATAGCGGAACAGCGGATATCAAGGAGATGGCATCCTTATTTGAACAGATGTTCAATATCGATCTTGGAAATTATTACCATACCTTCATTGAAATAAGGGCTCGGAAATGCAGTAAGACAAAATTCTTGGATAAATTGATCGAGGCCCTAGGTAAACGATTTGATGAATCCGATAGTTGATCCCTAGTTCGCCCCAAGTTGGGAACTTGGTTTTTGGAAAGGGATGGTTGTCATTTATGGGCATTTAAGGCCATGGCCGACTTTTTGTATGTACCATGCCGATCCAAAAATGCCCAAAAAAAATGATGATAAAAAATACCCACCTGTGGGTGGACTATTGAAATAACTTCAAAATTGTTCCTGAGTTTTGTAGCACGAAAGTCAAATCGAAGATTGGCTTCGCCGAATTTAAATTTGGCAAGCAAATTTTTCATTTCACGAACACTAATTTATTAAAATATTAAAGTTCGTGAGCTAAATCAGGGCAAAGTCGCCTAAACGTTATTTTTAGGGATGATAATACGGGCGGCTTTGCTTTTTTAAAAATCTATGTTACTTATGGGAGCAACCATCATCACTACGGAAGATCTTCGGGAATTTAAGAAGGAATTACTGAATGATATCAAACAATTATTGAATAACCATACGGGACAGCATCCCAAAAAATGGCTAAAATCACCCGAAGTCAGGGAGCTGTTGGGTATTTCCCCAGGAACCCTACAGAACCTGCGTATCAATGGGACATTGCCCTATACCAAAGTGGGAGGGGTACTCTATTATGAACACAAAGAGATACAGGAGTTATTGGAAGGCAATCGGGTTCATAATAAATTCTAAACAACCATTTTGGAGGAGATCAATTATATCAAGCACCTCAATGCGGTTTTTTTGTGTTTCTCAAAGGATAATAGGCTCAATCCAACACATATCAGTCTCTATGTCGCATTGTTCCAATTATGGAACCAGAATTACTTTAAATCCGAATTCTATATCAATCGCGAGGAAGTCATGTCGTTTTCGAAAATCGGGTCCAAAAGTACATACCATCGTTGCATTAAGGAATTAAGCCTTTGGAGCTATATCTTATATGAGCCCTCCCACAACCCATTCAAGGGCAGCCGTATAAAGATGTTCGATTTTGGGACAAGTTCAGGACAAGCTCTGGACCAAAGCCGTACCAATAATGGGACAAGCAGTGGACAAGCATTGGTACCTATAAACAAACATATACAAACCTTGGAAAACATTAAAAACCTAAACAAACGGGAAAATTTAAAAAATTTGATTTTTGAAAATCCTGAAACAAATGGCAAACGGATTGAAAGTGTCCCATATCAGGACAACTTAAAAACAAGTTCGGATAAAAAATACAATGAACCGTTATGAAAATCACAAAGCCACACATCATTTTGGAAGGTAACGTGGAATATACCCTAGGGCATATCAAGGATAATCTGATTCTTTATGATTTTGATAGTATCCTTGTTTACCTGAACGCCAAAGGGAAGCTATTGTTCGGTAATGCCTTTAAGCTATTCGATGAGGATCGGGACATTATTTTTAGGCTCTGTAATTACATGATCCGTGATGAGGCCAACTGTAAAAAGCTGGACATGGATGTGCGTAAGGGCGTTTTGTTGACCGGTCCCGTAGGGTGCGGTAAAACCAGTTTGATGAAGTTGCTCAGACATATAGTACCACACCAAAAGCCCTATAAAATGATGCCCTGCAGAAATATTGTTTTTGGATTTAATCACATTGGCTATAAAACCATTGAGGATTTTGGGAACGGTCAATGCTTTTGTTTTGATGATCTGGGAGTGGAGCCCATGGGACGCCATTATGGAAAGGATTGCAATGTCATGGGGGAAGTACTGCTTTCCAGATATGATTTATTTTTAAGCTACAGCGTTAAAACCCACGCTACCACCAATCTCAATGCCCAGGAATTGGAAGAGCGCTACGGCATTCGGGTGCGTTCACGTATGAGGGAGTTGTTTAATTTGGTGGCGTTTGATGATGGGAGCAAAGATAAAAGGATATAAGTTTTTGGATGGTAGAAATATTGATTTTCAGTACATAAAAGGCATGAAAGGTGAATATAACTTTGGCAAATTTCCCCTTATTTTGCCAAAGTTATATAAGAACAAAAAATAGTGATCCGATTATAACGCTTTATGTTCGTAAGAACTTAGAAATGTATCATTCAAATCCCCAAATAATCAACTAGGCCCATCAGTATGGCTAAAGCCAATGCTTTATGGTTTGAGGGTTTTAGGAAATAGCTGGCTTCATCCCAATTTGTCACAAAACCTAATTCAACAAGAACCGCAGGACAAAAACCAGACATGTCGCGCAATACTTGAAAATCGGAAAACTTCACACCCCGTATTCCAACCCCCAATTTCTTATAACTCTCATCCAAAATTGATAAACTTAATGAAGTAGATGCCTTGAGATGGGGATTGTCCGAGCTATGGGCATAAACCTCCATGCCCTTGGAAGTTACATAAGAGGCATTGCAATGTAGTGAGATAAACACATCGGCCTGTAAAGCTTTCGCCAATCGCCCTCTATCCGAGAGGGATATAAATGTGTCACGATATCTGGTCAAATAGATATCCAGTTTACCATCCAATAGGATGTCATTAAGATCCAAAATGTTCCTGGCAACGGTCAAGACAACATCCTTTTCTTGGATGCCATGGATACCTATCGCCCCAGGGTCATATCCACCATGCCCAACATCAATAATGATTCTTTTTTTGGATTCCGTATTTTGACCAAAAACCAAGCACATATTCACCAGGGCTAGAAGAAATACGACGTTTTTGAGGTGGCATTTTATTTTTTTTT
>TARA_R110002033_G_scaffold147120_1_pt1 | contig 10402 bp, 10 predicted proteins | sample TARA_R110002033 | Tara Oceans TARA_R110002033 (sample SAMEA4397051) | marine metagenome | biome: Polar Biome; feature: [SRF] surface water layer (ENVO:00010504); material: water (ENVO:00002006), including particulate matter (ENVO:01000060) such as... | depth 5 m
CCGAACCGTCGGGAGCAGGGTTTTAACCTTTAACTAAATAATAAAATTCTATTTTCATTTAGTTCATCACTATGTATTTAACCCCTATTTCTTAGTTCTAAGTAAAACATAAAATAAAAAATTACTTACTCAATATAACCTAACTATTTTTTAATATTAGGAAATATCTGTAAATCAAATTGTTATAAATTTTATTTTTATTTATTCTAAATAAACTTTGCATTTGTGAAATTGATGTTTAAATTTGCATCTGAATTTAAAACCTTATTTTTAATTAGTCTAAATAAAATGAAAGTCAAACTATCCTTATTACTACTACTATTAGCAGGAATTTCTTTTGCCCAAGATGCGCAAAACAACGTTAAAAATGATTCCATACAAGAACTCGAAAAAGTTATAATAAACGCCCAAGTTATTTTTGGAAGTAAGTATGAAGCAAAAAACAGAACAGGGTCTTCATATTACATTTCCCCACAAGAATTAGAAAAATTTAATTACGCAGATATTAACCGTTTATTGAGAACCGTACCCGGTGTAAATATTTACGAAGAGGATGGTTTTGGTTTGCGTCCCAATATAAGCTTACGTGGGACATCGCCAGAGCGAAGTGCCAAAATATCATTAATGGAAGATGGGGTTTTAATTGCACCTGCACCTTACAGTGCTCCTGCAGCTTATTATTTTCCTTCTGTTGCTAGAATGCAAGCTGTAGAAATTTTAAAAGGAAGTAGCCAAATACAATATGGCCCTTTTACAACTGGTGGAGCTATTAATTTAGTAAGCACGCAAATCCCCAATACATTTAGCGGAGGAATTATAGCGCGTTATGGTAGTTTTAATACGGGGCAACTACATGCAAAAGTAGGTGATAGTAAAACTAACTTTGGTTACTCTATTGAATATCTAAACTTAAATTCCGATGGTTTTAAAAACTTGCCTGACGGCAGTAATACAGGGTTTGACAAAAATGATGTTGTTGCAAAATTTAGATTAAATTCTAATCCTGAAGCTACATTAAAACAAGCTGTGGAATTTAAATTTCAGTATTCTGATGAAATATCAAATGAAACCTATTTAGGGCTTACACAGAATGATTTTGAGACTAATCCTTTTAGTCGATATGCTAGTTCCCAGGAAGATAAAATGACGAATGACCATATTCAATTTGCAATAACGCACAAACTCGATTTTTCGAAACAATTCAGGATTACTACAAATGCCTATTATAATGGCTTTTCAAGAAACTGGTATAAGTTAAACGATGCCGTTTTTAATGGAGACAAAGTTGGTATTTCATCCATTATAAATACTCCCGAGGATTATCCTAATTACTTTGATATTATAAATGGAACATCAAATTCTGATAGTGATGCGCTTCTTGTTAAAGCAAATAATAGAGTATATACCTCAAAGGGTATTCAAACAAAATTTGATTACCATTGGACTACTGCTAATGTTTTTCATGATATAGAAATTGGATTGCGTTACCATTACGATGAAGAAGACCGTTTTCAATGGGTAGATGGATTTAACATTGTAAATGGCGAAATGAATTTAACTACTAAAGGAAACCCAGGTAGTGATGCTAATAGAATTAGTAGTGCCAATGCCTTTGCAGGATCTGTATTGTATAAATTGAAATACAGAAACTTAACACTAACTCCGGGTATTCGTTATGAAAACATGGTTTTAAATAGAGAAGATTTTGGCAAAAATGATTCTAGCAGAATAGGAAATGATTTATCTACAAGGGAAAATAAATTGGATATCTTTATTCCTGGAATTGGTTTTAATTACAAAATAAACCCAAATACCACATTTTATGGCGGTGTGCATAAAGGGTTTTCGCCTCCGGGAAATCAACCTGACCAAAAAGCGGAAGAAAGCATTAATTACGAGTTAGGATCTCGCTTTAACATAGGTGGATTAAGAGGTGAGGTTGTTGGGTTTTATAACGATTACAGCAATTTATTGGGAAGCGATTTAGCTGCAACAGGTGGAACGGGTTCTTTAGATCAATTTAATGCAGGTGAAGTAGCCGTAAGAGGTATTGAGTTACTTTTAAATTACGATTTGCTAAGTGAAAATAGTGCATTTGCCCTTCCAGTAACTTTTGGTTATACCCTTACCGATACCGAGTTTTTAAATAGTTTTGGGAGTGACGATAGTTTATGGGGTGAGGTTACAGCTGGCGATGAATTGCCATATATTGCCAAACATCAATTTAATACCTCTATTTCTTTAGAACATGCAAAATTTGAACTCAACCTAAACGGACGTTTAAATGGTGCTTTTAGAACCTTAGCGGGAACAGAAACCATTACAGATACAAATGGGGTGACTTCAAACTTTATTATTGATTTTTCTGGAAAATATCACTTTACAAAAAACTTGAGCTTAACAGGAAATATTATCAATTTGCTAGATGAAACCTATGCGGTTTCCAGAGTTCCTGATGGTTTACGCCCAGGACATCCTTTTGGAACTTACGCAGGATTAGAGTTTAGATTTTAACACTAAAGTATAAATTAGAAAAGAGAGTCATTATTTAAATAATGGCTCTTTTTTTTGGTACATGACAAAAATTGTTAATATCCCAGATGTCAGTCTGAGCGCAGTCGAAGACATTGGAAATATCGTTTTTAAAGCATTTCGTCCCGAGCTATCGGGAGCGCTCAATGCGACACTATTTAATTTTTGTCATGTACTGAGCTCTTTTTTGATTAATGATAGGAATTAAAAATCTTTGAAGCTTCGTTATAAGCACTCTCAAAACTAAGTGCGTTCAAACTATTTTTACTGAGTGAAGTAAAATATGATAACAACTTTTCGGTGGGCATATTTCCTGTAAGTTCATCTTTTGCCATAGGGCAACCTCCAAAACCTTGAATAGCCCCATCAAAACGAAAACAACCTGCTTTATGTGCTGCATCTACTTTTTCAAACCATGTAGTTGCTGTGGTATGCAAATGCGCACCAAATTCAATACTTGAATACTGCGGTATTAAATTTGAAAATAAATACGCTATACTTTCAGGGTTTGATGTTCCAACTGTGTCGCTCAACGATAATATTTTCACACCCATATTAGCAAGCTTTTCGGTCCACTCGCCTACGATGTCCACATCCCAAGGGTCGCCATAAGGATTTCCAAAGCCCATGGAGATATAAACCACCACTTCCTTATTCGATTTATTGGCAATCTCTAATATTTCAGAAAGTGTTATTACCGATTGCGCAATGGTTTTATGCGTATTACGCATTTGAAAGTTCTCTGAAATGGAAAATGGATAGCCCAAATAATCAATTTGTTTATGTTTACAGGCATCTTCTGCACCACGCGTATTGGCTATAATGGCTAAAAGTTTACTCGTAGTTTTACTTAAATCCAATTTCGATAAAACGGCAGCGGTGTCAACCATTTGCGGAATCGCTTTTGGGGATACAAAACTCCCAAAATCAATAGTATCAAACCCAACTCGCAACAGCGATTGAATATACTGCACTTTCTGTTCTGTCGGTATAAATTGCTTTATACCTTGCATCGCATCACGTGGGCATTCAATAATTTTAATAGATTTTGACATAAACGGTTTTGAAATAGATGATAAAAATACTATTAATTTTTATAAGCTTTATTAAGAAAAACAGACCTAAAATTAATAAACTGCATAGGCTATGAAAAACTTTACTTATCTCCTATTTATAGTCTTCTTGGTAAGTTAGTCAAACGCATTACACCCAACATAAGTAACTCTAGAACAGATATTAATTTATCTGCCTTAAACAAAGGGCTTTACCTTTTAAAGCTTAAAACAAATACTGGAAATACTAAAACTCAAAAAATAATAGTAGAATAACGGATAAATCCTACATTCAACGTTAATATTATTTGAAATATTTATTTCCATTTACATTTGAAAAAATGTTTAGCCCCAAATGAATATTTTACCACCTAAATTCCATTTAATTCTGTTGTCGATTCTTGTATCGATAACTTTTTATCTGCCTGCGCAGAATACAGAATCTAATTGCGGAACAACCACCACCTCTGAATCTCTTGAATATTTTAAAAGTTTAAAACCTCAAATTGAAAAGTTTGAGCAAGAGTTTATGCTCAGAAAAACGAATACCAGTAAAGGCCATTCATCAAGGGTGATAAATTCAATACCCATAAAAGCGCATATTATTAGACATTCTGATGGCTCCGGAGGTCTTAGTATTTCAAAACTCAATACTGCTATTGCTAACTTGAATGCTATTTATGCAGACGCATATATGGAGTTTTTTCTGTGTGATGGCATTAATTATATCAATGAAGATGCCCTTTGCGATTTTAAAAAAGGTGATGAAAAAATATTAATTGAAACAAATAACGTGAATGGTTTAATCAATATTTATTTTGCAGATTATATTGAAAATACTTCAGAAGAAGGTATTTGCGGATACAGTGATAATGCTGGTAGAAATGATATTATTGTCATGAAAACAGATTGTGCAACTAATGGTTCATCATTAGCGCACGAAATGGGCCATTTTTTCTCATTAATTCATACACACGGCCCGGACAACACTAAAACCACAGAGCTGGTTGATGGTAGCAATTGCGATACTGATGGCGATGGCATTTGTGATACACCTGCGGATCCAATACTAACTAATACCAATGTAAATAATTATTGTAAATACACTGGACATGAAACTGATGCTAATGGCGATAAATATGCACCAGATACTAATAACATCATGTCATATTCCAGAAAAGGTTGTAGAAATCGTTTTACACCACAGCAATTGGCGCGTATGTATGCTTTTTATCAAACAGCAAAAAGTTATTTAGCTTGTCCTTCATTTAATGCTAATTTTAGTGCAGACATCTCCCAAACCTGTGAAGAATCACTAACCGTAAATTTTGCAAACAACTGCTCAGGTATTACCCAATGGCAATGGGATATTGACAGCGATGGTATTGTAGATTATACCACTGAAAACCCAACACACACATATTCTACTGGTAATTATGATGTTACACTAATAGTTTCTAACAAATCAAAAACCGTAACCAAAACATTTGCTAATTTTATAAAAGTAGGTACTCAAACCGATTTTTTAAATGAGGAATTTGAAAATATTATTATGATTGGTGAAAGTGATTGGACAGCAAATGATTTATCAGGAAACGGTTACAATTGGTTACTAAAAAAAGGGGGAACTGATACTGAAAAAACTGGACCGCTATTGAAAAACGCTGATAATAAAGTCAATACTTATATTTATGCTGAAGCTACTGGAGCACAACCAAATGATGTCACAGAACTTATTTCACCGTGCATTTACATCGAGCATCAAAACTCTGCCATTGAATTTGCATACCACATGTTTGGAAGTGGTATTGGTGAATTACACGTGGATATTGAAACAGATTACGGTTATATTTATGATGCTATTGAGCCATTTTATGGAAGCCAGCAATACCATCAAAGTGATAATTTTTTAACTCAAGATATTGACTTATCATCATATGTAAATCAAACTATAAATATTCATTTCAGAGCCGTAAGAGGTTCTAATTGGGATGGCGATATAGCATTAGATAACATTTTTATTAAAACCATTTCAGTTCCAATTTCAGATGAACCCGTAAAGGTGTATCCAAATCCAATAAAAGGTGATGTTGTTTATGTGAAAGGAAATAATTTTAAAGCATTACTAACCACTTATCATATTTCAAATTTAGAAGGACAAATATTTACATCAGGCACTTTATCGGGTGCAAATCAACCTATTAATGTTGGTGGGTTATCTTCTGGAATGTATTTATTGACTATTAGAAATAAAGAAACGACTATCACAAAAAAGATAATAAAGTAGATTTATTTTTCTATAAGAATAGCTTTGTTAATGCTTTTGATTAAGCTCGGTCCTTCGTAAATAAACCCCGTATAAATTTGAACTAAATCTGCGCCAGCATTAATTTTTTCAAGAGCGTCTTTAGCTGAATGTATCCCACCCACACCAATAATTGGAAACGCTTTTTTACTTTTTTCAGATAAGTATTTAATAACTTGGGTGCTTTTTTCCTTTATTGGTTGTCCGCTTAAACCACCGTTACCAATACTTTCCAGCAATTCATTTGAAGCTTTCAAACCTGTTCTATCGGTTGATGTGTTACTCGCTATAACCCCATCAAGTTTTGTGGTTTTAACCAATTCAATAATTTCATCTAATTGTCCTTCATTTAAATCGGGGGCTATTTTTAACAAAATTGGTTTTTGGGTTTCAAAACTTATATTTGCTTGTTGCACAGTACCAATTAATTCTTCTAAATAATCTTTATCGTTTAATTTGGCATGACTATCCACATTCGGGCAACTAACATTTAGCACAAAATAGCCAACATAAGGATGTAATGCATTAAAACATGTTAAGTAATCCTTGGTATAATCCTCAGGCTTTGTGTTAGTGTTTTTTCCAATATTTCCGCCAATTATCAGTTTCCCTTTATTCTTTTTTAGTTGAATAATTGCCGCTTCAACACCTTCATTATTAAATCCCATTCGGTTAATAATCCCTTGATCATCCTTTAATCGAAACAGGCGTTTTTTAGGGTTTCCCGCTTGTGCTTTTGGTGTAACGGTTCCTATTTCAATAAACCCAAATCCAAAATTAGCCAACTCATTATACAACACTGCGTTTTTATCAAAACCAGCCGCTAAACCTACAGGATTTTTAAAGGTTAAACCGAATAGTTTTCGTTCTAATTTCTCATTTTCAACAACATACAAACTTCTAAATAAAGACGAAAAACCTGGAATCTTTAAGGTGAACTTTATTAATGAAAATGTAAAATGATGAATTTTTTCGGGGTCGAATAAGAAAAATAAAGGGCGAAGTAGTGCTTTGTACATCAGTATTATTTATGCAAAAGTACTTCTAATTAAAAAATTGAACAATTCAAAAGCCAAAAAAATTATTAATCGTATTTTTAAGCCCATAATTGGCTATTAATTATCTCACTCTTATGCCAAAAATATTTATCAGAATATGATTTCTAAAGAACACATTATCAAACGCTTTGTAAGCTATGTAACCATCGATACGGAATCTGACCCAGATTCAAACACAACACCCAGCACCAAAAAACAGTGGAATTTAGCAAATAAACTTGCAGACGAATTAAAGGCAATTGGTATGCATGACGTTAGTATTGATGAGAACGCATATATTATGGCTACCCTACCTAGTAATTTGGATTACGACGTACCGACCATAGGTTTTATTTCGCATTTTGATACATCGCCAGACTTTACCGGGACCAATGTAAAACCTCAAATACATGAAAATTATTTGGGTGGAGACATTTTACTTAATAAGCAGGAAAACATTGTGCTTTCGCCCAATTATTTTGAAGATTTACGCCAATATACTGGGCAAACCCTTATTACAACCGATGGTACTACCCTTTTAGGTGCTGATGATAAAGCAGGTATTTGTGAAATTGTTTCGGCTATGGAATATTTAATTAAAAACCCAGAAATTAAACACGGTAAAATCAGGGTTGGGTTTACACCCGATGAAGAAATTGGTAGAGGTGCACATAAATTTGATGTTGAAAAGTTTGGAGCAGATTGGGCGTATACTATGGATGGTAGCCAAATAGGGGAATTGGAATACGAAAATTTTAATGCAGCAGAAGCCGTGGTAAAAGTAAAAGGTAAAATAGTACACCCAGGATATGCCAAAGGAAAAATGATTAACTCCATGTACATTGCTACAGAGTTCATTAATTCTTTGCCGTCATTAGAAACTCCCGAACATACAGAAGGCTATCAAGGTTTTTTTCATTTGCATGATATGGAAGGAGACGTTGAGGAAACCACTTTAAAATACATTATTCGAGACCACGACATGGGACATTTTGAGGCACGAAAAGAGGTGATGCAAAAACTAACCCATGAGCTAAATTCCCAATACGATAGAGAGGTGATTACAACGGAAATTAAAGACCAATATTTCAACATGCGCGAAAAAATTGAGCCCGTAATGCATATTGTTGATATTGCCGAAGAGGCCATGAAACAACTGAACATTAAACCATTAATTAAAGCGATCCGTGGTGGTACAGACGGCTCGCAATTAAGTTATATGGGATTGCCTTGTCCTAATATATTTGCTGGTGGCCATAATTTTCATGGGCGTTACGAGTATGTTCCTGTTGAAAGTATGATTAAAGCTACTGAGGTTATTTGCAAGATTGCGGAACTTACGGCAGCAAAAAAATAACTCGATTTGTGAAAACTTGAATTTATAAAATTTTTCAGCTAACTTCGTTTAACGAACGATATAGTCCATTAAAACGCAACCATATCTTGACATTGCAAAACATTAAAAACAACAGAGAGGTAAGAATGAATAGAGAGTATAATAACCTTAAACAATAAAATTATGAAAACTGATTTGTACACAAAGATAATTTTATCAATATTAACGCTATGCTTTATTTTTTCATGTAACAGTAATGATGAAAATTCAACCAATAGTTCTGATATTTTAGGAAAATGGGTTATAGCCCAACTTGACTTTGAAGATAATTACGATTATCCAGACTGTGCCGTTAACAATAACACCTATGAGTTTCTTACCAATGGTGATTTAATTTACAAGTACATTACTGGAAACAATTGCAGTCAATCAGGAACTAACAATTATTAATATTCCATAGAAGGGAACAGTAAAATGGTTAAGACCACGCTAAACGGAGGTTATAACCCCCAAAATGATTACATAGAAAAATTTACTATTAAAGTTTTGACAGAAACCCAATTAATCTTAGAAGCTTATTATGTGGATGAGGGTCTTGACAATGGACAAGGAATAATAAATATACCGCAAGAAGATAGACGTGAAGAAATTTGGGAAAAAATAGATTGAAATAATGAAAATGGAAAACCCTTTAGAAGAAAAAACAAGTATAATATTTAATACGTTTCACGTATTAGATAAAGACGGAAATAGAAAAGAGGAATATAGAGAAATACTGGAAAGAGCATCGTTATTAGTCGATGATTTTAACAAAGAATATCCAAAAATAGTTGCGACTTACGCATTTGAACATATTAGTAATCAATTTTCATTATTGGGTAAAGAGGGTCGCCACTATACAGAAGAAAGCATTTGTCTTGATTTTTTAATTCGCTTAAATAATTAGGTAAAGTCTCAACAATCCCAGTGATTTTAGTTTCAGCCCATATTATATCAAAACTTCTGCTTTCAGTAGAAAGGCTAGAGAAATTATTAGGTTTTGAGGAGAAAAAATTGTCAAGCCAATCCCTATTTTTATCGCTTAGACTTTGGTAAAGAAACTCTTTAATTATTTCGGGGTTCTTAATATTAGGAATAATAGGACTTTTAGAAAAAGCATTATCTGATTTTAAAACTGACATAACTTTATATTTTACATTTTATGAAAAAATTTAACCTTGACTTATTTAAAATTTCAATTATTATTATCCTTATCGGTTTTTTGTATTGCTTCTATCTTTTCACACAAAACGGTAGATATGTAACAACTGATTCTATAATGGTAACATTAGACACTCGTACAGGGAAAATAAAAACCCAAAAAATAGAGTGAAATAATAAAAATGAAGATAGTTCCTCGTATATAAAGACTTCTATTTAGTGTTATGTTCAGAATTCCATTCGTAATGGATGCGATAACTGTTTGGATTTGTTGACTCGTTAGTGGCAAATCCTTAAAACATTACTTAGTTCGAAATATTTACAAACTATCTCCTATTTTGACTGACCCAAGCATTGCGCAACTGTTACGTTTGACTGACCTTAAAAAAATTAAACAAAGAACTAGAAATGGTATTTGAAATTATAAAAAACTGGATTATAGCTAATATAGATTTACTAATACAAACATCTATTGTAAGCATTGTTGTTTCATCATTCTTTAAAGCATTGTCTATATCGTACAAGAAAATGCCTAAAATCATAATAGCACTCAAGAACATCAAGGGCATAAAGTATTTAGAAGGTATGCTTCTATATGCTTTACCGCTTGGAACAATTGGAGTGATGATAATTGACCAAACAATAGAACCGACCTTTAAAAATATTGCTTTGTTCATAGTCGTAGTAGCAACACTAATTTTTAATATTCTAATCGGTCATATAAGAACACTTTATAAATTGAATACTGATTTAATAAAAGCAAATTCAAAAAAGATGACCAATATAGACCAAACCTTTACCAAAGTGTATGAACATATTGAAAAGACAAGGACTGAAAATTAAAAAACCAGTGCACAATCGAGTAGACGGCTCTGCCAGAAACTGACAGAGTGCGCCTCTCACACCACTCCCGAATTCTCGGGATACGGGTCTCGTACTC
>TARA_R110002033_G_scaffold95642_1_pt1 | contig 10397 bp, 11 predicted proteins | sample TARA_R110002033 | Tara Oceans TARA_R110002033 (sample SAMEA4397051) | marine metagenome | biome: Polar Biome; feature: [SRF] surface water layer (ENVO:00010504); material: water (ENVO:00002006), including particulate matter (ENVO:01000060) such as... | depth 5 m
ATACTGAATTATAAAATATATTAAAATGATACATAAATCATCACTAATAAAAGGATTAATAGTTTTAGTATTTACACTAATTAGTACTATTAGTTTTGCGCAGCAAGATCCGCAGTACACGCATTATATGTATAATACATTGAGTGTTAATCCTGCGTACGCTGGTCAGAGAGAAACCCTAAGTGTTGTAGGTTTACATAGATCACAATGGGTTGGTATTGATGGAGCACCACAAACACAATCCTTAAGTATTCATTCGCCATTAAGAAATGAACGTATAGGTTTAGGTTTAAACATTGTTAAAGATGCTTTAGGTCCTGCTACAGAATCATTTGTTGATGCTAATTTCTCTTATACAATTCCTTTAAATGCTCATGATTTAAAATTATCTTTTGGAGCAAAAGGAGGTTTACACATTTTAGATACTGATTGGAGTAAAGGTCGTTTTCAAAATACGGATCCTAATAATTTTGGGGATAATATTAACCTCATTTCACCTATGATTGGTGCAGGTTTATACATGCATACTAGAAAATGGTATTTAGGTTTGGCAGTTCCTAATTTTATTCAGACAAAACATTATGATGATTATGAGGAATCTGTCGCTACGGAACGTATGCACTTTTATTTTATAGGTGGTTATGTATTTAATATTAGCGAAACGACAGAATTAAAACCAGCATTTTTGTTAAAAGGTGTTTCTGGTGCTCCAGTAATTGCAGATGTTTCTGCTAATTTTTGGTATCAAAAGAAATTAACATTTGGTTTAGCCTGGAGATGGGATGATTCAATTAGTGCATTAGCAGGTTTTCAAATAACACCTGGTATGTTTGTTGGATATAGCTATGATATGACCTCTACGGGATTAAATAATTATAATAGCGGAACACACGAAGTAACCTTAAGATTTGAAGTTAAAAGAGTCGGTAGAATTTTATCTCCACGTTTCTTCTAAAAATATAACTATGAAAACAATATCAAAATATATATTATTAGCTTTTGTAATTGTAATTTCCTCAAATGCATTTGCTCAGAAAGGAAAAATACAAAGCGTTAAAAATGATTATAGAAATTTTGCTTACGTAAAAACAAGTGAAGTTTTATTAGAAGTTGCTAATAATGGTTATAAGTCGTCAGATTTATTTCAAAAATTAGCCAATTCATTTTACTTTCAGAATAAAATGGAAGAAGCTTCAAAATGGTATGGGGAATTAATGAAACTAAATGAAGTAATTGATCCAGAATATTATTTTAGATATGCTTTAGCATTAAAAGGAATTAAGGATTATGAAGGTTCTGATAAATGGATGGAAAAATTTAATACACTTAAGCCAAATGATTTAAGAGGTAAAGCGTTTGTATCTAAAGTAGATTATAAATCTGCCATTGATGAAATGAGTAGAGACGATATTGAACTGTTTAATTTAGATATTAACACGGAGTTATCTGATTTTGGTACTACGGAATATGAAAATGGAATTGTATTTGCTTCATCTAGAGGAGGTGGACGTTTATATAAATGGAATGAAGAGCCATATTTAGATATATATACTGCAGAGAAAAAAGAAGATGATTCTTATGAAGAACCTAAAAGTATAGGTGATAATGTAAATACTAAGTTTCATGAATCTAGTGCTGTTTTTTCGCCAAATGGAAAATATATGTTCTTTACTAGAAATAATTTTTTTAGATCAAAGTATAAAGAAGATGCTGTAGGTATAAATAGATTACAACTATATAGAGCAACATTGAGTGAAGATAGTATTTGGGGAAGCATTCATAAAATTCACTTTAATAGTTTAGATTATAGTGTTGCGCATCCTGCCTTAAATCTTACAGGTACAAAGTTATACTTTGCATCAGATATGCCAGGTACGTTTGGGCAATCTGATATATTTGTAGTAGACGTAAATGAAGATGGTACTTTGGGAGAACCAGAAAATTTAGGAAGTTCAATAAACACAGAAGGTCAAGAATCTTTTCCATTTGTAAATACTGATGGAGATTTATACTTTTCATCAACAGGCTTCCCAGGATTAGGAGGATTAGATGTATTTGTATCTAAAGGTACAGATCAAAAAATAATGTCAGGTTCTAGCCGTAATTTTCCAATTGAAAATGTCAGTGAGCCTATAAATAGTGCTTGGGATGATTTCGGTTATTACGAAAACCTTGTTACTAAGCGTGTATATTTTAGTTCAAATCGAGAAGGAGGTAAAGGAAGTGATGATATCTATACTTTCAAATATCCTGAGATCAAACTTATGGTAGAAGGTACGGTTCAAGACGTTAATACAAAAGAACTAATACCTGGTGCAACTGTAATTTTATTTGATGAACAAGGTGTTGAATTAGATCGTCAAATTGTAGGTGAGGATGCTTACTTCAATTTGAGTGTAGATCCTGAGAAAGAATACTTAATTAGAGTTGAAAAGGATAAATATACTTCAGACGAACAAAGATTTACGACACCAAATAGAAATCAAGAATTGAAGATGGAATTGCTTATTGAAAAAGATGAGCAACAAATTGAACCTTGTGATGATTTAGCTAAAGTATTAGACATTCCTATTATTTATTTTGATTTTGATAAATCTAATATTAGATACGATGCGGAAATCGAAATTCAAAAAGTATTAGCAGTATTAAATAAGTATCCTACAATGCACATAGATATTCGCAGTCATACCGATTGTAGAGGTCCTGCTACATATAACGAACAGTTATCTGATCGCAGAGCACAATCTACTAAAGCGTACTTTATAGAAAAAGGAATTGCAGCAGAACGCTTAACGGCTAAAGGTTATGGAGAATCTCGTTTAGTTAATGATTGTGGGTGTGAACCAAGTAACAATTCAGATTGTTCTGAGGCAGAACACCAGTTAAATAGACGTAGTGAGTTTATTATAACGAGTATAGATGGTAAAACATGCGATGATAAAGTAGAGACTGAAGATTAATTCATTCAGTTACAAATAAATTTAAGTAGCCGTTTAATTTTTTAAACGGCTATTTTTTATGAAATCCTTTACTTTTATTTATTATTTAGATGTTAATTTTGTGATATGTTAGAAGAAAAAGTCATCTTAGTAGATGAAAACGATAATCAAATAGGCTTAATGCCTAAAATGGAAGCTCATGAAAAAGCACTTTTACATCGTGCATTTTCTGTTTTTATATTTAATGATAATAATGAGTTAATGCTTCAACAGCGTGCATCTCATAAATATCATTCACCTAAATTATGGACCAATACCTGTTGCAGTCATCAACGAGACGGAGAAACTAATTTAAAGGCTGGTAAGCGACGTTTAGAGGAAGAGATGGGTTTTGTTACAGAACTAAATGAAAAGACGTCATTTATATATAAGGCACCTTTTGACAATGGTCTAACGGAATATGAGTACGATCATGTGATGGTTGGTCATTATAACGATAATCCTAAGATTAATGAAGATGAAGTAATGGATTGGAAATGGATGAAGCTCGATGATGTAAAACAAGACATCAATGAGAATGCACAATTATATACAGCTTGGTTTAAAATAATTTTCGAAAAATTTTATGAATTCATAAACATCAAAAAATAATGAAGGTTACCGTACATAGAAAAGCGCATTTTAACGCAGCTCACCGATTATACAGAAAAGACTGGAGTTTTGAGAAAAATGAATCTGTTTTTGGTTTATGTAACAACCCTAACTTTCATGGTCATAATTACGAATTAATTGCAAGTGTTACAGGAGAAATAGATCCAGAAACAGGTTATGTAATTGATGTGAAAATTTTAAAAGATATTATTAAAGCAGAAGTTGAAGATGCCTTTGATCATAAGAACTTAAATGTTGAAGTTGCGGAGTTTAAAGATTTAAACCCAACAGCAGAGAACATAGCAGTAGTAATCTACAATAAGATAAAGCCAAAATTAGATTCAAAATTTTATCTTGAAATTACGTTATATGAAACACCACGTAATTTTGTAACCTATTCAGGAAATTAATATTATGAAAAAACTTTTATATCCATTAAAATTTCAGCCTATCTTAAAGGATAAAATTTGGGGAGGAGAAAAGTTGAATCAATATTTTAATAAAGCTTCAGATTCAAAAGAATTAGGAGAAAGTTGGGAAATAAGCACAGTTCCAGAAGATGTATCTATTGTTTCTAATGGTGACTTAAAAGGCGAAACACTTCAAAAATTACTAGAAGATTATAAATCTGAATTATTAGGAGATAAAAATTGGAAACGTTTTGGTAATCAATTTCCGTTACTTATCAAGTTTATCGACGCTAAAGAAGATTTAAGTATACAGCTACATCCCAATGATGAATTGGCCAAAGAACGCCATAATTCATTCGGGAAGACTGAAATGTGGTACGTAATGCAAGCTGATAAAGATGCTAACTTAATAGTAGGTTTTAATCAGCAAATAGATAAGGAAACTTATTTAAAACATTTAGAGCATAAATCACTTACTGAAATATTAAATTTTGATAAAGTAAAAGAAGGCGATACCTATTTCATTGAATCTGGAAGAGTACACGCTATTGGAGCAGGTGTTTTATTAGCAGAAATTCAGCAAACAAGCGATGTAACTTACCGTGTTTACGATTGGGATAGAGTTGATACGAATGGTAATGAGCGCGAATTACATAATGATATTGCTATTGATGCTTTTGATTTTAACATGAAGAATGACTTTAGAGTAGATTACAGTACTCAAATAAATGCTTCAAATAAAATGGTTAGTTGCCCTTATTTTACAACTAATTTTATAGAATTAGATTCTGAATTAAAAAAACAAAATACGCACGATTCCTTTATAATTTATATGTGTGTTGATGGTGATGTCGAAATTTCAACGACTATTTCAACAGATATTATTTCTAAAGGAGAAACACTATTAATTCCTGCACAGATTAAAGATTATAGTTTAAAAACCAAATACGGAAAGCTTTTAGAGGTTTACGTTTAAAACTTCTTAATAAAGACAAGAAGAGAGGGTGTAATAACAAAAAGGATTTAGTATTTTTGCGGTTATTAAAAAAATAAATTTATTATGGCAAATAAGAGAGATTTAAAAAAAGATATAAACTACGTTTTAGGTGATATTATTGAAGCGGTTTACGTTTGGGAATTAACAAATTCAGAAAAAGCAACAAAAGAAAGTGAAGCGATTATTGATGAAGCTATCACAACTTTTGATGAGTTAATTGCTCGTACTAACAATAGAACTGTAGAAAACAAAAAAGCTCATTTTAAAGCAATTGGAAATGATCTTGAAACAAAAGGAAAAGAACTTATAGAAAAAATCAATAAATTAAAATAAATTGGTTTGCATATTTAAAAATCTATTTTAAATTTGCGGCTGCTTATTTAGATTTAAATAAGTTAGTTTTTTGCCGATGTAGCTCAGCTGGCTAGAGCAGCTGATTTGTAATCAGCAGGTCGTGGGTTCGAGTCCCTCCATCGGCTCTTAATTGAAACTCCAACTATTAATAGTTGGAGTTTTTTAGTTTTAAAACTAAAATGCTTTTAAATTCTTATTAATTATTTAAGGATAACAGTCACACTTTCGGTTTTAAAAATAAAAATCCAATCAATTAAATGATTGGATTTTTTATAATGATTCATTATGCAATGAATAAAATATGTTCAGATATAAATTGAGCTTTTATTCTATAGATTTATTGCTAGCAACAACTTTAGCTAATTTTTTTCCGTAAAATGAATTCTTAATTTTAGGCGTAAGGTTATTATAAATAGAATCTATAAAAATCGGATTTGCACTTCGAGCCTCATATAATGCTAAATAAGGGGCAATTTCGTTGTCTTTATTATTTATAGCATATTGAATAGTGTAAGCATATTTTCGTTTAATAAGCAAATTACCTAATTTAGTTAAAGAGTCTGTAGCAATACTGTCTCTCTCTTTTTGCGCCAAAAAACGTGCTTCTAATACATCTAAATTCTGATCATTATATTTAGAAATTACCTTTAAGTAATCATCTAACAATTCTTGTTGCTTAGAGCCTTTTATTTCCGAATCAAAATTAAAATTCTTTAAAGTTGTATTAATTTCGGTTATCCCTTTATCCGCAAAAAACGGAATGTAATGCTCTGCACCATCATTTTTAAACATTTTTAAATAGAGTAGAATAGGTTCTTCAATATTAGTATGAAGAGTAAATTCTCGTTGACCATTAATAGTCATAGAATCTAAATCTACGACACTAGAGTCTCCATCTTTTTGAAGATAAACGACACCTTTTTTTAAGCCTTTAACGGTTCCTTTTAAAGTGAAGTTAGCATTGTTTTCTTTATCACAAGAAATAGCTAAAAAGGCTAAGATAATGAGACTTAAAGCTTTGTTCAATTTTGTCATGTTTTGTTAAAAATTTAGTGCGTAAATATCTTATAATAGTTTTAATATTACTAACTAATTGCAGCTAATTCCATTAAAATTGTGCAACCAATTGCTGCGATGGTACCAACTGCATATCCAAAAACCGCTAGTAATACGCCAACTGTTGCTAACGAAGGGTGAAAAGCAGAAGCTACAATAGGAGCAGATGCTGCACCACCAACATTAGCTTGACTACCAACAGCTAAAAAGAAATAAGGTGCTTTAATTAGTTTTGCGATAATAATTAAAAGTAGAGCATGTATAGTCATCCAAACAATGCCAATTGCAATAAGCCCAACGTTATCAAAAATCATTGTTAAATCCATTTTCATTCCAATACTTGCAACTAAAATATAGATAAACACGCTTCCAAATTTACTAGCTCCCGCACCTTCATAATTTTTAGCTTTCGTATTCGATAATATTATTGCGATTATAGTAGCTATACTAATCATCCAAAAGAATTTCGAACCTAAAAACGTAAATATGTTCTTAGTAGTTGATGATTCTATATCTGCTACAATATTTTCAAATAAAGGTGCTAAGAAATTAGCGCATAAATGTGCAATGCTTACGGTTCCAAAAGCAATAGCACAAATAACCATAATGTCAGTTAGAGATGGATTTCTTTTTACTTTCTCCGAAAACGTGGACATTTTATTTTTTAATTCTTCAATTGATGAAGTATCTGCATTTAACCACTTATTAATTCTATTTCTCTTTCCGATTCCAATTAAGATAATAGCCATCCAAATATTTGCGACCACAATATCTACAAAGACCATTCCTCCGTATTTTGCCTGGTTATAACCGTAAATTTCTAACATAGCCGTTTGGTTGGCTCCACCACCAATCCAGCTTCCTGCTAGAGTAGATAGTCCTCTCCATACCGCATCTGGCCCAACTCCTCCTACAGTTTCAGGAGATACACTTGCTATTAATAATATTGCAATTGGTCCTCCTATAATAATACCTACAGTACCTGCAAAGAACATAACTAAAGCTTTCCATCCTAGATTAAAAACGGCCTTTAAATCAATACTTAATGTCATAAGTACTAATGCCGCTGGTAATAAGTATCGGCTAGAAACATAGTAAAGATTAGAACTATGTTCAGTTACCACACCAGTTTCAGAAACAGTTGTCCATTCTGGTGATATTAAACCTGTTGTGGTTAAAATGGCAGGAACCATGTATGCCATAAATAATCCTGGTACTATTTTATAGAATTTAGACCAAAAACCTGTTTTAATGGATTCAGTAACAAATACAAATCCTAAGGCAAGCATTAATAGTCCAAATACAATAGTATCATCAGTAAAAATTGGAGTTGTATCCATAGTTGTCTTTATTTAATATCCGCAAAATACAAAAATTAAAAACGAAAAAAAGCGACCGTTTCCGATCACTTTTTGTCTTTATCATTTTCCTTTGGTTTAGGTTGCCGATTATGTTCTTTTAGATATTGCATAAGCATCCATTCTATTTGGCCATTGGTACTACGAAATTCGTCCGAAGCCCATTTTTCAACGGCTTTCAGCATATCTTCATTCATTCGTAATGCAAAGGCTTTCTTTTTAGACATTGCTAATTGTTTTTATGACTGCTAATTTAGAAACTTTTAATGATTTAGTGTCCCTGTATTTAAAACAGGTGATGCATCTTTATCACCACAAAGTACAACCATAAGGTTACTTACCATAGCAGCTTTGCGTTCTTCATCTAAATTAACAACTTGTTTTTTATTTAATTGTTCTATTGCCATTTCTACCATACTTACAGCACCTTCAACTATTTTATGTCTGGCAGCTACGATGGCTGTTGCTTGCTGACGTTTTAACATTGCATTTGCGATTTCTTGTGCATAAGCTAAATAACCAATTCGTGCTTCTAAAACTTCAATTCCGGCAATAGATAATCGTTCATCTATTTCCTTTTCTAATGCATTACTCACTTCATTAACACTAGAGCGAAGTGTAATATCTTCGGTAACTCCTTCATCTGCGAAATTATCATAAGGATACATACTTGCTAGTTTTCTTACAGCAGCATCTGTTTGCACGCGTACAAAGTTTTCATAATTATCCACGTCAAAAGCTGCTTTATAAGTGTTCTGTACTCTCCATACTAATATGGTGCTAATCATAATTGGGTTTCCTAATTTATCATTAACCTTTAAGCGCTCACTATCAAAATTGCTTGCTCTGAGTGAGATTTTCTTTTTTGTATAAAAAGGATTTACCCAATAGAACCCATTCTTTTTGACTGTACCAACATATTTCCCGAATAATAGTAATACTCTAGAGCCGTTTGGTTGTACCATTAAAAACCCAAATGCTAATGCAATTGCTGCAATTATACCAAATAGTGACCAAACTGTTTCTGTTAATGGTATAAGAGCTAAGCTTCCAAAAAATAGGATTAGAAATAATAATAGCATAAGGTAGCCATTTGCCGGAATGATGATTTTTTCTTCTGTCATAATCTGTGAATTTAATTGGTTAATAAGTATTATAACTCAATATGATATTAAAATGATATCATAAAGATATAACTTATTTTATTAGTATGCAAATAGATTAATTTGTTACAGTAATAGAAAAATAATTAAAAAGTTGAGTTTGGCACACCATTTGTTATATACTAAGCGTAATGATTATTATGATAGTTACCCAGAGTAACATTACTACAAAATCATAACATTACAATTGGTTGGTTAGTTAGAAAAAGGCATCTCGTGGTTGGGATGCCTTTTCATTTTAGGATGTTTTTGGGTACAAAAAAAGCATCTCGTTCCCGAAATGCTTTTATAAAATTTTATTATTATTTATTATGAGTGTATAAATGCTGTAATAGATGTAATAAGTTGCGGAGAAATTGATCTAAAGGATTCGTTATAAGATTTTGAGTTTTCTAAATCATCACCTTCAATTTCAAATAAAACATGATTCATGTTTTCAATAATAACTAATTCAGCCTTGTCATTAGCTTCTTTTAATAATTCGGCCTCTTTTTCCGTTACTTGTAGGTCTTTAGTACCATTTATAATTAGAATAGGCATTTCTAATGTCTTTATAACTTCAGAAGGATTATAAGACATCCAATTAATCATAAAGGGTTGTGTGTCTGCATTAAAAACTGCGCTTAAAGGAGCAGGATAGTCGGTTGTTGTAGTTCCTTCTTTTAAACTAGCAACTACGCGTTTGGTATCTTCAGTTAACATTGGAGCCGTCTTTTCTACCTGTTCTATAATAACATCTCCTATATTATTACCAGCACCAGCGAGTGAAACAAACCCATCTGCTTTATCAACCGCAGAAAGCATACCTACTAAACTTCCTTGGCTATGACCAATAATGTAGATTTTATTATAGTTGTCTTTTTCTTTGAAATAATCCATTACAGCAGAAGCATCGCTAACAAAATCATCGAACATAATATCTTTGTCTACATTATTTTGAAGAATTTGTTTTACAATACGTTTGTCATATCTAAAAGTAGCAATGCCATTTTCAGTAAGTTGTTCTGCTAATTTTTTTAAAGAATTGTTTTTAAGAAAGTTCTGATTTCCGTTTCTATTGGTAGGACCAGAACCTGCAATAATAATTGCTAAATTAGGTTTGTCATTATTAATAGGCGAAAGTAAAGTACCATCTATCCATTTGGTAATTGATAACTCTTCTTCGTTATAGGTTTTGTTTTGGCTAAAACTAATTGAGCAAACCAAACATAATGCGAGAATTAAGTGCTTTTTCATTATTGTGAATCTTTATGAGGTATAAAGTTAATTGAAATGTTACCTAGTTGTATGTTTTTAACCAATATTTAGACCAATTTTATTGTTTTTATATGAGTTTTTGAAACACTCTTTTTGTGCTTTTTAACGTTGAAAAGTGATATTTCATCTTTAAATGTTAAAATTAAGTGTATTTCAGCGATTAAATTTGTTTTTTAGCTTACGTAATGAAAATGAATTATATATTTGACATG
>TARA_R110002033_G_scaffold102444_4_pt1 | contig 10395 bp, 6 predicted proteins | sample TARA_R110002033 | Tara Oceans TARA_R110002033 (sample SAMEA4397051) | marine metagenome | biome: Polar Biome; feature: [SRF] surface water layer (ENVO:00010504); material: water (ENVO:00002006), including particulate matter (ENVO:01000060) such as... | depth 5 m
ATCTCTCGACTGGTGGCTGTTAACCACTATGTTGCACTACGGTGTTCGGACTTTCCTCCATTCGCCTAGACGAACAGCGATAAGGCAATCTACTTACGGCAAAAGTACATAAATTGTTAATAACTCGTTTTAAATTTCAACCGCATTATCATTAATTTTAAACTGAATTTTTAACTTTGTTATTCAATAGATTTCAATGGAACATTTTGTAGTATCGGCCAGAAAATATAGACCACAAACATTCAAAGATGTTGTTGGTCAGCAGGCTATTACAAATACGTTGTTAAATGCAATTGAACATAATCATTTAGCTCAAGCCCTTTTATTTACAGGGCCTCGTGGAGTTGGAAAAACAACCTGTGCCAGAATTCTAGCTAAGATGATCAATAGTGATGGAAACGAAACTGGCGAAGAAGATTTTGCTTTTAATATCTTTGAATTAGATGCTGCCTCTAATAATTCGGTTGATGACATCAGAAATTTAACCGATCAGGTTAGGATTCCTCCTCAAGTTGGTAAATATAAGGTGTATATTATTGATGAGGTGCATATGCTCTCATCCTCTGCTTTTAACGCCTTTTTAAAAACATTAGAAGAACCTCCCAAGCATTGTATTTTTATTTTAGCAACTACTGAAAAGCATAAAATAATTCCAACGATACTATCACGTTGTCAAATTTTTGATTTTAAACGGATAACAGTAAAAGACGCTAAAGAGTATTTAAAATATATAGCTAAAGAACAGAATGTCACTGCGGAAGATGATGCACTTCATATTATCGCTCAAAAAGCAGATGGAGCCATGCGTGATGCGCTTTCTATATTTGATCGCGTGGTTAGTTTTGCTGGTAAAAACTTAACAAGACAAGCTGTTACCGAAAATTTAAATGTGCTGGACTACGAAACTTATTTTACCAGTACCGATCTTATTTTAGAAAATAAAATTCCTGATCTACTCATACAATTTAATGAAACGCTATCAAAAGGATTTGATGGTCATCATTATATCGCTGGATTAGCATCACATTTTAGAGATTTATTAGTCAGTAAAACTCCTCAAACCATAGATTTATTAGAAGTTGGCGAACAAACTAAGGCGAAATATTTAGAACAAGCTAAAAAGGCAAGTCAGGAATTTTTGCTGCAGGGTATAAATTTGGCTAATGATTGTGATCTCAAATACAAAACCAGTAAAAATCAGCGGCTGCTTGTTGAACTTTGCCTTATGCAACTTGCCTCTATCACTTTTGATGGAGAAAAAAAAAATGGTAAACATTACATAATTCCTCCTTCATATTTTAAAAATAAAGGGATTACACCTATTCCTGTTAATGTACCGCAGAAGCCAAAAAACTCTAATAATGATTCATCACTATCCGAAGAAAAAAAGGAGATAAAACCTGAAGAGTCTTTGGTTAGTGAACCTCCAAAAATTATTTTAAAAAAAGACACCAAACGAACATCTGGCCTTTCATTAAGTAGCATCAAAGCAAAAAAAGAGCATCAAATTAAACAAATGGATGTTGTTGTTGATGAGGATGAATTGCCAAAAGAACCATTTACTGAAACACAACTCATTACTTATTGGAATGAATTTGTTGAAAATATTCAAAAAGAAGGTAAATATAATTTAGCATCCATATTATCTATTGATACGCCTAAAGTTAAAGGAACAACTATTCACTTAGAGTTTCCTAATTCAACCAATAAAGTAGAATTAGAACGCCAACAATTTGATTTATTATCGTTCTTAAGAAAGTCTTTAAATAATTTTGACATCAATTTATCGATAACGGTTAATGAAGAAATGGATAAGCAATATGCCTATACTCCTTTAGAAAAATTTGAGAAATTAAAAGAAAAAAACCCCAATATTGAAATTTTAAAGAAAACATTTGGTTTGGATATATAAATAATTGTTTATGAGAAAGTTATTGGTTTTTATTGCTGTAATAGTTCTTATGTTTGTTGGTTGTGATGGAAGAAGCAAAGCCCATAAATCCAATCAAGAAGTTCTTAAAGAACATAATCTTTACAAATCGTTTTCTGAAAATGTTAAATTCATTCCAGAGACTTACTCTGAAACAACGATTGACACCCTTTTAAGTAATAGTTACAGCGTAAAAATAAGAACGTATACTGATATGGATGTGAGTTTTTTAAGTGAATTCTCGAAAGACACTATTCAACATAAAAATTATTATAGAGATATCAAAAGCGTTATAAATATCTCAAAAAACAACAGCAACATTACTTCAAAATTAATTACAAAAGATTTTTTTAGTGAGTATAATGCCACTATTTCAAACGATATTCGAAACAAAATTATTCAGGGTATTTGGTTAAATCAGTATGCTTCTTTGATTAAAAATAAGGTTGTTTTTAATGTTGTATTCAGTACACCTAACTCAAAAGATAACTCGTGTTATACGTTAACATTTTTTGATAATGGAGACTACTTAATTGAAAATGAACTAGAACCAAACATTGTTTAATATGCTAGGATTAAAACTACCAACAGATCCACGCTGGGTTAATATTGTTGAAAAAAATATTGAAGAAATATTAACTGACCATGCGTTTTGTGAACAAAAGGCAACAAGTACAGCTATTTCATTAATTGTAAGTTTCCCAGAATATACAGACCTGGTTCAGGAAATGACTGCCTTGGTAAAAGAAGAAATTAGTCATTTTAAAATGGTACATGATAAAATTATAGAACGTGGTTGGACGCTGGGTAGAGACCGGCGCGATGATTACGTTATTCAACTAGTTAAGTTTTTTCCAAAAGGAGGTAGCCGAACCACACAATTAGTGCATCGTTTACTTTACGCCGCATTAATTGAGGCCAGAAGCTGTGAACGTTTTAGATTACTCTCAGAAGAATTAGAAGATAAAGAACTTGCTGAATTTTATAAAAACTTAATGGCAAGCGAAGCTAATCACTATACCATGTTTTTAGGATTTGCTCGTCAATATGGTAATAGAAAAGAAGTTGATGCTAAATGGCAGCAACTTCTTGAATATGAAGCCGAATTAATGCGGAATTTAGGAAAAACTGAAACTATACACGGTTAAAACTTATAACCAAATCCAAATTGTATCGTTGAGTTAGTAGCTTTAATTCCTAAATTCTCATCAAAAATATTTGAAAAACCGTAGGTATATCTTGCGTCTGCAAAAAGCATGTGAGATAATTTAAATTCAAAACCAGTAACACCTGAATACGCAAAATTTCTAACGCCATCATCTACTTTATTTATCTTTAAGCCTACCTGAGGACCTGCACCAAAATATAATTTTTCACTCAATCTAAATTTAAATAAAACAGGCATTTGTATATAATCTAATTGCATTGGCTCTGGTTTAGCTCCTTCTGCAGAAAACTGTAACTCAGGCATGATATAAACCGTGTTTGATAAGCCATATTCACCAAAAAAACCAATAACAAATCCGTTTCTATGGGTATTATTAGCCATTGGGTTACCATCAAAATTTAAATTTGAAATATTTAAACCGCCTCTAACACCATATTTTGTTGATTGGGAAAATCCATAAAAAGAACAGCCAAGTACTAAGACCAATAGTAATATTTTTTTCATAATAATAGGTTTGGGTTAAGAATTCATTAATAAAAAATTCAAACGAATATATATGATATTATGAAAATCTATATATTTAAAAGGTGAAGTGCATAATTTTACTGTGTGTTGCTTGAAACAGTATCATAATATATACTTTTTATAATACCATCTGCCAATCCTATCTTCGGTACATAAATATGTTTAGCACCACTCCATTTCATTGCTGAAAGATAAATTCTCATCGCTGGAATAATAACATCTGCCCTATCCTGATTTAAGTCTAGAACTGTAATACGCTCTTCATAAGAATAGCTTTGTAAGGTGTTGTAATATGAAGTTAAATAAAAATAAGTTAATGGTTTGCCCATGGCTTTACCTGATACTTTAAATATTTTATTAATATTTCCTCCTGAACCGATTACTTCAATTTTATCAAAATGTCCAGCCTTTTCTTTAATCCACATTTCAAGCTCTATCCAAGCTTCTTTTCTTACCATGTCGTTTAACAACCTCACGGTTCCTATTTTAAACGATTTGGATGCCACAGCAGTTCCCTCATGAATAACCGTAAACTCAGTACTACCACCACCAACATCAACGTATAAATAGGTTTTAGAATCATCAATATATTTATGCAAATCGGTCGCTGCAATTATGGCAGCTTCTTCCTCTCCATCGATAATATCAATTTGTATTTTGGAATTTTTTAATACCATTTTAACTACGTCTCTTCCATTAAGAGCTTCTCTCATAGCCGATGTAGCACATGCTTTATATTTTACAACTTTATGAGATTTCATTAATAACCTAAAAGCCAACATGGTATCAAGAATACGCTGCGTATTTTCTTCTGAGATTGTTTTAGATATAAATACATCAGACCCCAGTCGAATTGGAACCCTTACTAATGAGTTCTTTTTAAACATGACAGGTTTTCCTTCTTCCTCAATAATGTTTGAGATCAGTAATCTTACTGCATTTGAACCGATATCTATGGCGGCATATTTTTGAATTGAAAGCATACTAATTCTTTAACTTTTTTAAATAGTAATTATAAATATCTAGTTGAGCTCTAGTTTTTTTCTTGTCATTTTTTCTGTATTCATTATTCTGTGACTCATTTAATAACCTTGCTTTTACATTGTCATTCCAACAAATATCAAATGTATCTAAGAGCTCTTGCTTAATGTCTTCATCATAAATAGGACAGCTTACCTCTACTCTATTATCAATATTTCTTGTCATCCAATCAGCTGATGAAATATATACTTTTGGCAAGTTATTATTTCCAAAAACATAAAGTCTTGTATGCTCTAAAAATTTATCTACAATACTAATAACTTCAATATTCTCACTCATTCCTTTTATTCCTGGAATTAAGCAACAAATACCACGAACAATCATTTGAATTTTTACACCTGCATTACTAGCTTCATAAAGTTTATCAACCATAATATAGCTAGAAATACTATTCATTTTCAGTCTAATATATCCTGGTTTACCACTTTTTACATTATAAATCTCATTATCAATTAAATTAAATAACGCTTTTTGAGTATAGTGAGGAGAGGTGATAATGTGTTTGTATTTAAAAATTTGATAATTAGTTTCAAAAAAAGAAAAGACCTTGTTAATATCTTTTAAGATACTTTGATTGGCTGTAAATAAGGTGTAGTCTGTATAAATTTTTGCAGTTGATTCATTAAAATTTCCCGTACTTACAAAGCCATATCGCTTTAGTTTTTTACCTTCTTCACGCTCTATAACACACATTTTACTATGTACTTTTAAGCCTTGAACACCAAACACTAAATGTATGCCTTCTTCTTCCATTTGTTGGGCATAGTCAATATTTGCTTGCTCATCAAACCTCGCTTGCAATTCAATTGAAACAGTAACCGATTTTCCATTAATTGCTGCATTAATAAGTGAACTGGCGATATGAGATATTTCGGCTAAACGATAAATAGTAATTTTTATGGTTTTTACATTTAAATCTAAAGCAGCTTCTCTTAAAAATTTGACGACGTATGAAAACGTATGATATGGTGCAAAAATTAAATGATCCTTTTTAGAAATTTCCTCAAAAATACTTCCTTCCAGAGGGAGTCCTTTAACCGGTAAAGGTGTGATTTTTTTGTATAACAAATCTTGTCTGCCTAGGCTAGGAAACCCCATATAATCGCGCCTATTATGATATCGGCCCCCTGGAATAATACTATCAGCCGAATCTATACCCATTTTAGACATGAGATACTCCAACGTTTCTGTATCTATCGTTTTATCATAAACAAAACGAACTGGTTGTCCTGTTTCGCGATGCTTGACACTATCTGAAATTTTTTCAATAAAACTTTTACTTAAATCACTTTCAAAATCTAGTTCAGCATCACGTGTAATTTTTATCATATGTGCTGAAATCCTTTCATACAAGAAAATATTAAAAATATCGTTTAAAAAATACCTTAATAAATCATCAAGCATGATTATATAATCCTTTCCATCTTTTTGTGGTAATTCTATAAAACGATTAATAGATTTTGGAATTTCTATTAAGGCATATTGCTTTTTATCATCTTTTAAAACCATTCTTACCGCCAAATAAGCTGCACTATCTTTTAAATTTGGAAGTTGAACTAAATCATTTAAAATAATAGTTACAAGAGCAGGACTTACTTTTTGAATAAAATAATTCTTTAAAAAATCATGGTGAAAATCAAGAATTTGAGTTTCATCAATAACAAATATGTTTTCGTCTCTTAATTTAAGTTTGATATTACTTAAAATTTCAAGACTCTCACTTTGTTGTTCAATAACAATTTTAGTTATAATTTCAAGCAATTCTTGAGATTTCATACCTCCCAACTCACTCTTGCCTCCTTTACCTGCTTGAACTATACGCTTAACAGTTGCATATCTAACTTTAAAAAATTCGTCTAAATTATTTGAAAAAATACCTAAAAATCTCAACCTTTCTATAAGCGGTACAGTTTCATCTGCCGCCTCTTGCAAAACTCTGGCATTAAATTGCAACCAACTAACTTCTCTATTTATGTAACTATTGTTATGCTTTTCGGGCTTTGTCATCTACTATTCTTTATAAATATTCACAAATATATTGTATTTAAGCAAAGTAAAAATATGGATTCATTATTAATATTTTTTAAAGATTAAAAAAATGATAAACTTTCATAAATACTAATTTTAAACCCTTATTATCGACGAAACACATATTAAATGTAGTTTTTTTATTACTTAATATTCGTTTAATCGAATTTATATGTGTTTTTATAGGTCTTTTTGTATATTCGAATAAGTTTTAAAGTTAAATAATAACCTGTCTTTTTTAATCTCTCAATAGTAAAGATAGTAACGCAAAAACTCTGACATTGATTTTCAATGTTTTCCCTCATAGCTTTTTGGTATTGTTATTTATTCATTTTATAGATTAAATAATTGAAATTCAAATAATTGAAACTAAAATATAAGTTATGAAAACAATTACTAGCGCAAAAAGTTCACTAGAGTTTGTGATTATAGCATTTTCATTTTTAAAAAAATTAAAAATTAGGTCTCAAAATCTTCTTAAAATAATTTTAAGTATTTTTTTATTAAGTAATTGTGTTGTGAATGCACAGATAATGACTCCATTTCAAGTACGCTACAGCGAAAACATAAAAGGTGATGTTACGATTATTGCCAATAATATGATTTCTAGAGATTCAATTGCTGATTATAATGGCGGTGATGACAATCATGATTTTTCTGATAACGTATATGTAGATATCGACAACGACTCCAGTACTTTTAACTCAAGTAGCGCTGTTTTAGTAAATCCTGAACCAAACTTAGCGTGCTTACAAATTAGAAAAGTTCTATTATACTGGGCAGCAGCTGATTTTGAGCCAGATACCTCAGATCCAAATTCTGAAAATCAGCCTAATTGGAATTTTAATGATATAAAGTTAATGTTACCGGGAGAAACCAATTATTCAACGCTTACCGCTGATGATGTTATTTTTAGAGGACGTGACACGCACTTTGGAAACGATCCTTATGTTTGTGTAAAAGATATTACTAATTTGGTAAATGGTTTAACCACACCTTTTGGAACCTATCAAATTGCGAATGTTGAGGCTAAGACAGGCGGTTTATGGAGCCACCACAATAGAAATGCAGGTACATCTGGTGGCTGGCAAATCGCTTTTGTATATGAAAGTCCATTATTGCCTGCTAGAAATATTAGCCTTTTTGATGGTTATGCGCATATCACCTTAAATACTAACAATTATGATATTAATTTTAATGGATTTCAAACGGCTCCATTTGGTCAAGTTAAAGCAGATGTTGTTATTGGTGCTTTAGAGGGAGATAGAGATTTATACCAAGATAGACTTCAAATTATTGATGCTTCAAATAATTATGTTGACTTATCTACACCGTTAAGAGATGCAAACAATTTCTTTAATAGCCGCATTACTGTTGATGGATCAGAGTTTCTAAATAGAATTCCCGCCAGTACGAATACATTGGGTTTTGATGCCTCTGTTTTTCCATTAAATAATACAAATAATAGCATTATTGCTAATAATCAAACATCGACAACAATAAGGCTCACATCCGATCAGGAAACGTATGGATTATATTTGCTAGGCTTATCAGTAGAAATTTGGGAACCAGATATTACTCCAATTTATCTGACATATAATTCAATAAATAATGCTACGCAAACACCAGATGAAATTTTAAATTTTAATCTTAACTTTTCCAATACAGGAAATGATAATGTTAGAAATTTAAGTCTTACAACTGTTTTGCCTAATCAAGTTTCATTTGTATCAGCAGACAATTTACCAGCTGGCGTAACCTATACTTATGATGCATTAACCAATACGCTTGTATTTAATTGCGCTGATGGTATTGTAGATGTTGGAGATCCAGCTTTAGATATTCCATTTAATTTACAAGTTAAAAGTGAATGCTATTTTTTAGAGCAAAACTGTGATTTATCTTTTGATTTTCAATTTACCGCAACTTATACGGGTGATCAAAATCCAACCATAAAAACTGATTACAGTTCTGCTAGTAATAACTTATGCATGCCTAATAGCCCAGTAACCGCAACTGTAATTCAGCCTTATATTGATTGGGCTGTACCAAATCATAGCTTAGACAGAGTCCTAGAATGTAATGACATTGCTGGTCTTAACGATGCGTTACAGTTAGAACCAACAACAACCAAGTGCGTTACAATTACCAATAAAACAGTAGGATTGTTTGTGTCAGACCCAAACTGTCCAAATAGTGGTACTTACACAAATACATGGAGCTTTGGAGGTGCCTGTGTTAACCCTATACCAGATTATGTTCAGGTTATAACAATTCAAGATACAACACCTCCTTCTTTTGTAGAAGTTCTTCCAACAGATATTACTGTTGCATGCGACAATATTCCAGTAGCTGCAATATTAACTGCAACTGATAATTGTGGAACGGCCGACGTATCTTACAATGAAACTATTTTAAATGGCTCTTGTGTTTCAAATTATACAATAGTTAGAACTTGGACTGCTACTGATGCTTGCGGATTAACAACAACACATACTCAAAATATAACCGTTCAAGATATAACCCCTCCTACATTTGTTGAATCACTTCCTGGTGATATAACTGTTGAATGCGATTCTATTCCTGTTGCTCCTATTTTAACGGCAACTGATAGTTGTAGTTCTGCCTCAGTTGCATTTACCGAAACTACAAACAATGGAAGTTGTCCCTCTAATTATGTTTTAATTAGAACATGGACAGCGACTGATGAATGTGGACTTACAACAACACATACACAAAATATAACCGTTCAAGATACAACGCCACCAATATTTGTTGAATCTCTTCCTGGTGATATAACTGTTGAATGTGATTCTATTCCTAATGCTCCTTTGTTAACGGCAACTGATAGTTGTGGTTCGGCCTCTGTAACGTTCAATGAAATCACAACTAATGGAAATTGTCCATCTAACTATTTTTTAATTAGAACTTGGACTGCCACTGATGAATGTGGACTAACAACAACACATACTCAAACCATTACAGTTCAAGATATAACGCCTCCTACTCTAATAACAAATCTACAAACAGACATTACACTGGTTTGTGAGTCAGAACCAGAAGTACCAACTGTTGAATTTGTTGACAACTGCTCATCAAACGTTACTGTTAATTTCACAGAACAAATCAACACAATTGATGAAAACGATTATCAAATAGTTAGAACATGGATTGCTACAGATGATTGTAATAATTCAACAACTTTTACTCAAACCATAGAAATGCTTTCGTATGAGCAAACAACTCATGATAAACTGGTTTTATGTATTGATGAACCCATTTTAGATTTAAATTCACTAATTGATACGAGTAATAATGGAACATGGTCAAGCGATAGTATGTCCGTATTAAATGGAACAGAGTTTGACCCTGTTATTGTTCCTATAGGTGATTATACATTTACTTATACCAGCTTAATAAATCAATGTACCATAATTAATGAAATAGAAATTAATCTGAATGATGATTGTATTGAATATCCGTGTATTAAATCTTTGTTTGATGTAGATATTTCTAAACTAGTTACTCCTAATGGCGATTTAGATAATGAAACTTTTAATGTCGCTTATATATTAAATGATAAAATTGATGATATTGAAACCTGCGATATTAGGATAGTTGTTAGTATATTTAATCGGTGGGGAACTAAAGTATTTGAATCTGAAAATTATAACAATGAATGGTCAGGAGACAATCCATCATT
>TARA_R110002033_G_scaffold1836_4_pt1 | contig 10377 bp, 8 predicted proteins | sample TARA_R110002033 | Tara Oceans TARA_R110002033 (sample SAMEA4397051) | marine metagenome | biome: Polar Biome; feature: [SRF] surface water layer (ENVO:00010504); material: water (ENVO:00002006), including particulate matter (ENVO:01000060) such as... | depth 5 m
TTGGCCAATTTGTTTTTAATTTCATTATCCGGAATTTAAAGGTTAAGCTAATAACTTTTCATATTTAAAAATAGGCAAATGTTTTCAAACAATAATCAATAATTGAAATAAATTACAGTTAAATCTTAAATAAATAATTAAATGTAAAAGTTTTGTAAAGCATATTACTTGAATACTTCACATAAATGTAAAAATAGTTCGGTTTGTGTATTTGTAGATACATTGCGTACTTTGTTACAATTGTTAATTAAAAATACCGAACTTTGTAGAAAATAAATTAATCTAATAAATGGCTCTATCCTTATGAGGTGCTATTTAATCAAAATTAATACAAGACAGTATGAGTAGAAATAATGATAGAAATATTAAAAAACACAATGATAAATTACATAAAGCCCAAGATAAAGCTAAATTAGCGAAAGTTACTAGGGCCGAAAAATTAAAACAAATCACGAAGAAGTTTAATGAAACTAAAGCTTCTGAGGAAAATTAAAGCGAATCTATTATGGAAGAAAGTAAATACGAACTTTTAAAGCAGAATGTTCAAGAAATTATAGATTTGATTGTTGCTAAAGATATTGAAGAGGCAAATGATAAATTAATCGAAGTAAGTGAGCAATTAGATGATTTACTAGATTTTTCAGATGATGACGACGATTTAATTGAAATTAGCAAATACCAAGTCTTGCTAAATCAATTGCAACAAAAAATTATTGTATTAAGGAGTCCAACATAATCGAGAAAACAATGATAAACTGCTATTGTGGTTCCCTTTTACCATTTGAAAAATGTTGTTCACCTTATCTGAATGGCATTGCAAAACCAGCAACAGCAGAAACTTTGATGCGTTCTCGATACACTGCATTTGCTAAAAATAATGCACAATATCTAGTAGATACTACACACTTCTCTACTAGAAAACATCACAAGATTGAGGATATTAAAGACTGGGCCTTAAGCAATCAGTGGATAAAACTATTAGTGGTTGTTGCCACGGTAAACACAGTTACTTTTAAAGCTTTTTATATTGATAGCGAAGGTCAATCTCAAGTTCATCACGAGCATTCCATTTTTAAGCTTGAAGAAGGAAAGTGGTACTATGTTGATGGTGACTTTTATTAAATAAATTTTTTCACGAAGACTTGAACTGCGTGAGTGATTGTAACGGAAATCCTCCCGATTTTTATCGGGAGATTGAGAGTGTAAAGCATGACCCTTGTGGCCACGCCCTAGTTTAAATTTATTGTTGCAGTTGATCCTTCAGGGCTAGGGATTAGTTCGATAAAATATTTGGGTTGAATAGAAGGTTCTTTTCGGTGTGAAACATATAAAATCGCAATATCTGTTTGGGTAGATAAAAGAGAAATAAGTTCGCTAACCAAAGCAATATTTTGATCGTCTAAACCTTCTAATGCCTCATCAAGAATCAGTAATGGTGGATGCTTTAAAACAGCTCTTATGATGAGTGCAATGCGCTGTTGTCCCACTGATAAATTGCGAAATAACTTGTTTTTATATTCAGTCATTGCTACTATTGATAACCACTCAGCAGCCCGTTTCTTTTGCAGTTGTGTTGGCTGCACATATAAACCAATTGAATCAAAAAAGCCAGATAAAACCATATTTTCAAGGCTATCGTTTTTTTGAAATAAATCGGTCATGGCAGTTGAAAAATACCCAATGTTTTTCTTAATATCCCAAATCGTTTCTCCGCTTCCTTTCTGGATTCCAAACAATTGTAAATCTTGTCCGTAGCCTTTGGTATTTTCTCCAGTAATTAAAGATAATAAGGTGCTTTTTCCTGATCCATTAGGTCCGTGAAGATGCCAGAAATCACCTTTTTTGATAGTCCAATTGATATTCTTTAAAATGCTTTTTTCGAAATAACTAACATTTAAATCAGTCATTTTAACTAAAGTATCTGTAGTTAACTCCACAGAGTCTAAGGGAGGTGGAATAGTGGGAGCGGCATGTGATTGTAGATTTTCTATTTCAATTTTAAAAGGATGAAAAGCAAATGAATTGTCTTTTATAACCGCCTTGTTAGATACAAATGGAAACAGGTCTACTTGTCTATTAACAATAATAATTAGCGCTGTTTTTTTCGAAATTTCCTCTAATTGTATTGCAATTAATTTTCTAGATTTTATATCTAAATGATCAAGAGGATTGTCTACAATTATAAAATCAGGGGATTGATTAATACAATATTCTAGATATACTTTTTTACGCTCCCCAGAGGAGAACGTTCTTAATTTTCGGTCTTGCTGTAGAAGGGAATTTTTTAAATCGTCTTCGTAATACTCTTTTTTTATGTATGCATCTATTGCAATATCAGAAAATAAGACGCCTTTTTTACCTTTATAATTTTGTAGTTCAGGAATTGTATGGTTAGTTAATATAGTTTGGATAAAAGTTTTTTTATCTACCTGATTGGAAAGTACGATTCCCCAATGTTCTAAATCTTGCATTTCTTAAAATTTTGGAAATATAAATTTAGGTATAAATAGTTTAAATTGTTAGCTAAAATACGCACAAAAAAACAAAATCTTTTTAACTAAAAATTAATAATCGTTTGCTTGAAGACTATTTTAAATGGTGTAATTTTAAAGTTATGAAAAATGATAATAAAAAAGGATTTTATTTCAAGCAATACGAAGCGCCAAGTCAGTCTCCGTTTGATAAACTCTTTGGTATTTTCAAAGAATTAATCACGCATACGTCAGGAGATTTTGACGAAGCTATTGAGTGGTTGCGAGAATTAGATGTCGAGTATAGCCTCACAGATGAACAGTATACTATTGATGATTTTATAGAGGATTTAAAGAAAAAAGGATACATTAGAGACGAAGTGAAAGATGATGGTTCTTCAGGCTTAGGAATTACCGCTAAGACAGAACGAGCTATTCGTCAGCAAGCTTTAGATCAAATTTTTGGGAATTTAAAGCGCACAAGTAGTGGAAATCATAAAACAAAACAATCTGGAAATGGTGATGAGCACACCGGTGAATTTAGAGAATTTCACTTTGGTGATGGCTTAGAGCGAATTTCATTGACTGAGAGTTTGAGAAATGCCCAAATCAACAATGGTGTTTCCGATTTTATGTTGACTGAAAACGACTTAGTTGTCGAGGACACACAGCACAAATCTCAAATGAGTACGGTATTAATGATCGATATAAGTCACAGTATGATTTTATATGGTGAAGATCGTATTACTCCTGCAAAGAAAGTGGCGATGGCGCTTGCCGAATTAATTACTACAAGATACCCAAAAGATACATTAGATATTTTGGTTTTTGGTAACGATGCTTGGCCTATTGCGATCAAAGATTTACCGTATTTAAAAGTAGGACCTTTTCATACCAATACAGTCGCAGGTCTGCAGTTAGCAATGGATATGTTGCGTAGAAAACGAAATACCAACAAGCAAATTTTCATGATTACTGATGGTAAACCAAGTTGTGTGAGAGAACGCGACGGATCGTATTACATGAATAGTAATGGTCTTGATGAATATATCGTTGATAAATGTTACAATCAAGCACAGCAAGCAAGGAAATTGCACATCCCAATTACCACTTTTATGATTGCAAACGATCCCTATTTACAAAAATTTGTGAATAAGTTTACCGAAGCCAATCAAGGAAAAGCATTTTATACTGGATTGAAAGGTTTGGGCGAAATGATTTTTGAAGATTATGAAACCAACCGAAAAAAGAGAATTAAATAGCAACCATTATTTTATAATAATAGAATAGTACAGGTTAAGTCTTTGAAAAAAAATAGAAATAAATAAATTGAATTTTAATGATTCAATTTCTAAATTAAAGAAATGAAAATAGAAAACATACATACATTAGGAGAATTAAAAGCTGCGGGATATAAAAGTATTTCGATTAAAGAAGAGCTTCGTAATAATTTAAGAGAAAAGATAAAATCAGGACAACCGGCATTCGAAGGCGTTCACGGATTTGAAGATACCGTTATTCCAGAATTAGAGCGTGCTATATTATCGCGTCACAATATCAATTTATTAGGTCTTCGTGGTCAAGCCAAAACAAGATTAGCACGTAAAATGACCGAATTGCTTGATGAGTACATTCCGTTTGTAGCAGGCTCAGAAATTAATGACGATCCTTTAAGCCCGATTTCTCGTTTTTCTAAAGATTTAATTGCAGCAGAAGGAGACAATACACCAATCTCATGGTTGCATAGAAGTGAGCGTTTTTATGAAAAACTAGCGACGCCAGATGTTACCGTAGCCGATTTAATTGGAGATATTGATCCTATCAAGGCAGCAAATTTAAAGTTGTCTTATGCAGATGACCGCGTAATTCACTTTGGTATGATTCCGCGTGCCAATCGTTGTATTTTTGTAATCAATGAATTACCAGATTTACAAGCGCGTATTCAAGTAGCATTATTCAACATTTTGCAAGAAGGAGATATCCAGATTAGAGGATTTAAGTTAATAATGCCCTTAGACATGCAATTTGTGTTTACTGCAAACCCTGAAGATTATACAAATCGTGGAAGTATTGTAACTCCTTTAAAAGATAGAATAGGTTCGCAAATTTTGACGCATTATCCTGAAAGTGTAAAAATTGCAAGAACAATTACAGAGCAAGAAGCTAAGTTAGATGAATCACAAACAGAAATGGTTTATGTGCCTTCATTAGCTAAAGATTTATTAGAGCAAATTAGTTTTGAAGCTCGTGAGAGTGAATACATTGATAATAAAAGTGGGGTTAGTGCTAGAATGAGTATTACAGCTTATGAAAACTTATTAAGTACTGCAGAGCGTAGAGCGTTGCTTTCAGGAGCAGATAAAACAAGTTTGCGTTTGTCTGATTTTATGGGAATCATTCCAGCAATTACTGGTAAGGTAGAATTAGTTTATGAAGGAGAGCAGGAGGGAGCAGCTGCAGTTGCACAAAATCTTCTAGGTTCTGCAATTCATACTTTTTTTCCAGCGTATTTTCCTAAAATCGAAAAGTTGGAAAAACCAGATGCTAAAACTGCTTACACTGATTTAATCGAATGGTTTTTTGCCGAAAGCGGATTTGAATTACTTGACGATGCGACAGATGAAGAATACAGCAGAATATTAAGTGCCATTGTTCCTCTTGAGATTTTGATTAAAAAATACCAACCCGAGTTAGTTGAGGAAGATAAATTATTTATGAAAGAGTTTATTTTATGGGCTTTGGTCGAAAATAACAAGTTGAGTAAAGACCGTATCACTAAGGGATATCAGTTCAAAGATATTTACGGAAGTTATATTAGCAAGTTGTAATTGCTAACCACAGTAGTAAAAGCACTTAGAATTTATTCTAAGTGCTTTTTTTTTATAGTGCACTTATATTTTTTAGCACAAGTAATAAGTGAGGCAATATATACTACCTTACAAAGGTTGGCCGTCTTTGCGGTCGCTTACACTCCAATGGAAAACAGCTTTGAGGCTTTGATTACCACTTATATTGATGGTAAAGTAGGTATATCTGAAAATTTCTTGACTACAGAACTTTCAAACAACTTAAGACAAAACATTTTAAATTTACAAAGCAAGAGTTTGTTAAAAGCAGCCGGAATAGGCAATGCTGATATGATTTCTTACGATAGCGAGATACGCAGTGATTCAATTTATTGGTTGGATAAAAAACACAATGATCCTTTCGAAAACCAGTTCTTTGAGCAAATGGAAGCTTTTATCTTATACTTAAATGAAAGCTGTTATACTGGAATTACAGACTATGAATTTCATTATGCTCTTTATGAAGAGGGCGATTTCTACCTGCAGCATCTAGATCAGTTTAAGTCTAATCCTTCTAGAAAATATTCCATTATCAGTTATCTAAATCCAGATTGGCAAATGAGTGATGGCGGAGAATTACAAATCCATCAAAATGGAGTCGATCAAAAGATTAGTCCTAATGCTGGTAAAACTGTATTCTTTAAAAGTGACGAATTACTGCATGAGGTTTTATTGACAAATAAGACTAGAATGAGTATTACTGGTTGGTTAAAGTGTGACAGCATCTTGTAAAAAAGATGCTTATCAATATAGGCAATTCAATGAATAGTTTCCAGTTGTAAGTAAAGACGATTTAATTCATTGTCTAGGGCATCTACTGTCCTTATTTTATTTTCGATCTCGATTTGAGCGGCATCGATTTGTTCCTGTTTTCCTTCTTCACTACGCAGCAGTTTAAAGTTCTCTGCATTTTGTTTTTCTTCCTTTAAGTATATTAAATCTTGCTTGTTTTGCACTAACAAATTTTTCACCTCTTCAATTCTAGCGGTAATGGTATCTTTTCTATACTTGGCATTATTCTGCGATTGAATTCTCTTTTCAATTTCTTGCTGAATGCGATCTTGGTTTGCCTCTTTTTGTTGGATTTCTACTTGAGCGTTACCAAACTGTGTTTCTTTATTTCGTTCGTCTAAAATCGCTTGTTTTGATTGTTGGATGTATTTTAAAATTCCTATACCACCAAATACTAAAGCCAATAATACAACAAGATAAAAGTAGCTCTTTTTTAAACCTAGAATTGTAGCCGAATTTGTAGTTGCTACATCATCGATATAAGCTGATTTTTTTTCAGTGCTTTCATCAGCTTTTTTATAAAATAGCTGCTGCAGTTCCGGAAAAGTGTCCGCAGATTTCCATGCGTCCATTCCATTAGACCATACTAAAGTTTCTTTCAAAACAAGCTGTAATTGTAACTGTTCAATCGTGAAAGGGCCTGCATTTTCACCTCCGTTATTGATATAATATGTCTTCATTTTTAAGGTACTAGAGTAAATGTATAACGATAATTTATGGTTGCAAAAATAGTATTCTTCTAGCTCATATTCGTTATTATATAGTTTAAAATCACTATTTATTAAAATACCTAAATGTGTAAATATCCAAGTTTTTAGCCCTAACTGAAGCGGAATTCCTTTTCTATACAAATGTATTTTATCTTGACTTAAAAGAGCGACTGTAAGGAGCTCCTTTTAAGGCTTAGAATAAAACATTTTTAAAGAAAAGAATGTAGTGGAAGCTAGGAATAGCTCCAATTAAAAAAAAAGGCTATCCAAAAATTGTGGATAGCCTTAAATTAAGTGATTAAATTATTGTTGTTGTAAGAACAGGTAACCTGCTTTTCGTTTAAGATTGATACCTGACCTGTACTTGATTACGTAGAAATAAGTTCCTGATGGGAGCTTATCATCTTTAGAAATAGTCACCCTACCTTCAGAGTATCCTCTAAAGTAGTTGTTTCTTGTTCCGTACCCTTTAGTCTCGTAAACTAGGACACCCCAACGGTTGTAGATTTCTACCGTGTTTTCAGGGAATTCAAAAATCCTACCTAAAACAAGTACGTCATTTTTTCCATCAGAATTTGAAGAAACATAATTGAATACCTCAATCTCATCATCAGGGATGTTAGGGTTAAAATTCCCTACTTCAAGATAATCAGGGATGCCATTTGCGTTAGCATCGATAGCGTCGCTCGGGTTTCCATCACCGTTAGGATCTGCGCCTTCTCTTTGAGTTGTTTTACCATCACCATCGTCATCTGTATCTAGATAATCAGGAATTCCATCATTATCAGTATCGTCTGGTCCGTTTCCGTCTCTGTTAGGATCTAATTCATAGATGGTAAATACGCCATCATTATCATCGTCAGTATCGCGGTAGTCAGGTTGGTCAGTTAGATCAGTATTATTAGTATCTAAACTACCATTTCTTAGTCCGTTATTCACTACAAAACCGTCTGTGGTATTGCTTCCTTCAAAACTATCATCAAGTCCATCGTGATCAACATCATTTCCTGATAAGAATAAATCAGGTATGCCATCGTGGTTTTTATCAAATGCTTCTATAGTGTCTGTAATACCATCATTGTCTGAGTCATCATCTAGATAATCTGGTAAATCGGTTCCATCAGTGTTTTCTGGTGTGATTCCAATTGTAGTTCCTTTTTCGTAGGCATCGTCAAGACCGTTTAGATTAGCATCGATTCCAGTAGGAGCGATGTAAGCTTCTGTTGATTGTCCTTCAACGTTGTCAGGTATTCCATCATTATCCGCATCAATGTCAAGGCTATCGACAAACCCGTCCCCATCACTATCGTTAATGCCTTCAACAGTATCTAATATACCATCGTTGTCGTCGTCAATATCGATGATATCAGCCACACCATCAGCATCTGTATCTAGATAACTACTAGTAGGATCTTCAAAGTCGCCATCACCATCAATGTCTATATTGGTACTGTCATTAGTATCATCAGAATCTTCTGAAACCGCAACATTTGAAGACGGAATCATTGCGGTGGCAATAGCACTATTATCCACAAAGCCCATTATTAAATCTTCTGCAGTTACAATATGTTGTGCTGTTGTTGCAAATGATGCACCAGGACTCAAAGTGCTTTTTGTCGCTGAGCTTGTAAAGGTTGCATTAGCATCTTGAATAACCACATTTAACAAAGTCACTGTTCCTGTATTTTTTACTGTGATAGTGTACGTCAAAATATCTCCAAGATTAGTAAATCGAGGCGTAGTCGTTACCTTAGTAAGGTCCATTGTGGCTGTTTGCGGAATAGCAGTAACAGTTGCATCATCAGGATTTCCGTTTCCATTGGTATCTACATTTGCTGGATTATTAGGATCATCAGATAAATCACTTACGGCATTTCCTTTAGGGTCTGTAGCATTTGCAGTGGCAGAATTTGTAACACTAGCAGCATCTAAATCATTTTGAGTGATCGTATGCAAGGCAGTAAGGAATACTTTTTGTCCAGGTTCTAATTTTGCAAAGTTGGCCGGTAGCACACTTGCATTATCAGCATTTGGATCTACAACAGCTACATTAGTAAGTGTAACATTACCTGTATTTGTTAGCGTTAAGTTGTACAGAATTACTTCGCCTACTTCATCCCATAAACCGTCAGGAGCAGTGGTTACTGTTTTTGTAAGCGCTAATTTTGGTTTTTGGACCATTGCAGTTACAGTTACATCGTCAGGATCGCCATCCGCATTTGCATCACTATTGGTAGGATTAGTTGGATCATCAGAAATATCTAAAACCGTGTTACCTAACTTGTCTTTACTGCTCACGGTCGCTGAATTGTTTACTAATCCAGCATTTAAGTCGGTTTGTGTAATAGTATGTGTAGCCAATACAGTTGTAGATTGTCCCGGAGCAAGTGCAGTTGTTATTTGTTGCACAATACTACCGCTATCCGCATTAGCATCAGTAACTGTTACAGCTGTTAGTGTGGTACTACCTGTATTAGTAACTACCATGTTATAATTGATTTTTTCACCCACTGTATCATAAGCACCATCAGCAGCTACTAGTGCTGTTTTTGTAATGTTGATTTTACCTTGCACAGGGAAGGTAATCACTGTTGCATCATCAGGATTTCCGTCGTTATTATTATCAACGTTTGCAGCATTTGCAGGATCGTCAGAAGTATCTCTTACTGTGTTTCCGTTAGGATCTTGACCAGTAACAGTAGCTGAATTTGTTATCTCTCCAGCGTCTAAATCTGCCTGTGTAATGGTGTAAAGAGCGGTAAAAGTAGTCGCATCTTTTTGGCTTGGAGCCAAATCAATTGCGTTTCCAGTTACTGTAACTAGAGGATCAGTGATTAAAATGTTATTAATCGAAAGATTTCCAGTGTTGGTCACTTCAAATACGTAGCTAATTGTTTCATCTAAATCAGCAAAACCGTTTGCATTTAAGTCATTAAATATTGCTGTTTTAGTTAGTGATAAAGAAGCTTTTCCTGTTAGCGAACTCACTGTAGGATCATCTGGATCACCATCACCATTTAAATCAATATCATTAGGATTGTCTGGATCATCAGAGAAATCACTCACATCAGTTACCGCTGTTCCATCACGATCTTGACCTGCGGCAATAGCTGAGTTCGAAATTGAACCTGAATCGATATCCGATTGTTTGATAGTATAAATCGCAGTAAAAGTAGTATCATCAATTTGTGCCGGACTTAAGTCAATAGGACCTCCCACAACTGGAACTATCGGGTCAGTAACCGTTACGTTAAATACAGTTACATTACCGTTGTTACGAATATCAAATTTGTAGTTTATTGTTTCGTTTGCTTGCGGTAGGCCATCACCATTTTCGTCATTGAATGTCGCTGTTTTAAACAATGACAACTGCGATTCTCTAGCTAGAGTAGTGGTAGTGTCATCATTTCTAGCAGCCGTTGTTGGATCATCTGATTTGTCAGAAACGATATTACCCATTGGATCTTTACCAGAGGCAGTGGCAGTGTTAATTACATACCCTAAATCTACATCCTCTTGAGTTAAAACATAAACAGCTTTAAAAGTGGTTGTTTTTCT
>TARA_R110002033_G_scaffold12683_16_pt1 | contig 10372 bp, 8 predicted proteins | sample TARA_R110002033 | Tara Oceans TARA_R110002033 (sample SAMEA4397051) | marine metagenome | biome: Polar Biome; feature: [SRF] surface water layer (ENVO:00010504); material: water (ENVO:00002006), including particulate matter (ENVO:01000060) such as... | depth 5 m
CAAAAAATCTAAGAACGTTAGTCTTAATATTATCAACGAACCTGCTTTTAGAACGCTAATGGTGGTTAAAATTACAAACAAAACTCTTAGAACAACTAAGGTTTCTACACTAAACGCAGCCATAAGAGGCTATACACAATCTATTAAGGCAGCAGTATCAAATTATAAAGGGAAGGTGGTAAAACATGAAAACAATACCTTTTTAATCTCATTCAATACCGTTACCAATGCCGTTCATTGCGGAATAAAAATAGAAGATGCATACCATGGTGTTATAACGCCAGACTTAGAATTTAAAATTGGTATTCATGCAGGGACTCCTGTTACCGAGAAAGACAGCATATTTGAGGATACCATAAAATCAGCAGATTACTTAAGTGATATTGCTAAAGGTGGTTTTTCTATAACGGAGGTCATTAAAGATCTTTACGAAGGGGAAAACCAAAACAAACCCTTAGAACGAAATACAATTACTATTTTAGATACGGCAAATGAAAAGTTTATAGTCTCATTAATGGACTATACCGAAAAAATATGGTCTCAGAATACCATCAACGTTGTCGATTTTGAGAAAAACTTAAGTTATAGTAAATCGCAATTGTATCGTACTATGATGACTTTAGTGGGGAAATCTCCTAATATATTTTTAAGGGAATATCGTTTAAGCAAAGCATTAGAGCTATTAGAAAAGCAACAGAATAATATTTCCGAGATTGCATATCTCACTGGGTTTAGCAGTCCGGCTTACTTTTCAAAATGCTTCCAGAAAAAGTACAAAATTCTTCCCTCTAACTTTACCACTGAAAAATAAAATACTGTTTATCATATAGTTGGCATTAAAATACTACTGGTCTAAAAGTGTGTTTTTTTGGTCTAATCGTAGAATTGCCAAACGTAATTCCATTCTACTTTTGTCTTGAACAATTTAAATATCTACAAGATGAAAACAAATTTAACAGTAGTATGTATCATGGCAATTGGCTTAGTATTTACCAGTTGCGAAAAAAAAGTTGAAAATCCCATTGTGGCTATCGACTTAATTGCTGAGGAGTTCCCAGACGAGAAACAAGAGGTCATGGAAACCTTTGGTGCCATTGCACAAAGTATTAAAGATGGCGACATGGACAAACTGATTTCCTTTCATGCCTACAGTACTAAGTTTACCGAATTTAAAAACGGAGAGCCTCGTAATGGAAGTGCAGCAAATGAAAATCATGAACGTACCGTTTTTGGTTCCGTAACCGAAGTAGTAAAGTTCGATGCTAAAGATTTACAGATTGCGGTGTATGGAGACGTTGCCAACTTAACCTTTCATTCAGACTTTCACCTTAAATTTGGCGATGACCTGGTAATTATTAATGACCAGATTACCTTGTTATTTGTAAATACCGATGATGGATGGAAGATGGTCCACGAACATCATTCTCCTTTAAACTTAGGTTAATACAAGACCTTTAGGGTACGCCCAGCAGATATTTTACAGTATATTTAATACATAAGAAAACATTTGGTTTTCAAACTTCCCCTAAAAGTATACTAGGTTAACCTGGTATCAATACACACATTTTAGATTAAAAATTGCATTGTTCCCCATATACAGTTCTAACAGTCCTGTACTTTTTGGAGAAGAATCGCATTGCCTATTCTTAACTATAAACTTTTAAAATATTATATCATGAAATCAAAATTGACATTTACAGCGCTATTAATTTTTACAGGAATAGTACTTACCGGGTTCACCAAAACAATTGAAGTTGAATCTGGCACAGACCTTATAAACAATGAGTTTCCTGAGGCAAAACAAGAAGTTTTAGAAACCTTTGGTGCCATTGCACAAAGTATTAAAGATGGTGATATGGATAAACTTATCTCCTTTCATGCCTACAGTCCTAAGTTTACCGAATTCAAAAATGGAGAACCTCGCAATGGTGGTGCTGCCAATGAAGCTCATGAGCGTAATGTATTCGGTTCCGTAACTGAAGTAGTCAAATTCGATGCTAACGATTTAAAAATTGCCGTTTACGGGGAAGTTGCCAACTTAACCTTCCATTCAGATTTTCAACTCAAGTTTGGTGAAGACCTTGTTGTGGTTAATGATCAAATTACATTATTGTTCGTGAATACAACTGACGGTTGGAAAATGGTCCACGAACACCATTCACCTTTAAAATTAAACTAACCATCTCATTTTAAACATTTTAATCAATACCTCGAAACATGAAAAAATCAATAAAAGACCTCTCCGCACAAACTATACATGCCTTTGCCACTAAATTAAAAGGCAGTCTAGTATTACCGTCAGATGAAAATTATGATGATACTCGGCAAGTGTACAATGCCATGATTGATAAACGCCCAGGCGTATTCGCCATGTGCAAAAGCGTAGATGATGTTATCGCATCCGTAAATTTTGGAAGAGATAATAATATACTAGTAGCCATACGTGGTGGCGGACATAATGGTGCGGGTTTAGGTTTGTGTAATGACGGATTGGTTATTGATTTGTCCGGATTAAAATTCGTTGAAGTAGACTCTGCAACCAATAGGGTAAAAGTAGGTGGCGGAAATATATGGAACGAGGTAGATGCTGTGATTCATGAGCATGGTTTAGCCATTCCTTCCGGTATGATTTCTACTACTGGAGTAGGTGGATTAACACTTGGCGGAGGTGTTGGTTATCTCACCCGTAAATACGGACTTACCATTGATAATTTGTTAGAAGCGGATATGGTATTGGCAGATGGTTCTTTTGTAACCGTAAATGCTACTGAGAATATTGATTTATTTTGGGCTATACGTGGTGGTGGTGGAAATTTTGGGGTGGTTACTTCTTTTACATTTCAAGCACATGAATTAAAAACGGTTATTGGCGGACCTACCTTATGGCCTATTGAACAGGTAGAAGAAGTTATGGAATGGTACAATACCTTTATCCATGAGGCTTCAGAAGACCTTAACGGATTTATAGCTACTATGGTGATACCTGAATCTCCGTTTCCAGAACATTTGCACAATAAGAAGTTCTGCGGTATTGTTTGGTGCTACGTTGGTGACCCAGATAATTTTGATGCTATATTCAAGCCTGTCTTAGATTTAAATCCTGTTTTTGCACACGTAGGCGAAATGCCATTTCCTGCATTACAGAGTATGTTCGACGGACTTTTACCGCCAGGACTACAATGGTATTGGAGAGCAGATTTCTTCAACGATTTAGGTATTGAGGTACGCGCCCAACATTTAAAATATGGTTCCAAGATTCCAACGCCTTTATCACAAATGCATTTGTACCCTTTAACTGGTGCAGCTAGTAGAGTAGGAGCAGAAGATACTCCTTGGGCATATAGAGATGCTAAATATGCAGGTGTTTATATTGGAGTAGATCCAGACCCAAAGAATGCCAATAAAATTACCAAATGGAGTAAGGAATATCAAGAAGCTTTACACCCATATTCCGCGGGTGGTGCATATTCTAATTTTATGATGGAAGAAGGTCAAGATCGTATAAAAGCTAGCTATAAGCACAACTACAATAGGTTGGCTAGAATTAAAAACACCTACGACCCCAATAATTTTTTTAGCGTAAATCAGAATATTGTTCCAAAATCTTAACATATAAACACACTTAAAATACAGCAATGACCCTGTGCGATTACGTACAGGGTTATTTGTTTAAAATATGCTTATTCTGTCTATACAAATTAGTTATTTTCGTTATAAACCTTACGCATGAAAATTAATTACTTTCTATTATCTGGGCTATGTACGCTATTTATAATTTTCTGTAATTCTAAAAAGGAAATAAATTATGATTTGGTGCTGCAATCGGTAACCGTAATTGACACCTATTCTGGGAACTTGAGCGAAAATCAGAGTATTGCCGTAATTGGAGATTCCATTGCTGCTATTTTAAATGATGAAAGTGCAAAGATTTGGAAGGCCAAGAAAAAGGTAAATGCCAGCGGAAAGTTCGTGATTCCTGGTCTTTGGGATATGCATGTGCATTTTGGAGGTGGCGACAGTCTTATAACAGAAAACAAGAATTTATTACCACTATATATCGCCAACGGAGTAACTACTGTTCGTGATTGCTCGGCAGATATTAGTCCCGCTGTTTTTGAATGGAAAGCTGAGGTTAATAAAGGTTCGCTTTTAGGACCCAATATTTTTTCATCAGGACCAAAAATAGAAGGTATCAATTCCATCTGGCCAGGTGATCAAGAGATTGGTGATGAAGCAGGATTAGAACTTGCCTTAGACTCTCTTGAAACGGTTCAAGCAGATTTTGTAAAGATTACTGATAATACACTTTCTCCCGAACTTTTTGAGCTAGCTGTAAAAAAGGCACACGAACGTGGTTATAAAGTGTCTGGACATATTCCATTTAGCCTTAGGGCAATTGATCTTGCCAAGCAGGGAATGAGTACCGTAGAACATATGTCTTATATGCTGAAAGCAGGTTCTCCTGAAGAGTCGGCTATCATAGAAAAGTATAAATTAAAGGAGCTCGATTACGCATCGGCAAACAAAGCACTTTACGATTCTTTTGATGACCAATATGCATTGCCTATTTACAAAGAATTAAAAGGTAGTAGTACTGCCGTTGTACCTACATTGATTGGAACCCGAATTACTTCTTTTCTAGATGAGGACGATCACTTAGCAGATGAGCAATTGCAGTATTTAGGAAAAGGATTGATAAAAACGTACGATTGGCGGGTTCAAAGAGCGAATAAAGCCAACGAAGAAGAAATAGTGGCACGTAAAGAGCGATACAATAAACTAGTATCATTGATTCCGATCATAAAATCTTCGGGAATGGATATTATTGCCGGTACCGATGCAGGATTCTTAAACTCTTACATTTACCCTGGCTCTGCTTTGCACGAAGAGCTAAAGATATTTGTGAATGCGGGATTAACTCCGCTAGAGGCACTTCAAACCTCTGTTATCAACGGACCTAAATTCTTCGGACTTCTAGACCAATATGGCTCTGTAGAGAATGGTAAGAAAGCAGATTTGCTTCTTTTAAATTCAAATCCGCTAGAGAATATAGCAGCAACTAGCGATATTTTTATGCTCATCAGACAAGGACAATCCTTCTCCAAACAAGATTTAGATGATTTATTATCCAATTTAAAAGAGCTAAATAACGGCGAACAGTAAATTTCCTTTACCTTGAATTTAATCTTATAAAAGTATTACCATTAAAAGAGCCACCACCATACCAGAATTACTAGAGCAACTAGATAGCATTATTGACGATGCTATTGCAAATAACGACCGTATTGGTTATTTCGCTTATTTATATAGACGGGTAACTGCCCAAATTCTTAAAGAAGTACAACTAAAAAACTTTGATGATAATGAGCGTATGGAAAAATTCGATGTAGCTTTCGCTAACTATTACTTAGATGCCTACAACGGTTATATCAATAATACCCCTATTAGTAAATCTTGGGCATTTGCATTTCAAAATAGAAATGAACCGCTGACCATTCTACAGCATATAATGTTGGGTATAAATACGCATATCAATCTCGATTTAGGATTAGCTGTAAGTGCTGAAATGCATGGGAAGGATATATTAGAAATTGAAAATGATTTTACTAAAGTAAATAGTATTCTCGCTAGTATTGTAAACGAAATGCAAGATCGACTTAGCCGCGTATCTAGTATGCTGTTCTTATTAGACCTTGCAGGTAAAAATACAGATTAAAAAATCATCAATTTTAGCATGCAAAAAGCAAGAGAACTGTCATGGCATAACGGTAATTTACTTTGGGGTTTAGGTAGTGAACACCAAAATGGCGCAATAGACCAAATGGATTTAGTAGTACTAAGTTTAGGTCAATTCATAAAAGCGCCTAAATCTAAAATTATTGATTACATGCTTAGTTTTATAGCACGATTCGAAGAAAAAAATATAGGTGTGGTAATTTCTAAGTTGAGACGAGAATAAACATGTGTATGGATTGGCAGTTTTTAAATACCCTTCAAAAGATGTGTTGCCATAGTTTCAACATAAGGCAGTATTAACTAAATTAAATGTCCAAAACGGAAATCAAGCCTCAGTAAAATCAACATTTAAAGACCCGTTCACCAATCTATTCTCATTATCTATACCGCTAAAAACACCTTCTTGATTTCTACTATTGTTCTTTAAATAGTAACTTTTAAAATAAATATTGACCCGCTCAAGCGCTATAATTCCAGAAAAATTAAATCTGAAATTTATTACAGATCCTTTATTCAGTAATTCTATTCGATCCTTCTCTATATATACATTTTCCGTTAGGGTAACTATTTCATAATTGGATGGTAGAATTTTAAATTTCAGCTTTTCTTTAAATCCATCCGCAAAATCAAAAGTAACATTATACGTTCCCGGTATTTTACCATAAAGCGATGCATACGGACTATTACTTGACAATTCTAACGCATGCCTCGGTACTACGCTCGGGTTTACAATACGCTTATTCCTTATTTCCATAGCAATATATGGTGGTATATTAGGGTCTTTAGATTTTTGCTCCATTTCTTGTTTACTCTCACATTTCTCTAAAATAGCTCTGCCGGCAACGGTATTCGTAAACAAATCAAAGGTGCAATAGGTGCCTATCAAGTAATTTATATTTGATGGTGCTCTATGCCCCAAGTAGTAAATCTCACTAGCGCCATCAATATATCTATCTCCGGAGAGGGTATTGGTTTTAATGGTAAGGGTATCTCCTTGGCGTTTTATATTACCATGACTATAATATTCTCTCATGGTACCGTCTTCTAGGGGATACATGAATATATGCTGAATCTTTTTCCAGTTTTTAGAAATGATACTTTGCCCTTTTAGAATAGTATTATCCTCCCCAAAGTAGTAGTTAATATAGTAATACGTAATATCCTCATCATTACTTTTAAGCAAGGTAAGTTGCTTTTCATGTTCATCTTCAGATGGTTTATGCTCCGCTAAAAATGTTCCATAATCTTTATATCCTAAAAAAAGTAAGATGATGGTTTTATAATATTGATTCAACTTTATTAATGGTTTACCCTTTTCAAAATCTCTAAACTTATCATATAGATACTTGCCATTAATAAACTCGGATCCTAATGCCTCAAAATCACTTTTTAAGCTTGGTTTATTTTCATCAAAAGCCCCATAGCCATAGAGTTGAAATGTTTTGGGTAATTGTTTAAGACCATGCTTTTTAATAAACTCATCATGTATCTTATCAATAAGAATTTTAAAATATTCTGAAGTTAAAACCAATGAACCTGAAGCAATTATCATAAATTCCTATTTTAACAATAAAATTATTAAAAATATTTTTAGTATTCAGAATTAATCATAATTAATACATGTGTTTCTACATTTAGCAAACAAATTAATATAACTGAACATGAAAAACTTACTCGTACTTATTTGTTTTCTGGTTTCTACCATTGGCTTTTCACAAACCTTGGTAACTGGTAAAATAACAGATCAAAATAGTGAACCATTACCTGGAGCTAGTATTAGCGAAAAAGGAACAACTACTGGTGTAATTTCAGATTTCAATGGAAATTTTGAGATTACGGTCTCATCTAATGAAGCTGTATTATCCATTTCATATATAGGATATGAAACTCAAGAAGTAACCGTTTCGGGACAATCTCAATTGGATATCGAATTAGCGGAAACGGCTGTATCATTGACAGGTGTTACCGTACAAGGTTTCGCTGGTATCATGGGAAAGTCTAGAAAACGAACCGAATCTATACAAACCACTGCTGAGTCGGTTACGGCTTTAAATGCAGAAGGTATTGAAAATGCTGGTATTACAGATATAAGTTCATTCTCTACGCTAGTACCTAATTTAAAGTTTAACTCCTCACAATCTATCGGTTTAAACTTTATTACGGTTCGTGGTATTCCGCAGGTTAGGGGAGGTGATGCTCCTTTGGCTTTTGTTATTGACGGGGTTACCATTCCGGATCCTAGTTTACTTAGTCAAGACTTATATGATTTAGCTTTGGTAGAAGTGGTAAAAGGTCCACAAGGTGCGCTTTACGGTAAAAATGCTATTGGCGGTGCCGTAAATATTTACACAAAGGACCCTACCAATAAAATGAGCAATCAGATAAAACTTGGTGTTGGTAATGGCGGCTTTAAACAAGCACAGTTTATTTCTTCCGGTGCTATTGCCAAAGACAAATTGTTCTATCGCTTTTCTACTCAATACAAAGATTTTGATGGACTGTTAACCAATGAATTTTTAGACGAGAAAGTTGATTTTAGAGAAGATATTAATGTAAGAGGTCAATTAAAGGCGAAATTATCATCTAACTTTTCTATTACGGGTTCTTACCAATATTTTAATATAGATGGTGGTGCTACCTATTACTCTGTTAACCCAACGGGAACTGATGGGGAGTTTACTGGCGGTATTCTAGATCCAAATCCTGCAGACGGTAATAATGTTATTTTCTCCGATGTATTAGGGACTTCTAAAATGACAAACAATTACGGAACCCTAAAAATGGATTACAACTTAACTGGTGTTAAATTACAGAGTATTACATCTATCAATAAAGTAGATCGTTCTACAAACGGAGATTTAGATTTCTTGGAGCTGGACGGATTAACGCAGGGTGAAGAAATTACCACTAAAACTTTTAATCAAGAGATTAGAATAAACAATGCTAAAACAGACACCAAGTTTGATTGGAGTTTAGGAGGATTTTACCAAAGAATAGAAAAAGACTTCTATCAAAATGGAACTACAGGTGTTGATTTTGGCGGTCCGTTTGAGTATGATACGGCAGACTATATCAACGAAACACAAACCATTGCCTTATTTGGTTTTGGAGATTATAAACTGACAGACAAACTAACCTTATCTGCCGGTTTCCGTTTAGATATGGACAAGTTTACACAAGATGATGTGTTGTTCGTTACCAATTCAGAAAGAGACAATAGCGAAATTCAGCCTAAAGTCTCATTGTCATACCAAGCGAATAAAAATGTATTGGTATACACCAACTACGGTCGTGGCTACAGAAATGGTGGTTTTAATGCACAACCAACTAATTTGTTTAACAGAGATTTTGAAGATGAAACATCAGACAATTATGAATTAGGATTTAAAACAACATCTTGGAATGATCGCTTTATTTTAAACGGTTCTGTTTTCTATTCTAAGCTAAACAACCAACAACAATATATTTTAGACTTAACCACCTTTATTGCCGGTGTATACAATTATGACAAAAGTGAAGTTTTTGGCTTTGAGCTAGAATCTAGAGCTAGGTTATCTAATTTCTTAGATGTATTTGCCAACGTAGGTATTACAGATGCTAAAATTATAGAAGGTGGAACTACTGGAGGCGATGATGGTACATTTACCAACAACTCTGCCTATGATGGTCAAAAAACACCATTTGTACCTGTAAGCACTTTCGCAGTTGGTTTAGAATCTAGTGTAAACATTACGGACGATTTAAAATTTAACGGTTTCTTAAACCTAGATACTACAGGTAAAACGTACTGGCACGAAAGTAATAGAGACGCTTTTACTACCGATGCTTATTCTCTTTTAGATGCTCGTTTAGGACTTTCATACAAAAACTGGAAGCTAGAGTTATGGGGTAAAAACCTAACGGATAAAGCATATTACCAAGAATTCTCTCCAGGAGAATTTGTAGGTAGCCCTGATGATGTTGCTTGGAGAGGGCAACCGTTAACTGTTGGAACGGCAATTTCTGTTAAGTTCTAAAAAATCTAAACCATTAATTATTTACTGATTATTATGGGCATCGTTTTAAGATGCCCTTATCATCCTATTTCAAAAAATTATTATGGAAACTAAAAGAGCTCGTTTTTCAAGAATATTAATGGAAGATATGTTTCAAGTAAAAGCTGGGGAAACCGTAGCCATTACTTCCGATCTAGGAACAGATAGAGAAACAATAGACGCCATGGCTCAAGCTGCAATGAACGCAGGTGCATTTCCATTGGTCATGTATATTCCACAGGCAAAAAAAGATGGTCAAGCGGGTATGGTAGACTGGCCTTCAGAAGCATTAACGGCTGCATTGCTTAAAGCTGATGTTTGGATCGAGGCTAATTCTGTCGTTATTCTATATTCCGATATTTGGGAAACTGCCATGAGGGATAATAAAAAACTACGCTACTTAATCATTGCAGAAAGTACTATAGACTCCCTTGACCGTGTATTTACAGGATATAAAATTGCCGATTTAAAAAAGCTATTGCTACCGTTGACCAACATGGCAAAAAAATGCAATACAGTTCGTATTACCAGTACAAACGGAACTGATGTTTCTTATGATATAGATACTAATTATACGTTTGATTATGATGACGGTGATTTCT
>TARA_R110002033_G_C3895715_1_pt1 | contig 10365 bp, 12 predicted proteins | sample TARA_R110002033 | Tara Oceans TARA_R110002033 (sample SAMEA4397051) | marine metagenome | biome: Polar Biome; feature: [SRF] surface water layer (ENVO:00010504); material: water (ENVO:00002006), including particulate matter (ENVO:01000060) such as... | depth 5 m
CGATTTGTTGGGGAATATTTTTGAAAATTTTTGTATCGGAAAGTAACCATCATTATTTAACAATTAACCAAAACATAATAAAACACTATAAAGCTCTTTAATTAGGGCTATTTTGTTTATTCTGTTTAATATCTGTTAATAAGTATTATCTGTTTATGAGGTACAAATCTGTACCTTATTTGTACCTTTGTAGTGTTGAGGTACAAAAAATAGGGTTTAGCCCTATTTATTTTGCACTTAATTGCACTTAAATACTCTTAATGATATTTAATAACACTTATTGCATTTAATTAGATGAGTAGTAATATTAGAATACAACGTATTTGCCAATTCTGTAATAATGAGTTTACGGCTAAAACAACAGTTACTAAATATTGTAGTGATAATTGTGCAAAACGGGCTTATAAGGAACGTAAGAAGCAGGAAAGTATTAAAGCCAGTAATAAAGAAACTAAAAGAATTGTAACTCTACCTATTGAACAACTGAAAGTCAAAGAGTTTTTAACCGTTAAAGACGTATCAAAACTTTTAAACTGTTCTGTAAGGACTGTTTACTATTATATTGAAAATGGCAATATTGAAGCCGTTAATTTAGGGCAAAGGCTTACAAGGGTTAAACGCTCTGAAATTGATAAATTATTTATTAGTGTTAAGAAGTAGTTAATAAGAGGGCTAATATATTTTTATTTTTTCAAGCTACATTTAGTACATTAACTACATTATTCAGAATAAAAGACATCGAATAAAAGACAAATGGCAATTAAAGTAACATTAAGGCAAAAGCCTATAAGTAAAGGGCGTAAAAGCCTTTATTTGGATTTTTACCCACCAATAACCGTATCGGGTTTAGATAAAACCACACGCAGGGAATTTTTAGGGCTTTACATTTATGACAAAGCCAGTAACCCACTTCAAAAGCAGGATAACAAACAAACCTTGCAACTTGCAGAGCAGATACGCCAAAAGCGAGATAATGAACTTAACAAACCCGAAGTTTACACAGCCTTTGAACTGGAGCAACTCAAAGCCAAAGAAAAAAGCAAATTGTCTTTTATTGCCTATTATGAGCAACAAATGGAAAAACGCAAAGGCAAAAATTATTTGGTTTGGGTTTCAGCGTTCAATTACTTGCAGGACTTCACTAAAGGAAGTTTAAAATTTGCAGACCTCAACGAAAAATTTTGCAATGATTATAAAGATTATCTACTAAACGCCAAAAGTACACGAAGCAGTAAAACAACCATAGCGCAAAACACAGCACACAGTTATTTTAATAAGTTTAAAGCCACATTAAAACAAGCCTTTAAGGATAACCTTTTACCATTTGATTTAAACGCTAAAATCGAACCTATTAAACAAGCGGATACTAAAAGGGTTTTCTTATCACTTGACGAGCTTAACCAGTTAGTTAAAGCCGATTGCCCGAACCCAATACTAAAACAAGCTTCTTTATTTTCGGCACTTACTGGGTTGAGGTTTTCAGATATTGAAAAGCTGAAATGGAGTGAAGTAATACATATTAAACAACAAGGCTATTTTATACAGTTCCAACAAAAGAAAACCAAAAGCAACGAATATTTGCCAATATCTAAACAGGCTTATAATTTGTTAGGCGAACCCAAAGAACCACAGCAAAAAGTATTTGAGGGTTTACAATATTCAGCGCACCAAAACAGCATTTTGTTAAAGTGGGTTATTAATGCAGGAATACAGAAACATTTAACTTTTCATTGTTTTAGGCACACATACGCAACCTTACAGCTTCAAGGTGGTACGGATATTTACACGGTTTCAAAAATGTTAGGACATAAGGACTTAAAAACCACACAGATTTACGCAAAAGTTGTTGACCAAAGCAAACGCAATGCAACTGATAAAATAATGTTGGATTTAGAATAAAGGACAAATGATTAAAGATAACATAAAGAACCTATTTAGTTTTATTGAGTTTTTACACTCTAATATTGATAATTATAAACAATATGATAATATAATATACGAATTGTATTTGTTAAAAAACTTAAGAAAAAAATTAAACCCTGAAAAGAACTATAAAGACAAAATAAAAGATGATAAGCTAAAGAATGAATTACAAATAAAATTTAATATAATACATGATAAAATAATAAAAGAGATAGAGAGCAAGGCTATAAGTTTAAATATTTCTGATGATAACGAATTTCTAAATATTAAAAATTTTAATCTTTCAGAAATAAATAATTTAAAGAAAACTTTTGATGAGGATGATATTCCTATAATACTAGATTATAATAAAAAATACATGGAATTTAGGACTGAAACTAATTGCACATATTTTCAAGATTTATTCTTTTATGATTTAGATAGAGTTTTGGATAGTTTATTTTCATTTTTCAATGATAGTAGTGAAAATCAATTTGATGCACTTAAAAACAAGGACAGGGAAGTTAAAAGCATAGGTGAGGCAGTTCATTTATTACAAAGAGGTTTTAAAAATTTTACTTTGCCATTAGATGCTTTAAACCCTACTAAAGACACGGAAAAAAAAGTTAAAGAAGAACCACAATTAGCGGAGCATAATATTTATGATAAAATTATTAAAGAACTTGATTTAATTGAGCATTTATTTTATACCCAAACATATCCTTACTCTATTGAAGAAATAAAATGGAATCAACACCAAATAGGGCGTTATTGTAATGAAATTTACATTAATTCAGATATAAATCTGTTTGAAATAACCCTTTATAAAAACCACTATACCAATCGTATTGAAAACAATAATTCAAATTTATTAAAGAACGAATTAACAACGATTTACAAAAGAGCTATTCAGGTTTATAATTACTTTATAAAAGAATTAAAAGACCATAAAGACAAAAAAGAAATTTATTCAGGAAAGGATTTAAAAAAACAAGTAATTGAAAATACTGTGTTGTTTGGAATTAATCAATTTAAAATTAATATAGCTTTTTTTGATTGTAACATAGAAGAAGAATTTTTTAAATCCGTTACAAAGAGTGGGATTACAAAACAATGTAAAAACGAAACACTAATTAATTTTTGTGTTCAATTACTTAGCTTCATTGATTTATCGGGTGTAATTAAACCACAACCAAAACAACTTAAAGACTTCATAAACGAAAACAAAGCAGAAGCATTATCTCTTAACCTTTCAGATTATACTGTAATAAACAATGTTTTGCAAAAGCAAAAAGACAAGTTAAGAGATGCAGAATTTGAAAGTGAATTTTTAGAAGTCAAGGAATTTGCAGAAAAAATAATAAAACAACTTAAGCATAAATTACAATTAGAATTAAGAAATAATTATGGTAAAGTCACTTATAAAAATGGGGTTGCCCCGTATTTGTGGGATATTCGATTATTGTTAGAATATAGAGAATTGTTAAAAACTCTACAAACCTCAACAAAGCAAATCCAAACAAATCAACCCAAAACCGAAATAACCAAAGAGCGACTTTTAAATAAGCAAAACAAATTAATACCGAAAGTTAGTATTAAAGAGGTTTATGATTTTTTTAAAGTATTAATTGACAATCCAAATAGAAAAGGAGAGTTTTATTTAAGCGAACAAAAACTATTAATTTTCATTAAAGCTACCTTTATTGATGAAATACCCATTAAACAAAAATTTGATGTGGCATTTAGTAAAGATAAAATAGATGTAAGAAGTGTATTCAAAAAATTTCAAGATTACTGTTATGATGTAGAGTACAATAAAACTTATGTTAAGGATAAATATTTTAGACTTATGTTTGAAGCATTTGAGGGTTTTAGTCAAAAAATAGACTTTAATAAATGGCACAAAACAAATAATAAACTACCAACTTTAAAAAGGCAAAAGGCTAAATAAAAGGCTATAAGGGTTTAAATAATGACTACAAAGGATATTCAATTTATTAAACCTTAACAAACAGATAACTATGCACTTGTAACAAAAATACAAGTGTAAAATGGAAGCATTAAAATTTGAAAATCTGCCAAATGCAGTCGCTGAACTTCAAAAAGGACAAAGCGAAATTTTAGCCTTACTACTTAACAAGGCTGAACCTAAACCCGAAATTGAAACACCTATACATCTTGACGAGGTAGTGCCAATAACGGGTTTAACAAAACCAACCCTTTACGGTTACGTACAACGTAACGAAATACCTTACCACAAAAAGGGAAACCGTTTATATTTTTTCAAAAGTGAAATTATAGACTGGATTAAAACAGGAAAGCAGAAAACTTTAAAAGAGTTGGAAGCGGATGCAGATGCGTATTTATCTAACAAAAATAAAGGGCTGAAATAATGGAAAACCACGACAACAGCCCGAATAAAAGACAAGGGCAAGATACGTATAAAATTGAACAATTAAAAGCATTTGTAAAGCAGTCTAAATACATTGATATTAAAGAGCAACCGAATGTTTGTAAACAATTTGGCTTACCTTTTTTGAGATACATATTTCAAGATGAATACCGTAATAGATTTTATGAGTATTTAAAGCATCATACAACAACCGTTGCAAGTGTGTTTAAAGCAACTGGAATACCCGAAAAATATCTTTGCCAATGTAAAGCCTATTATGAAAGCAAGAAACTTTTAAAAGTGGTTGCTATTGGCAGATGCCCTGCAACGGGTTCTAACAACGTTCAGTTTTTAACTACAAACGAAAATCTATTATCAAGTTTAGTAGGGTTTAATCCAACAAACCAATACAAAATGTTTTAAGCTATGAAAACAGAAAAAACAAACATTGGTATTAACGAGATAATAAACGAAACTGAAAGCCTTTTGGAAGCCGTGAAAATGGATAAAGAACACCTAAAGCAAAACCAAATTGATAATATCCTAAATGAAATGCTTAAATACATTGAGCCAGTCAATTTTAGGGAGTATTGCAAACTGGATAATGATAAAGACAAATTACAAAAGAAACATTATTTAGTCGCTTGTATTGAAGTGCTACTAAAGACCGTAAACGATAACGGGTTTAGTCTTTGTCGTAAAAGTGAATTTATCTATTTGTTTAATTCAGAATACTGGGAAAATGTAACCGATGAGGTTTTTAAAGACTTTTTAGGCGATGTTGCTCTTAAAATGGGAGTAGATAAGTTTGATGCCAAACACCATCTTTTTAAAGAGGAGTTGTATAAACAGTTTATTGCAGATGCAGGACTAAAAGAGATTAAGCCAACAAACGGAACAACCTTAATAAACCTCAACAATGGCACGTTTGAAATAACACCAAAGAAACAGTTTTTAAGACCGTTTAAGAAGTCCGATTTTTTAACCTATCAATTACCCTTTGCTTATGATAGCGATGCCACAGCACCACAGTTTAAAAAGTTTTTAGATGAGGTATTGCCCGAACCCGAACTACAAAACATCCTTGCCGAATATTTAGGCTATATTTTTGTAAAAAACAGCGTTCTGAAACTCGAAAAGGTTTTGTTATTGTATGGTACCGGTGCAAATGGTAAAAGCGTGTTGTTTGACGTACTTATGGCTTTATTAGGTACTCAAAACGTGGCTAATTATTCTTTGCAGTCCTTAACGGCTGAAAACGGTAATTCAAGGGCTATGTTAGTAAATAAGTTACTCAACTATGCAAGTGAGATAAACGGCAAACTGGAAAGTAATATTTTTAAACTTCTTATTTCGGGCGAACCAGTAGAGGCAAGGCTATTGTATAAGAATACGCAAATCATTTCAGACTATGCAAGATTTATGTTTAACTGTAATGAGTTGCCTAAAGAAGTTGAAAACACAAACGCCTTTTTTCGCAGGTTTATAATTTTACCTTTTAGGGTTACAATTCCTGACCACAAAAAAGATGTTGACCTCGCAAAACGTATCATTGAAACCGAATTATCGGGCGTATTTAACTGGATGCTAAATGGCTTAACTCGACTACTTCAAAATAAAGACTTTTCACAAAGTAATATAGTTCAAAATGAAGTATTACAATACCAAAAGGAAAGCGACAGCGTAATGATGTTTTTAGAAGATGAAAATTACCAAAGTTCTATTGAGCAAGACAGACCGTTAAAAGATGTTTTTGCAGAATACAAAGCCTATTGTTTAGATAGTGGTTATCGGTTATGTTCAAACCGTACCTTTTCAAGTCGATTAAGAAAAAACGGTTTTACAGTTGAACGAAAATCTTATGGTAATGCCGTTTATATTGAAAGGCTAATAATGTAGGTAGTGTATAAAATGTATCTGAAAAAACAAATAAAAATGACAGCAACAAAACTTAAAATAATTGAAAGTACAAATGACCAGTTGAACGATAAAGTTTTAGAACTGGTGCAAATTAGTGATATGCAATACGGATGTTTAAAAACAAAATTGATTGTTATTGATACGTATAATGAGATTGAGCAAATTAAAAAAGAGTATGAGTTTGATAATGGCAGTATGATTTTTTGGGATTTACATTTAACGGTTCAAATGAAAAAAGCTTTAATCTTTATTGACAAAATAAGTTTACTCAATGAATGATTACAAATACACATTACAACCATACAACGGAATGAAAACCCGTTATCATTGTCCGAACTGTAATAAAAAAGGCGTGTTTACTAAATACATTGATAACCAAACAGGTGAACACCTCAACGATGCAGTAGGTAAGTGCAACAGGCTTGTAAAGTGTGGTTATCACTACACGCCAAAACAATATTTTAACGATAACAATATTTCATTTGAAACCTCAATTCACAGCAAGGTTACAGCAAGGGTAAAACCAAAACCCGAAACCAGTTTTATTGATGTTGAGGTAATGCAAAAAAGCAAAGCCAGTAAAAGCCCTAATTTCTTTATTGATTATTTAGCCAGTCTTTGGGATTTAGAAACAGCCTTTTATTTAGCAGATAAATACAATATTGGTACTTCTAAACTTTGGCAAGGTGCAACCGTATTTTGGCAAGTAGATAAAAACAACAATGTTAGAAGTGGTAAAATAATGTTATACAACGTTTCTAATGGCAAAAGAATAAAAGAACCTTATAATCATGTTAATTGGGTGCATAAGGCTTTAAAACTCGACAGCTTTAATTTAGAGCAATGTTACTTTGGCGAACACCTTTTAAATGAGGATAAAAGTAAACCCGTTGCCATAGTTGAAAGCGAAAAAACAGCAATTATTTCAAGTGTGTATTTGCCTGAATTTATTTGGTTAGCGTGTGGAAGTGTGAACAACCTCAACGAAGCAAAGACCAAAGTATTAAAAGGGCGTAACGTGGTATTGTTTCCCGATCTAAAATGTTTTGAGTTATGGAATGACAAAATATCACAACTTACGAGTTTAGCAACCTTTAGAACCTCAACACTACTTAAGGACAAAGCAACTGAAACCGAAAAAGACCAGGGTTTAGACCTAGCAGATTATTTAATTAATATTAAATAGATTTAAAAATGACAAGAAAAAAAAGTTTACAAAAGGTTACAGATATTGAGAAACTGAAAACTGTAAAAGACATTAGAGAATATGTAAAAGACAATCCCTTAAAAGCAGATGAGGTATTAGAGAAATTACAAGATTTGTTAAATAAAAGCTATGCCGAAAAATTAGGGCTTGAGCATGAAGTTGTTGAACTTGTTGCAAAATGTTATACACTATTAAATCTTGAAAGTCGTGCTGAATTTGTGAAAAACACCACCTACGAAACCAACCATACAATAATAGCTACTTTCATTCATAATCACATTTGCAATAATAGATACTTTCCCTCAATTATGACAATTAAAAAAGAAACAGGGCTCTCAAGACAAACAGTTTATAGGCATATTAATAATGGTTTTAATGACAAATTTAACAGCGTTGTAAGGGGTAAAATTGAATATATGATACCTAAAGCATTGGAAAAACTTTATTATATTGGTGTACAAGATAACAACGCTACAGCCTTAAAACATTTTATAAATTTATCAGGTATTACACTTGAAAATAAAACAACGAATGTTAATAATTACATTCAAATTAATAATTTGAAATTATCAAAAGATGAGTTTGAACAACTACCAAATGAAACCATTTTGGAGATTGAAAATATTATATCAAAATCAATATCAAAGTAATATGTTTAAATTGAAATTAAACCCATGACAAGAGACCAATCTTTACAATTCTTTTAAAACACCCCCACTATAGGAATAGGGGTAGGCATGATATAACACTACACAATAATTTTTTTGATTTTTGGAAATAAATGGTATTTTTCATAACTATATGATATTCAATTTATTAAACAAAATGAACGCGTAAAAATACATAAATACACATAAAAATACTTATAATTCAAAAAAAAGGTACTTTTGAAAAAAACCGTAAAGTTTATAAAATACTCAATAGGCAATTATAACATCATTGAACCACCCAATAAAAGAAATAGAATAAAACTAAGAATTGGAATTGCAACTAACCACCAAACAAGCATTGAAGTGTTACCTCTTATTTTTTCAAGTTTTTCTATTTGAATTTGATTAGCAAATAATAACTCTTTTAATATTTCAGAATCGCCTAGAACACCATAAGTCTCGATGAATTTTAATTTTTTTGGTGTGAGTTTTATTTCGTTTTTTTTCATTTTAATAAATACTTAGATATTTAAATATAATGAATTAATACTTATTATTCCTACGATTTTAATTATATTTAATTCAATTTTAATTTCTTAATAAGTAAAATGTTTATGAGTAAAAAGAATACAATAACTATTATTTTATGCATAATCAGTTTGAACATATATTCTCAAAGTTGGAAATATGAATCTGGTGGAAATGCATTTGATGGGGAGTATAAAGTTGCTTATGTAATAGGGACTTGTTCAGATTTTCCATATAACAAACCTGGACTTTTTTTAAATGTATTTAAAGAAAGAAACTTGAATTTTTATATTGCCAATAGTGGTTATTATTCATCTGAAAATGATGTGGAAATTCTTTTTGTTTTTAATAATGAGCCCAATACCATTTATTATTCAAATGAAATTAGCCTTTCAAAAGATAATGAAACCATATTTCTTTCGTCGTTTAGTAGTGATAATAATGAATTCATAAGCAGAAATGAATTTATTGAAAAACTTAAAAAATCATCTAGATTGGATGTAAGAATAAAATCAAGTTATAAAAACAGAGATATGATTTTTAGTATGTCAGGAAGTTCAAATGCCATAAACTTTGTGATAACAGACAATTATTTAAAACACGTAAAAAATATTGAGGAAAAAGTAAGATTAGAAATAGATTCAATTTCAAAATTAGAGAAAATTAAAATTATAAAAGAGAATGAAAGCATTAAAAAACTTGTAAATATTTTATCTGAATTTGGGATTGAAAAAAATGAGATAGAAAAATCAATTAAAGAATTAAAATTTTCAGCAATCACTAATAAATACGAACTTTCTGATATTGGAAGAATTGAAGTAAGTCTTGGTAAATATGCATATTATCCGCTATTTAGTCTATATGATTTAAAAAATGAGTTTATAATTAGGTTATCAATCGATTTACCAAATTTTAATACTAAATTGAAGAATGACAAAGAGCAAGAAGAAATTCTAAAGAAAAAGCAAGACTCGTTAAAAGAAGTTGAAAAAGAGAAAACACTAATGAAGTCATCTAAGGAAGTTTTAGATAATTTGATTAAAAGATATAATTTTCCTGAAAACACTAACCAGTCTATTCTAAATAGATTTGAAGAAACTTATGAAAATGAAAAGTTTAATTTAAAAAATATTGATAGTACCAATTTAATCTTACCATTTAATAAAACTAATAAGGTATTATTAAGAATATATTCTAAGGATCAATGGGTAGTTTCACTTTTTGATTTTGATTTAAGTGATGATTTCAAAAAGAAACTAAAGGTTGATAAAAGTTATTAATTAAATGACCTTATACGAGTTCAACAGATTAGAACTTAATGAAGGTGTGGAAGCCGTTAATCAGTACGGTACTTTTTTAGACAACTATTTAACCAAAAAAGAAAAATGCAACCTTTACCCAATAGACATGTTTTTTGTGGAGGTGGTTAATAATTCTGAACATAACACTATAACCGAGATTAGAAGTTTTAAAACTGGTGCTTTATTAAATAAGTATTCTAATCTACAATTTTAGTATTATGTAGATAATGTATAAAATGTAGGCTGAAAAAAATAAAAAAATTACGACTTTGAAATGTTGGTAAATATCTTTGTTATTTCCCGACAAATATTTAAGAAACCTCAAAACTGAAAAATAGCCAATAAGTGGGTTTTATAATCAATTTTGTACCCTATTTGTACCTTTGGTGAATTAAAGCCTTGTAAACATTGATATAATAGTTTTTGTATCGGCAAATAGACAGTCATTTTTTTTGATTTTATTTG
>TARA_R110002033_G_scaffold67681_1_pt1 | contig 10353 bp, 10 predicted proteins | sample TARA_R110002033 | Tara Oceans TARA_R110002033 (sample SAMEA4397051) | marine metagenome | biome: Polar Biome; feature: [SRF] surface water layer (ENVO:00010504); material: water (ENVO:00002006), including particulate matter (ENVO:01000060) such as... | depth 5 m
AAATTACAAATTTTTCTCTGAAAAGGGAAATTTGTCGTGCACCCGTGAGATTTCAAATCTTCAAAAAGAGGATAATTGGGATCAGTTAGACGACATTATGTCTGACGCTGGAAAAAGTCTTGAAAATGCTGGATCTAAAGTTATTTTAATTTGTGCAAACACGATGCATTTATGCATTGAAGCGATAAGGAAACAGGTGTCAATTCCGGTAATACATATTGCTGAAGCGACTGCAGAAAAAATAGTAGGGAAAAGCATAAAAACGGTTGGGCTTTTAGGTACTAAATATACTATGGAAAAAGATTTTTATAAAGCTATTTTAGCCTCTTTTGGTATAAAAACTATTATTCCCAAGTTAGATGATAGAAATAAGATTCATGAAATTATATACAGCGAACTCTCTAAAGGCATCCTGAATAATGCATCTAAACAAATTTATTTGCAAATTATAGAGGAATTAATTGAAGATGGGGCAGAAGGTATAATTTTGGGTTGCACAGAAATACCGCTATTGATAAACCAAGCAGATGTTTTAGTACCAGTTTTTGATACGACTACAATTCACGCAACAAAAGCATTTAATACCGTTTTAACCTTATAATAAAAATGAATAAAAATTTCCTCTTTTTAAATTCCATTGCTGATATTTCTGAAGAAACTTTTAAAGAGATTCAAAAAATTACAGAGTTTAAAAGAGTTGAGGCTGGCACACATATTGTAAAACTTGATGACGTTCCAACAAAAATTTATATGCTTGTATCAGGTGCCATACGATGCTATATATGTACTGAATCTGGAAAAGAATTTAATAAAAGTTTTTATTTACCAACTAGTTTTGTGGGCTCTTTAACTGCTCTGTTAAAAAGAAAACCCTCAATGTTTGTTTTTGAAACCCTAACAGAATGTAAAATTTATGAAGTCGATTATCATAAGCTTATGACGTTATGCGATAAAAAACCAAAGCTTAAAGCTTTATATACCAAGATTTTAGAAGTATTGTACGTGAAGTATGAAAAGCGTTTGGTCGAGATGATTTCGATGGATGCCACATGTAGGTATTTAGAACTAAGAAGGCAAAATCCAAACATAGATGAATTAATTTCCCAATATCATATAGCATCTTACTTGGGTATTACCGCCGTTCAATTAAGCAGAATCAAGAAAAAAATTAAGAGTTATTAACATTTGTTAACAACTAAGGATATGTTAAATTATATATTTGACTCGATTTCCTTTTAATGAACTGGTTTAAACCAGTTCAATTGTAAAATACGAAGGATTGATAGCTAACCAACCAAAAAACAGGTAAATTAATTTACCTGTTTTTTATTTCAATTCCTTTAAGCGTTTATTTTAAACTGCCAACCATATCCTCAGGTTTTACCCAAGCGTCATAATCCTCGGCTGAAACATAGCCTAACCTAACGGCTTCTTCTTTCAAAGTAGTACCGTTTTCATGAGCTGTATTGGCAATTTCAGCCGCTTTATAATATCCAATTTTTGTGTTTAAAGCGGTTACAAGCATTAAAGAGTTGTTTAGTAGTTTAGTAATAACCTCATGATTTGGCTCAATACCTACCGCACAATTAACGTCAAAACTCACACAGGCATCACCAATTAATTGAGCCGATTGTAATACGTTTGCAGCCATTACTGGTTTAAAAACATTCAATTCATAATGGCCTTGTAAACCACCAACAGAAACGGCAACATCGTTACCCATAACTTGAGCACAAACCATGGTTAAAGCTTCGCATTGTGTTGGGTTTACTTTACCTGGCATAATAGAACTTCCAGGTTCGTTTGCAGGTATTGTAATTTCTCCAATTCCAGAGCGCGGACCAGAAGCCATCATTCTAATATCATTAGCTATTTTATTTAATGAAACAGCTAATTGTTTTAAGGCACCATGAGTTTCCACTAAGGCATCGTGGGCCGCTAAAGCCTCAAATTTATTAGGAGCGGTTACAAATGGTAAATTTGTAAAATCGGCAATATATTCTGCTACACGTTTACTATAACCTTTAGGCGTGTTTAAACCAGTTCCTACCGCAGTTCCTCCTAAAGCTAATTCACTTAAATGTGGTAAGGTGTTTTCTAACGCTTTAATACCGTGTTCTAATTGAGCCACGTAGCCAGATAATTCTTGACCAAGTGTAATAGGTGTCGCATCCATTAAATGGGTTCTACCGATCTTGACAACAGATTTAAACGCTTCAGATTTTTTCTTTAAGGTATTACGTAATTGCTTAACTCCGGGAATTGTGGTTTCTACTATTTTCTTATAAGCCGCAATGTGCATTCCAGTAGGGAAAGTATCATTTGAGGATTGCGATTTGTTTACATCATCATTGGGTTGAATGGTTTTTTCGCCTTCACCAATTACTTTTCCAGCAAGTTGATGTGCTCTATTAGCAATGACTTCGTTTACATTCATATTACTCTGTGTACCGGAACCTGTTTGCCAAATGACCAACGGAAACTGGTCGTCATGCTTGCCTTCCAATATTTCCTCACAAACCTGTGCAATCAAATCGCGTTTTTCAACAGGTAAAACACCTAATTCGCAATTTGTGTAAGCAGCAGCTTTTTTCAAATAAGCAAAACCATATACAATTTCTAAGGGCATAGAAGCTGAAGGTCCTATTTTAAAGTTGTTTCTAGAGCGTTCTGTCTGTGCGCCCCAAAGTTTATCGGCAGGTACTTTAACCTCGCCCATAGTATCTTTTTCTATTCTAAAACTCATGTTCTGGATAATTTAATTTGAGTTACAAAGTTAATTGTTTTAACATGGTTTGTATTATGATATATGTTAGTTTTTATAACTTTTTTTAACAGAGATATAACTAATATTATGGGGTAAAATGTGTTAAATCTATTAATTTAGTAGGATATAAAAATTTACAATAGACTAATAATTAAATAAAAATATTATGGCAACAATTAGATTAGGAGATGAAGCTCCAAACTTTACAGCAAAATCTACAGAAGGCGACATTAATTTTCATCAATGGCTAGGGGATAGCTGGGGTATATTATTTTCGCACCCTGCAGATTACACGCCCGTTTGCACGACCGAATTAGGAACGGTTGCAAAATATAAAGCTGAATTTGATAAACGTAACGTAAAAGTTGTAGCTTTAAGTGTTGATGGTGTTGACGCACATAATGACTGGATTAAAGACATTAACGAAACACAAAACACAACGGTAAACTTTCCTATTATAGCTGATGAAGACCGAAAAGTATCTGAGCTTTACGATATGATTCATCCTAATGCGGATAGTAAATTAACCGTGCGATCAGTTTTTGTTATAGGTTCAGATAAAAAAGTAAAACTTATTATTGTTTATCCTGCTTCAACAGGAAGAAATTTTGATGAATTATTGCGTGTTATCGATTCATTACAACTAACGGCATATCACAAGGTTGCTACACCGGCAAACTGGAAGAATGGTAATGATTGTGTGGTTGTGCCATCAGTGGCTACTGCAGATATCCCATCTATTTTCCCAAAAGGTTATAAAGAGGTAAAGCCTTATCTGAGAATGACACCGCAGCCTAATTTAGATTAGTTAAAAAGTCTGTTAATAATTTTTAACTTGATATTGTATAACAAATACCTTTGCATTATCTTTGCATAAGTTTTTTAATAGATACCAACAATTATGTTTGAATTTGATCAGTATTTAGGCTTTTTAGCATTTTTAACCATTCTAACCATAGGATTTTGGTTAATGATTTTTTTAATGGTTTTTGTGATGCCATATTGGATGATAGGTGCAATGGTGGAAAGATTTAAAGAAAAAAGGGAAGCGAAGAAGGCTAAGCGAAACGCATAGAGCAATAATTAATAATCATATAACAAAAACGAGAACTAAATTTAGTTCTCGTTTTTGTTATATCTAATTCAAGTTTAGATTTTTCAATTCTTTAAATCAGTTTTAATCAACCCTCAAAATCAAAATCATCATCGCCACCACCGTTGTTATTATTTCTACTATTATTTTGTTTTTGCTCATTAAACCTGTAAATGAATGATAGATTAACTTGTCTTTGTCTCCACTGCGATTCACTATCTCTTGAGAAAAATTCGGTGGTTGTAGAAGAATTCCTTTTATTAGAATTCAATAAATCTCGAACGTTTAATGAAATAGTGGCATTGTCATTTAATAGATCTTTACTGAGGGCTAAATCCAAAGAAAAGATGCCTCTACTTTCACCTTGGGTATTTTGTCTAGCAGCTCTATAAAACGCATTTGTTTGCCAATCTATTTTTGATGGTAGTGTAACCTTACTGCTAAAACGAGCAAACCAACTGGTATTATTAGCTGCATAATCAACACCATTAAATTCGCCTTCTGTTTTAAATTGAAAGATATTAAAGCTTGAATTGAGTCTAAGCCATTTTTCAGGATTATATAAAATCCCTAACTCAGCACCAGTTCTTTCGTTTGTAGAAAGGTTTACGGGTATAGTTCTTATAATATCTATGCCATCAGATGTTTGCTGACCTGTGTTTTCTTCTATACGCTCAAAAGAATCTGTTTCGTATTGATAATAAACAGATGATGTTAAAGTTAGCTTTTCCCATCGTTTTAAGTACCCTAAATCAAAAGCACTGGCAAAAGCAGGATTTAAATTAGGATTCCCCTGAAATACATTAGTTCGACTAGACCTTGTAGGGAAAGGATTAATATACCAACCACGAGGTCTGTTTATTCTTCTATTATACCCTAAGGTTATGCTTTCTTCAACACCTTCATCTTTACCTAAATTATATATTAGATTTAAGGTTGGGAATAGCCCCAAGTAATTTCTGTTAAAATCAATATCTATAGGAAAACCAAAAGCTGCTTCTAATTCTTCATCGGTTAATCTAGAATCAATATTTCCTTTAAGCTGGGTATTTTCTAAACGTAATCCCAATAGAAATGAGAATTCCCCAAACTTACTGCCATATTGGGTATAAACCGCATTAACATTTTCGGTATAATCGAAAATATTTGAAATGGTATCATTTACAAAAAACGTATTAGTATTTATATCTTCTTGCTCTAAGGTGTAATCGCTTACTGAATTTTCAAAGTTACCCCGGTAACCAGCTTCAAATCTTGAATTTTCGCCAATAGGTAAAACATAATCTACTTGAAATAAGGATTCTTTTTCATCTTCTATTTCAAATACATTCTCTTTTTGAAACGGTTCGGGGTTATTTTGATTTGTAATTAAATAATCTTCATTTATAAAAGTGAATTGTTCTTCATAACCCTCTTCAAATTGAATATCGGCGGTTAATTCATGGCCATTAGTATCAAACTTGGTAATATAATTTAGCGCAATTTGATAGTTGTTACCATCTTCATTCTGTTTTTCAGTTCTTAAGGTTTGCTCTACAATACTACCATTATTAAAACGGTCACTATTATTTAAGCCCGTATCCCTATCTTCTCCAAGTCTGTAAAAAACGCTACCCGTTAAGGATGTTTTTTTTGATAGAAAATATTCCATACCCAAACTAGCATTATAATTTCTATTTAAACGGGAAACCTGTTCGTCTTCACGTATTCTTTCAAATTCAGGAAAAACTATGGTATCATTTTTAATTCTATCAAAATATTTAGTATCGCTAAAACTGTTTCTAGGGGCATCATAATACCTAAACCCTATATTGGAGAACAGATTGAATTTTTCAGTTCGGTAATTTATATTCGAAGAAATACCTGCATTATCTGGGTTACCTACGGTTAAGTTTAATGACCCGTTAAAGCCCAAAGTTTCTTTTTGTCTTAAAATTATATTTAATATTCCTGCCGTACCTTCAGCATCATATCTTGCGGATGGTGATGTGATAACTTCCACACGTTCAATCGCTTCAGCTGGTAACTGGCTTAAAACATTAGTATCACCAAAGCCAGCAAGTGCAGATGGTTTTCCGTTTATCAAAATTCTTACGTTTTCATTTCCGCGTAAACTAATACCACCATCAATATCTACCAAAACCGACGGTACATTATTTAAAGCATCACTTACTGTACCTCCGGCGGTAGTGAGGTCTTTACCAATATTATATATTTTTTTATCTAGCTTAATTTCTACGGTAGTACGTTCAGCAACAATTTCAATAGCATCAAGTGCTTCTAAATTTAATTCTAATTGAATTGTTCCTAAATCTAAATTTTTATTAATGTCTTTTTTAGTAAGTGTAATGGTTTTGTATGAAATATATTCAATTTTAATATCATAGACGTCTTGAGCAACTTTAACATTAAAATCACCATCCATATTTGTAATTGTACCATCCACAACTTTTTCTTGAGAATAACTATAAAACGATATTGTTGCGTACTCTAGAGGTTGTTTAGTTTCTGCATCAATAACTTTACCTTTTATGGTAATATTTTTATCTATTTCGGCATTTGCAATATTGCTGACAAATAAAGAAAATAATAATAAAATAATTAAGTTTAAGTTTTTCATTAGGTAATTTATAGTTATCAAGTTTGACATAAAAGCCATCTGTTGGTTTAATACCGTATAGTTAAAGATTTGTTAAACAACAAAACAGCAGTATTTGCATCAAACTAATAATTCAATAGCAAAACTATAATTAAGAATAATATATAACGGTTAATTTTTTGTTAAATGATTTATTAAAATAATTAAACAAAACTAAAGAATGGCTGTTATTAATTCAGGAGGTCTTCCAATAACAGCTTTGTTATCATTAATGACAATGGGGCGTTCAATAAGTTTTGGGTTTTTAACCATAGCATCAATAACTTCAGTATCGGTTAAGGTTTTGCCCTTATAATTACTTTTCCAAACAGCTTCATTTTTACGTACTAAATCTATTGGTTTTATTCCTAACAGATTAACAATGTCTTTTAACGCTTTCGCGGAAAGGGTGCCATCTAGATATTTAACAATTTCAAAAGGTTTTCCGGAGTTCTCAACTAGTTTTAAACCTTGTCTTGATTTGGAACAACGTGGATTGTGGTATATTTTTATCATGATAAATTTATATTGAAGGATTTTAATTCTTTGTTAAGTTGCTTGGGGTTTTTAAAATGAATGCCATGAATCCCTAATTCGCTTGCAGCATTTATATTTCTTAAACTGTCATCAATAAATATTGATTTCTCAGGGCTTATGTCAAATCTATTTAAACATATATTATAAATGTCTTTAAATGGTTTTCTCGTTTTTTCATCAGCAGAAACCACAATACCTTCAAACCAATTTAAAAATTCAAAACGTTTTTGTGCAATAGGGAAGGTTTCGTTACTCCAATTCGTTAAGGCAACAACTTTATATTGTTTTGAATCAATTAATTTTTTTAAAATTTCTACTGTACCGTTAATAGGACCTCCTAGCATCTTTTCCCATTCGCCATAATACATTTTAATATAATTTTCGTGCTCGGGGAATTGTTTCACTAAATCCTCAGTAGCCTGTTTTACAGGGTAACCTGTATCTTGGTTTTCATTCCAACCCATCGTGCAAACGGTATCTAAAAACCATTGCATTTTTTCTCTGTTTCCATCAAAAGCATCTAGAAAAACATATTCTGGATTCCAGTCAATTAAAACACCACCTAAATCAAAAATTATGGTATCAATTTGTTTCATAACCCTCCCTGAATCCCTCCAAAGGCATGATTTTTTCATCTATTATAATGTATCGTTATCTTCAACTTTCTGTCCCATCATCATCAAATAAGCTTTTAAAAAGCTATCTATATGGCCATCCATAACCGCATCTACATTACCTGTTTCATGAGCGGTTCTAACATCTTTTACTAATTTATACGGGTGCATTACATAATTTCGAATTTGACTTCCCCATTCAATTTTCATTTTGCCAGCTTCAATATCCTCACGTTGTGCTAATTGTTTTTGAAGTTCAATTTCATATAACTGTGATTTAAGCATTTGCATAGCTCTAGATCTGTTATCGTGTTGCGAGCGTGTTTCCGAACATGAAATCTGAATGCCCGTGGGCTTATGGGTAAGTTGCACTTTGGTTTCAACTTTATTAACGTTTTGTCCACCAGCACCACTTGAGCGTGCAGTAGTTATATCAATATCTGCTGGGTTTATTTCAATTTCAATAGTATCATCAACAAGCGGATACACATAAACCGAAGCAAAACTCGTGTGGCGTTTAGCGTTGCTATCAAAAGGGGAAATACGCACCAATCTGTGTACACCATTTTCACCTTTTAGCCAACCAAAAGCAAAATCGCCTTCAATTTCTAAAGTCACCGTTTTTATACCGGCTACATCACCTTCTTGAAAGTTGAGTTCTTTAACCTTAAAGCCACTTTTTTCGGCATACATTAAATACATACGCATAAGCATACTTGCCCAATCGCAACTTTCGGTACCACCAGCACCAGCAGTAATTTGCAATACGGCACTTAAGCTATCGCCTTCCTCAGAAAGCATGTTCCTAAACTCAATATCCTCTAATAAATCGCTAGCTTTGTTATAGCGTTTTTCGACCTCTTCCGCCGTAGATTCACCTTCTTTAAAGAACTCATAAATGACCTCTAAATCCTCTATTAAAGTTTTTAAATCCCTAAAATCTTCAACCCACTTTTTCTTTACACGAAGCGATTTCATTATGGCTTCGGCAGCTTTGGAATCGTTCCAAAAATCTGGAGAAAACGTTTGTTCTTCCTCGTTTTGTATTTCAATAAGTTTGGTATCTACGTCAAAGATAGTGCCTAAGTTTGTCAAGGCGGGTGTTAAGGTTTTTAATTTGATCGGATGTAATCATCTGTAGAATTTATTTTGAACAAAAATAGGATTTAAAGATTCTATTTAAAATATTTGTTGATATAATTTAATAGATTTAAGCGAAATTAATTTAAAATGATAATAGACCTAAGAAGTGATACCGTTACAAAACCATCTAAAGAGATGCTTGAAGCTATGATGCTCGCCAAAGTAGGTGATGATGTGTTTAGAGAAGATGAAACCGTAAACCGCTTAGAATCTAAAGTTGCAGCACTATTTGGCAAAAAATCAGCTTTGTTTTTCCCTAGTGGTACTATGGCAAACCAAACGGCTCTAAAATTACATACAAACCCCGGAGACCAAGTCATTTGTGATAAATACGCTCATATTTATAATTATGAATCCGGTGGAGCATCGTTTAATAGTGGCGTGTCTTGTAAATTAATTGATGGAAATCGAGGTATGTTTACTGCAAAGCAAGTTATGGAAGCTATTAATCCTGATGCTTATTATTACAGCAAAACAAGTTTAGTGGAAATTGAAAACACAACCAATAAAGGTGGTGGTGCGTGTTGGGATTTTAATGAAATTAAAAAAATTAAAAGGGTTTGCGATGAAAACAACTTAGGGTTTCATTTAGATGGTGCCCGTATATGGAACGCATTAGTAGAAAAAAAAGAGGCTACACATCAATATGGAAACGTTTTCGATACCATTTCGGTATGTTTTAGTAAAGGCTTAGGTTGCCCAATAGGTTCCATTTTAGTTGGTGATGAAGCTATTATGAAAAACGCTATCAGAATTCGAAAAATATTTGGCGGTAATATGAGACAAGCTGGTTATTTGGCTGCTGCTGCACTTTATGCATTGGATAATAATATGGAAAGATTAAGCGAAGACCATAAAAAAGCCAAAGAAATAGGCGTGGAGCTAGCAAAGCTTTCAATGATAAAAAAAGTAGAGGCTATTGAAACTAATATTGCGATTTTTGAATTAAATGATGATGTTAGCGAAATAGATTTCGTTAAAAACTTAGACAAAAAAGATATAAAAATCATAAGCATGGGAAGTGGAAAACTAAGGATAGTTACACACTTAGATTATACCGATGATATGCATGAAAAACTTTTGAGTGTTTTACAAAATCTCAAATTATAATTTTATTTTCCAACTTCCAACTTCCAACTCTTATTTAAACAAATCCATCCCCGGAATATTTGGCATCCCTTCCTTAGCAACTGCTGCCAATTCAGCTTCATTTACATTAGTTGCTTTTTCAATAGCTTTATTCAAAGTTAAAATTAAATAATCTTCAAGTTGTTCTTTATCTTCAAGCAACGTATCATCAATTTCTATAGATTTTATAGTTCTATTGGCGGTCAACGTCACTTTAAGTTTATTGTCATTACTCGTTTCATCAACCAAAACGGTATCTAAACGTTTTTTAGTTTCTTCAACTTTTTTCTGGGTTTCTTTGAGTTTACCCATCATTCCCATCATATCTCCAAACATAAATTTAAGTTTTAAATTACAGTTACAAATTTATTACAATCTTGTTAGAGTTTGTTTAAGATTTTGTCAATTATTTTTTTATGCCCCTTTTTGCGCA
>TARA_R110002033_G_scaffold2_28_pt1 | contig 10352 bp, 7 predicted proteins | sample TARA_R110002033 | Tara Oceans TARA_R110002033 (sample SAMEA4397051) | marine metagenome | biome: Polar Biome; feature: [SRF] surface water layer (ENVO:00010504); material: water (ENVO:00002006), including particulate matter (ENVO:01000060) such as... | depth 5 m
AAATAGTCACTTATTCAACTACCAAAAGTGGTTAACAGACAATCATAATTTACATTTTAATACTTACGAAGATATATGGCAATGGTCGGTTACTAATACCAGTGATTTTTGGAAAAGTATTTGGGACTATTTCAATGTTATTTCGCATAGCCCGTATGAGTCTGTTTTAAAAACGACGACCATGCCAGATTTTGAGTGGTTTCATGGCGCACAACTCAATTATGCTGAACATATATTTAGACAGTCTCAACCTAATCAAACAGCTATTATTTTCAGTAACGAACAAGATGAATATATAGAATTATCTTGGGCCGATTTAAAGCAAAAGGTAGCTTCAATGGCTGCTTATTTAAAATCAATAGGTGTAACAAAAGGAGATTGTGTAGTGGCTTTTTTACCGAATGTTCCCGAAGCAACCATTTCATTTTTGGCAGTAAACTCCATAGGAGCTATCTGGTCAAGTACGTCTCCAGATTTTGGAACCGAAAGTGTGATTGATAGATTTGCACAAATTAAACCTAAAGTTTTTATTACTACGGATGGCTATTATTATAACGGCAAGCCTTATGATAAAACATCGGTTGCTATTGATATTGCCAAGGCATTACCCACACTAGAAAAGGTTATTGTTCTACTCTATTTAAACAAAGATGATATTTCAAAATTTCCAGGAGACTTTATAAATATCAACTCTGTATTTAAAATCATAACAGATCAATTAGTTTTTGAACCAGTAGATTTTAGTCATCCTATTTGGGTTTTATATTCATCGGGAACTACAGGATTACCAAAAGCAATTGTACACTCGCACGGAGGGATTTTATTGGAACATTTAAAATACATGGCATTTCATAATGATGTGCATCAAGGAGAACGCTACTTTTGGTATAGTACCACAGGATGGATGATGTGGAACTTTTTACAATCTGCTTTACTAATGGGTGCAACCATTGTATTGTATGATGGCAGTCCAACCTATCCAAACTTCAACATGCTATGGAAGTTTTCAGAGGATCTTAAAATCAATCATTTTGGAACAAGTGCGCCTTTTTTAGTGGCTAGTATGAAAAACAATATCACACCAAAAAATGAATACGCCTTAAAGCCGTTACGTTCTATAAGTTCAACAGGAGCTCCTTTACCCCATGAAGCCTTTGAATATGTTTATAACAATATAAAATCTGATGTATGGCTATGCTCTATGGCTGGAGGCACCGATGTTTGCACCGCTTTTGTGGGCGGTACGCCGCTGTATGCAGTTTACCCAGGTGAAATACAATGTAAAGCGCTAGGCGTGTCTCTATATGCCTATGACGATAGTGGACAAGCTGTCGAAGATGAATTAGGTGAAATGGTGATTGATAAACCCATGCCGTCAATGCCCATCTATTTTTGGAACGATGACAATAACAAACGCTATAAAGCCAGTTACTTTGAACATTTCCCCGATAAATGGCGACACGGTGATTTTATAAAAATAAACTCAAAAACACATGGAATTGTTATCTATGGAAGATCTGACGCCACGTTAAACCGACATGGCATACGCATTGGCACCAGCGAAATTTACAGATGTATCAACAAAATAAATACTATCGAAGATTCTCTTATTGTTAATTTAGAACTTGAAGGCGGCCAACACTATATGCCTTTATTTGTAAAAATGAAACCTTCATACAAGCTAACAGATGATGTGAAAATAGCCATTAATCAACAACTCAAAAAAGAATATTCGCCCAGACACGTACCCGACGATATCATTGAAGTTGCAGATATTCCGTATACCATTAGTGGTAAAAAAATGGAAGCTCCTATTAAAAAGATATTACTTAAAATGCCTTTTGAGAAATCGATTAATGTTGATTCTATGAAAAACCCAGAATCGGTAGATTTCTTTATTGAGTTTGCAAAAACGATTTAAAAATTCAAATCATCTGGAATTTCTTCAGGTTTTGTGGTATTACTATTAGTATTTGTATCGGTATTATCAGAACAGTCTACCCTAATGGTAAGGTCCTTAGGAACATCAAAATCTTCTTGAGATATATTTAAATCTTTATCAGCATAGCAACTTTTCATATATAAAGCCCAAATAGGCAATGCCATAGCAGCTCCTTGTCCATAAGTAACATTTGCAAAATGTACCGATCTATCTTCTGCACCTACCCAAACTCCTGTGACTAAATTGGGTACCATACCCATAAACCAACCATCACTTTGATTTTGAGTGGTTCCTGTTTTACCAGCAATAGGGTTTGTAAATTCATATGGATAGCCAGTTACTATTTCTCTATAGTCTGCTCTGTAAGTATCTGCCCCTGTCGTCCTTAAGCGCACTCCTGAACCTGATTGCGTAACGCCTTCCATAAGTTTAACCGTTACATAGGCGGTTTCTTCACTTAACACATCTCTAGTTTCTGGTTTTACTTGATATAGTACCGTATTGTTTTTATCAGTAATACTAGTTACCATAACTGGTTTTGTATACACTCCTTTATTGGCAAATGCCGAATAGGCACCTACCATTTCATAAACGCTTAAATCGGCAGTTCCTAGAGCAATTGAGGGAACTGGCAACACTTCAGATTCCACACCTAATTTTTTCACTAAGTCCACAACAGGCTTTGGTCCAACTTTATCCATAACTCTAGCTGTTACCGTGTTTACAGAGTTAGCTAAGGCGTCTTTTAACGTCATATAACCTCCATATTCACCACCATTGTTTTTTGGGGACCAGGGTTCTGGATTTCCAAATTTACCGGCTTCAATAGTTATTTGAGAACGTGGAAGAGTATCACAAGGAGACAAATGCAATTGGTCAATAGCCGTAGCGTACACAAACGGCTTAAAGGTTGATCCAACCTGACGTTTTCCAGTTTTTACATGGTCATACTGAAAATATCTATAATTAATACCCCCAACCCAAGCTTTAACTTGCCCTGTTTGAGGATCCATAGACATCAATCCTGTATGTAAAAACGACTTAGAATAACGCATAGAATCAATAGGCTTCATAATAGTATCTATTTCGCCTTTCCATGAGAAAACCCGCATTTGAATGGGTTTATAAAACGTTTCTTTAATTTCTTTATCAGACTTTCCTAAATCATATTTCATATGTCGCCAACGTTCTGATTGCTTCATAGAACGATTCATCAAGTCATCAATTTCACTTTTATCAAGTTCTAAAAAAGGAGCGGTGGGGTTTCTATCTGGTGTATTTTGATGAAAAAATTCAGCTTGTAACCTAGGCATGTGCTGTTGTACGGCAGCTTCTGCATATTGTTGCATTCTTGAGTCTATGGTTGTATATACTTTTAACCCATCGCTATTTAAATTATAATAGGTGCCATCTGGTTTTGGATTCTTTTTAATCCAATCTTTCATAAATCCTCTTAAATATTCCCTGAAATAGGTTGCAAGACCTTCTCGATGTGATTCTGGCGAATAGTGTAAATCTAATTCTGTTTTTTGAAGTGAATCTTTAACTTTTTCAGTAATGTAGCCGTATTTTTCCATTTGGGCTAACACCACATTTCGTCTGTTTCTTACACCAACAGGATTTCTATCTGGTCTTGGATTGTACAACGATGAATTTTTAAACATCCCCACCAACATAGCTGATTCTTTTAAATCTAAATTCTTAGGCTCTTTACCAAAATAAATTCTTGAAGCACTTCTAATTCCATCAGCATTATTATTAAAATCATAAATATTAAAATACTGAGCTAAAATTTCTTCTTTGGTATATTGACGTTCTAAACGGATAGCAATAATCCATTCTTTTACTTTTTGCAATATTCTTTCAAACATATTAGTAGACCCTTCACCATGAAATAATTGTTTTGCTAATTGTTGTGAAATGGTACTAGCACCGCCACCGCTACCTAATTTTACGATAGCTCGAAGCGTTCCTCTGGCATCAATTCCAGAGTGTTCGTAATACCTCGCGTCTTCTGTTGCTACTAACGCATCAACTAATTGTTTTGGTAAGTCATCATAACCAACGGGGGTTCTGTTGTCGTTAAAATAGAATTTTCCTAAGGTTACACCATCTGAAGAAATAATCTCGGTTGCTAAATGTGTTTCGGGATTTTCAAGTTGTGTATGGTCTGGAAGCTCGCCAAAAGCTCCCCAAGACGCCAATGAAAAAATTAATACCACAAAAAGAATACCTGCTGAAAAAAGTATCCAAAACCAACGCACGTATTTATCAAACTCTTGATTGTTGTTTTTATCTTGTTTTGCCTTTGCCATTTAATTTTAATATAAATTCATTCCGAGATTGTTTTTACAACTCTTAAAAAACACTCGATAAGACTATTCCTTTAAATTTTTCTCTACGTTTTCTACTCTAAATCCAACATCGGTAATACCTTCAAGAGAAACAACACCATTTACCTTACCGTTCTCTCTCATAGCATGTTGAATATTTACGGTATATTCTCCAGCTTCTTTAAACACTACATTTTCTTTATACCACAATTTATTTTCTTTAACATCCATAAGTCCTGTTCCTAAAAACTTACCACTTGGATCTGTCATTCTGTACTCTAAGGTGTCTTTTATCGTTCTGCCATGTGGAAATACCATTTCAACAATTAAAAAGATATTACTGTATTTATATTCATTGGTGTTTCTTAAATCAACAAATAAGTTATACGGTTTTATAGAATCTGGTGGATTTATTTTAAACGTAATTATTGAATCTTTATTCCATTCATTTGGAACAGATTTATATTCGTCATAAACCCTTTTTGAGTCACAAGAAACAACTATTAAAAAGAGACCTAAAAAAAATAACAATAGATTATTTCGCATTATTTTTAGCGTTTTGTGAGTTTTGAGGTTTTCTTCTGTTTTTATTGTTCCTTCTCTTTTTACGTTTATTTGAGGGTTTTGGACTATCAAAGCGTGTTAAACTATCTTGACCAACAACATTTTCAAACTGGTTTTTAGTATCCTCGACAATGGTCGCGGCATATTCTTCAAGGCTAGCTACTTTTGTTCTTTTTTTATTGAGACTGATAATTTCGTTCGCTTGATCGGTTGTTATTTTGTGCCAATTCATCCATTCGCCTTCGTAAGCATACCACATATGGCCTTTAAAAATATCTGTTTTTTGGCACACAGCAGTTCCTTTTTCGGTTTGCAGTTTTATATCTGTTGAAGGGAAACTTTTTAAGGCATCCAGATAGGTATCTAATTCATAGTTTAAACAGCATTTTAATTTACCACATTGTCCTGCTAATTTTTGAGGGTTTAGTGATAATTGCTGATATCGTGCTGCCGATGTACTTACAGAACGGAAGTCTGTTAACCAGGTTGAACAACACAACTCTCGACCGCATGATCCTATACCGCCAAGTCTGGAGGCTTCCTGACGAAACCCAACTTGTTTCATTTCAATACGGGTTCTGAATTCTCTAGCGAACACCTTTATAAGTTCACGAAAATCTACACGTTCTTCGGCTGTATAATAAAAAGTAGCTTTACTGGCATCGCCCTGAAATTCGATGTCCGAAATTTTCATTTGTAACTTTAAGTCAATTGCAAATTGGCGAGCCTTCACTTTCATAGGCTCTTCTTTATCTCTTGCTGCCGACCAAATATCGATATCCTTTTGACTTGCTTTTCTGTAAATTTTTAAAATTTCTTCTCCTTCTTGGTCGATATTTTTACGTTTCATTTGAACGCGTACCAATTCTCCAGTAAGCGTCACCATACCAATATCATGTCCAGATTGAGCTTGTGTTGCCACAACGTCACCAATACTTAACGTTAGATTTTCGGTGTTTTTATAATAGTGTTTGCGTCCGTTTTTAAAACGAACTTCTACCCAATCAAATGGTTTTTCTCCACTAGGAAGCGACATATTTGCCAGCCAATCAAAAACCGTTAGTTTGTTACAACTATCGGTACCACACGTACCATTATTTTTACATCCTTTTGGTTGACCGTCTTTTTCAGTTGAACAACTGTTACAACTCATACATTTTATATATTGAATTCGTTAATAAAACTATTACGAATGAAGGTTTATAATTATTTTAAAAGGTAAAGATAAGATTATTATGTTTACTTTAAAATAGATAATTTTTTAAGTGAAAAATACGCTTATTCTTTCTGGTTTCTAAACCATTTTTACACTTATAATTTTTACAGGGCATGCTTTAGCGGCATTTTCGCAATTTTCTAAAATGACATGTTCATTCGATTTTAAAGTGAAGAATCCTTTCCTATCAACGGATTTCAGCAATACCGACTTGCCGTCCTTTTTAGACATTTGAAATTGGTTTGGTGCTAACTCAACACAATAGTTACACCCAATACATTTTTGGCGTTGCAAGGTTATAATCACCATTACGCCTCTACTTTATTTTCTACGATTTTATACAACTTATCAGATGGTCGTATTCTAAAACCTAACGGAATGGTTACAGAATCACCCTTCTTCCCTTTTGAAGCATTCTTATCGTTTACCATCATCTCATTCACCTGAATTTCTTGAGCACCTGTAGTTGGTCCTGTAATTAAAATGGTATCCCCAACCGAAACATCATACGCTTCAATTTGAAACTCGCCAATTTTTGGTTTTGGAAAATAGTGAACACCTTTACCAATATATACTTTCTTCTGGGTCGCGTTCGACCCAGAGCCTTCGCTCCATTCTCCTAATTTCTGACCTAAATAATAGCCATTCCAAAACCCACGGTTATACACTTTTTCAAGATCTTGCATCCAAGAAATCACTTTTTCTTTTTCATAGGTTTTATCTTCTAAACTATCAATAGCTGCTCGGTAGCACGCAATCACTTTGGCAACATATTCTGGCGCTCTTCCGCGTCCTTCAATTTTTAAAACTTTAATACCCGAATCGGCCACTTGATCTAAAATATCAATAGTACACAAATCTTTTGGAGACATAATGTACTCGTTATCAACCTCCATTTCAAAACCCGTTTCCTGCTCAATAACAGTATATTTTTTTCTACAATTTTGTTTACAAGCACCTCTATTTGCAGACGAGTTATAAGAATGCAAACTCATATAACACTTGCCTGAAACCGCCATACACAAAGCCCCATGTCCAAAAATTTCAATCTCTATAAGTTTACCCGAAGGTCCTTTGATTTGCTCTTTTTCTATTTGTTCGGTAATTTTTTTTACTTGCCTTAAACTGAGTTCTCTACTTAACACCATGGTATCAGCAAACAACGCGTAAAATTTAACCGTTTCAATATTCGTGATGTTAATTTGGGTTGAAATATGAACTTCCATACCTACTTCTCTAGCAGTCATAATCACCGCTTGATCCATGGCTATAACAGCCGTAATATTTGATTCTTTAGCCTTGTTAATTAGGGTTTTTACAACCGATAAATCATGGTCGTAAATAATCGTATTCAAGGTTAAATAAGTTCTTACTCCTTTATCTTGACAGCGTTTAGCTATTTCTGGTAAATCATCTAAGGTGAAATTAATAGATGCTCTGGCTCGCATATTAAGTTGTTCGACCCCAAAATACACAGAATCGGCTCCATTGTCTAAAGCGGCTTGTAAGGATTCAAAATTTCCGGCTGGCGCCATTAATTCAATTTTCTGCATCATCAGCTTATTCTTCTTTATTGAGTTTTAGTGTCTCAAAAATATTTCTTAAATCCTTTTTATAAGGCAAATGATCGGCACGCCCTTTTTTGAAAATATCATTGCTGTTACCTTGCCCCTTTCTTAATGCTTTTTGTTCTTCATAGGGCAATGCATGAATCTCTTTACAAGTAGTTGAACAGCAATTATCCATTTCCTCCTTACAGGCATCACATTGAATAAACAATAAATGACAGGCATCATTAGCACAATTGGTATGCACATCAAAAGGTTCTCCACATTGATGGCAATGGGCTATCACATCTTCACTAATACGTTCTGCTCGTCGATCATCAAATACAAAATTCTGTCCCAAAAACTTATTTTCTAAATTCTTTTCCTTGACTTGTCTGGTATATTCAATAATACCTCCTTCAAGCTGATATACATTTTTAAAACCTTTGTGCTTAAAATAAGCGCTGGCTTTTTCGCAACGAATGCCTCCAGTACAATACATCACAAGATTTTTATCTTCCTTATGGTCTTTTAAATCGGCTTCAATGATATCTAATGAATCTCTAAACGTATCAACATCTGGCGTGATGGCATTTTTAAAATGCCCTATTTCGCTTTCGTAATGGTTTCGCATATCAACCAAAACGGTTTTTTGGTCTTCAATAAGGATATTAAATTGCTCTGCCCCAAGGTGAATACCTTTATTGGTTACATCAAAGGTGTCATCGTTTAAACCGTCTGCGACAATCTTATCGCGAACTTTAATTTTCAGTTTTAAAAATGATTTGTTGTCTTGTTCAATAGCTATATTTAAGCGAATGCCTTGCAAAAAAGAAACGCTATCAAGATGTTCCTTAAATTCATTAAATCTGTCTGCAGGCAATGATAATTGTGCATTGATACCTTCATGAGCCACATAAATTCTACCCAGAACATCTAAATGATTCCAAGTTATAAACAAATGATCCCTTAATATTTGAGGGTTTTCAATGTTCGCATATTGGTAAAAAGAAAGCGTTAATCGATTTTTTCCTGCTTGGTCGATTAATTGAGCTCTTTCTTTTGCACTTAATGTATTGTACAGTTGCATGCTATACTAATGTTTTAAGATTAAAGACTATTTTGAGCGGCAAAGTTATGTTTTTTTTAAAAACCCGAGAATATAATGCATAGAAAAAGCACTTTACAAGTTGCAAAGTGCCTTTTCAATAGTTTGAGTTAGTCAACTTAAATGTTTTTCTTAAATTTTATAGCAAAATTTTTCCCACTTTATTAAGTAGATGCAAAAAGAGCAAAAAGGTTGCGTGATAAAATTGTATTGTGACAAAAGAAGTATTAATTTAGCATACATAACTTCAGAAATAAACAATTAGATGAGCAACGAAAAAGAAGCTAAATTAAAAGCACTAAAACTTACTTTAGATAAATTAGACAAGGCTTACGGCAAAGGAACCGTAATGAAAATGAGTGACTCTGCTGTAATTGACGTAGATGCAATTTCATCAGGTTCACTAGGATTAGATATTGCCTTAGGCGTTGGTGGTTATCCTCGCGGACGTGTTATTGAAATATATGGACCAGAATCTTCTGGTAAAACAACCCTAACATTACACGCTATTGCAGAAGCGCAAAAAGCAGGAGGTATTGCTGCGTTTATTGATGCAGAACATGCATTTGATAGATTTTATGCGCAAAAATTAGGTGTTGATATTGATAACTTAATTATATCGCAACCAGATAACGGAGAACAAGCTCTTGAAATTACAGATAATTTAATTCGATCGGGCGCTATTGATATTGTAGTTATTGACTCGGTAGCAGCTTTAACACCAAAAAGCGAAATAGAAGGTGAAATGGGCGATTCAAAAATGGGCTTACATGCCAGATTAATGTCTCAAGCCCTAAGAAAGCTAACCGGTTCTATTAGTAAAACAAATTGTACCGTTATTTTTATTAATCAATTACGTGAAAAAATTGGCGTTATGTTTGGAAACCCAGAGACTACTACGGGTGGTAATGCTCTAAAGTTTTACGCATCTGTGCGCTTAGACATCAGACGTTCAACTCAAATAAAGGAAACCAATGGTGATGTAATGGGTAACAAAACAAAAGTTAAAGTGGTGAAAAATAAAGTAGCCCCTCCTTTTAAAACAGCTGAATTTGATATTATGTATGGTGAAGGTATTTCGAAAGTTGGTGAAATATTGGATATTGCTGTGGACTTTGAAATTATCAAAAAAAGTGGCTCTTGGTTTAGTTATGATGATACAAAACTGGGGCAAGGGAGAGACGCTGTTAAAGCCCTTATAAAAGATAATCCAGAACTTCAAGATGAACTTGAAGTTAAAATAAAGGCCGCATTAAAAGCCGCCAAAGAATAAATTAAAATCCCGATGTTATCGGGATTTTTTTATTTTAATACGCAACCTTTTAAAAGTCTTCGCATCTTAAAGGAAAAACGTATTAAAAAAATTGTAATGAAACGATTAATTATTCTCAGTTTAACATTAATTTTATTTGCCTCGTGTAGTGTTGATAATGGTGTAAATTATAATTTAGATATATTACCCATTGAAAGTGTAGATATGCCAGATTCTTTTACTTTAGGCGAAACCTATCCTATAACGGTTACCTATTTAAAACCTTCAACCTGTCACACCTTCAAAGAGTTTTATTATTTAAAAAATAATAATGAACGTACAGTAGCTGTTATAAATTATGCCTATACTGATGATAACTGTACCAACCTT
>TARA_R110002033_G_scaffold2466_3_pt1 | contig 10335 bp, 9 predicted proteins | sample TARA_R110002033 | Tara Oceans TARA_R110002033 (sample SAMEA4397051) | marine metagenome | biome: Polar Biome; feature: [SRF] surface water layer (ENVO:00010504); material: water (ENVO:00002006), including particulate matter (ENVO:01000060) such as... | depth 5 m
TGAATTAAATAATTACTAGTGTCCTACTAAAAGTAAAAAAACCCGCAATGAAGTATTCATTTCATTAGATTTCAAGAATTTATAATTTTAGATACCTTGTTGTTTTTATATTTTACTGTTTATCAAACAATTATAATTAAGTTTTAGCTCTTGGGTTTATAAGCGTAGTGGTTTTGATTCTTTTATTAGACAATATTGATTTATAATAATTTTACAATTTCTTTTAAAATCGGATTTCTATTATTAGTATTCCAAACCACAGACAACGTTGTTTTTTGTTTGATTTTATTTAGCTCAATAAATTTAATTTTTTTATTACTCTTTTCTATCAATGATTTTGGAACTATAGATATTCCAAAGTCATTCTCTATCAATTTATAAATAGATCCTGCATGAATTGTGTTATGAGAAATAACCGGTGAAAAGCCACTATCATCAAATATTTGCATAACTTTTTCAAAGTATGAAGAACTGTATTTTGGATCAAATAATATGAATGATTCTTTTTTAAACTGTCTTAAACTTTTAAAATTACGTTCGTCAATTAAATGCTCTTTTGGCAAAACTAAACAGAACGACTCTTTTAAAATAGGTTTTAATGTTAAGCCTTTTGGAACTCGATCTAGCCTTACAAAACCTAAATCTAAATCATAAGACAGCAAACCTTCAATTTGTTTATGATTATCCATTTCCTTTAAACTGAATACAATATTCGGATATTCATTTTTAAATTTCACTAGTAAACTTGGAATGATTTCTTGCATTGCAGAACCAACATATCCAAACTTTAAATCACCTCTTTTTCCATCATTTAACAATTTCGCATGATTAAATGTGTGCTCAATATTTTTCAAATTAATTGTTAATTCTTTTTTTAAATATTCTCCTGCTCTCGTTAAAATCACTTTCCGATTATGTCTCTCAAACAAAACAATTCCTAATTTTTCTTCCATTTGTTTTATCTGCCTACTTAATCCTGGTTGAGAAATAAACAATCGTTCTGCTGCTTTTCTAAAATGCAAATCTTCTGCTACGGCTAAAAAACACTTAATGTGTCTGAATTCTAATTGATAACTCATGGTTATTAAATTGTATAAAAAATAGTATTATTAGTTATCAAAAATACCAATAACTTTGTTACTTACCAATATATAATACAAATGACATTTAAATACGGATTAGACGCATTAACTGTAGATAAAGTAATTGCTATTGCAAATAGTAGTTTAAAAACAGAAATCACTTCAGAAACAAAAGAAAAAGTTAACGAATGTAGGAGAAAAGTTGAAACCATGGCAAATAGCGATAAAGCAGTGTATGGAATAAACACAGGCTTTGGTCCTTTGTGTGATGTACAAATTACGCCTACAGAAACTAGCAAACTACAAGAAAACTTATTGATTACACACGCTGTTGGTGTTGGGAATCCTATCGATAAGGAATTATCTAAAATCATGATGATTTGTAAAGTGCACGCTTTATGCCAAGGTTTTTCTGGAGTTCGTTTAACATTGATAGAACGAATCATTTATTTTATAGAACACGATTTATTACCAATAGTTCCAGAACAAGGTTCTGTTGGAGCTTCTGGAGATTTAGCACCACTTTCACATTTATTTTTACCATTATTGGGTGAAGGTGATTTCTGGATTGGTAATAAAATTGTTCATGCAAAAGAAGTATTGGCTAATCATAATTTAAAACCACTAACGTTAGAAGCAAAAGAAGGACTGGGTTTAATTAACGGAACACAATTTATTTTAGCACACGCCATTAAAGGCTTATACAAAATGAAATATCTATTAGATTTAGCAGATGTTTCTGGTGCAATGAGTTTAGAAGGCTTCCAAGGAAGCGCTTCTCCATTTAAAGAAGAGTTGCATAAAATAAGGCCTTTTAAAGGAAACTTAAAAGTAGCAGAACGCATGCGTATGTTATTGGCTGGATCTCAAAATGTAGAAAATCATTTGGATTGCGAACGCGTTCAAGATCCGTATTCTATGCGTTGTATGCCACAAGTACACGGTGCATCAAGAAATGCTTTTTACCATTTAAAAGAATTGGCAGAAATCGAAATGAATTCGGTTACAGATAATCCAATTGTATTGAGTGAAACGGAAGCAATTTCTGGAGGAAATTTTCACGGACAACCATTAGCAATGGCATTAGATTACGGTTCTATTGCCGCATCAGAATTAGGAAATATTGCAGACAGACGTTGTTACTTATTATTAGAAGGAAAATACGGATTGCCTAGATTATTAACTTCAGGTGGCGGATTAAACTCCGGATTTATGATTCCACAATATACAACTGCAGCGCTAGTTACAGAAAATAAATCGTTGTGTTTTCCTCCTTCTGCGGATAGTATTCCTACTTCATTAGGACAAGAAGATCACGTTTCTATGGGAAGTATTTCTGGGCGACAGTTCAATCAAATATTAGGAAATATAGAAAAAATATTGGCAATCGAATTAATGTATGCTGCACAAGCAATGGAGTTTAGAAGACCAAATACATTTTCTGATATTATTGAAAAGAACTTTAAAATCATTCGAGAAAAAGTAGCCAAATTAGAAGATGATCGTATTTTAAAAGACGACATCTACGCAATGATTACATTAGTGAAAAATAAATCATTCATCGTTAAATAGAAATAACATGAACTTTAAAGAACAAATAGCACAAGGAATTCCAACTGAATTACCAATAAAAAGAGCGTATCCTTCAGATGCAAATAGAGCTCCAAAGAGAAAAGATATTTTATCAAAAGAAGAAAAACAATTGGCAATTAGAAATGCATTACGATATTTCCCAGCTGATTGGCATAAAGAATTGGCTACAGAATTTGCTCAGGAATTAAAAGAATATGGTAGAATTTACATGTATAGATTCAAACCAGATTACAAAATATACGCAAGGCCCGTTTCAGAATATCCAGCAAAAACATCACAAGCTGCAGCAATCATGTTAATGATTCAAAACAACTTAGACCCTGCAGTTGCTCAACATCCAGAGGAATTAATTACCTATGGAGGAAATGGAGCCGTTTTTCAAAATTGGGCGCAATATTTATTGGTAATGCATTATTTATCAATAATGACAGATAAACAAACACTACATTTATATTCTGGTCATCCAATGGGATTATTCCCATCATCAAAAAACGCACCTCGAGTAATTGTAACAAACGGAATGATGATTCCTAATTACTCTCAACCTGATGACTGGGAGAAATTCAATGCATTAGGAGTTACACAATACGGACAAATGACAGCTGGTTCGTTTATGTATATCGGACCACAAGGAATTGTTCATGGAACAACGATTACGGTAATGAATGCATTCAGAAAAATTTTACCAAAAGGAGAAAATTCAAATGGAAAAATATTTTTAACTGCTGGTTTAGGCGGAATGTCTGGCGCGCAACCAAAAGCTGGAAATATTGCTGGTTGTATTACAATAGCTGCAGAAGTTAATCCGAAAGCAGCAACAAAAAGATACGAACAAGGTTGGGTAGATGAATTGATTGACACTATGAATGAATTAATCATTCGTGTAAAAAAGCACAAGAAAATAACGAAGTTGTTTCGATTGCTTATATTGGAAATGTGGTTGAAATCTGGGAACGTTTTGATGAAGAAAATATTTTTATTCATGTAGGTTCAGATCAAACTTCATTACATATTCCTTGGACTGGAGGTTATTATCCAGTTGATATTTCTTACGAAGAATCAAATCGTTTGATTAGAGAGGAACCAACAATTTTTAAAGAAAAAGTACAAGAAACATTAAGAAGACATGCAACTGCAATTAATAAACACACAACTAAAGGAACGTATTTCTTTGATTACGGAAATGCTTTTTTACTAGAAACATCAAGAGCTGGTGCAGATGTAATGGCAGAAAACGGAATCGATTTTAAATATCCGTCGTATGTACAAGATATTTTAGGACCAATGTGTTTCGACTATGGTTTTGGTCCTTTCCGTTGGGTTTGTACTTCTGGGAAACCAGAAGATTTGGATACCACGGATGAAATTGCAGCAACTGTATTGCAAGAAATCATGGAAAATTCTCCTGAAGAAATTCAGTTGCAAATGCAAGACAATATTACTTGGATAAAAGATGCTAAAAAGAACAAAATGGTTGTTGGTTCTCAAGCGCGTATTTTATATGCAGATGCTGAAGGACGTACAAAAATTGCAGAAGCATTTAACAATACGATTGCTGAAGGTAAGATTGGCCCAGTTGTTTTAGGAAGAGATCATCATGATGTAAGTGGAACAGATTCTCCGTATAGAGAAACTTCAAATATTTACGACGGAAGTAAGTTTACTGCAGATATGGCAATTCATAATGTGATTGGCGATAGTTTTAGAGGTGCAACCTGGGTTTCTATTCATAATGGCGGCGGTGTTGGTTGGGGAGAAGTAATGAATGGCGGATTCGGAATGTTATTAGACGGAACAAAAGAAGCAGAAGTTCGTTTAAAAAGTATGTTGTTCTATGATGTAAATAACGGAATTGCACGTAGAAGTTGGGCTAGAAATGATGAAGCTATTTTTGCTATCAAACGAGAAATGGAAAGATCTCCAAATTTAAAAGTAACTTTACCAAATCTAGTGAATGACGAATTGTTAAACGATTTATTTTAAGCATATCGTCTTTACGAGGAGCAACAACGAAGTAATCTCTTTATTTATTTGAGATTGCTTCATTATATTCGCAATGACATAAATATATTTTAATGGCTACACTATTTAAAAATATTAAAGAATTAATTCAGGTTAGAACTAAATCTATTTCATTTGTTTCAGGAAAAGAAATGAAGCTTTTGCCAACGATTAAAAATGCTTTTTTAGTGGTAGAAAATGGTTTGATTTTAGATTTTGGAGACATGAAAGATTGTCCAACTACTAATTTCTCAGAAGTAATTGATGCTACTAGAAAAATGATTTTACCTTCTTGGTGCGATTCTCATACACACATTGTGTATGCAGGAAACAGAGAAGGAGAATTTGTAGATCGAATTAACGGACTGTCTTATGAAGAGATCGCCAATAATGGTGGTGGAATTTTAAATTCAGCTAAGAAATTGCAAGCAACGTCTGAAGAAGAACTCTACCAGCAAAGTAAAGTTCGTTTAGAAGAAATAATGCAATTAGGAACTGGCGCTGTAGAAATAAAATCAGGTTATGGGTTAACTAAAGAAGCTGAGTTAAAAATGCTTCGAGTTATCAAACGTTTAAAAGAAAGTTATCCAATAGAAATCAAAGCAACTTTCCTAGGAGCGCATGCAGTTCCTGCAGAATACAAAAACGATAAAGCGGGTTATTTACAGTTATTAATTAATGATGTATTACCAAAAGTAGCGCAAGAAAACTTAGCAGAGTACATCGATATTTTCTGTGAAACTGGATATTTCTCTGTTGCTGATACAGAATTGATGTTGGAAGCTGGAAAACAACATGGATTAATTCCTAAAATTCATGTCAACCAATTTACTGCAATTGGCGGTGTTCAAGCAGGAATAAAACACAAAGCTTTGTCTGTAGATCATTTAGAGGAAATGAGAGATGAAGACATCACTGCTTTAAAAGGAACACAAACAATGCCTGTTGCATTGCCAAGTTGTTCATATTTTTTAAGCATTCCTTATACTCCAGCTCGTAAAATGATTGACGCTGGTTTACCACTAGCTTTAGCAACTGATTTCAATCCTGGTTCTACACCATCTGGAAATATGAATTTTGTGGTTTCTACCGCTTGTATAAAAATGAAAATGACTCCAGAAGAAGCTATTAATGCGGCAACAATTAATGGTGCTTATGCGATGGGGTTAGAAAATGAAGTTGGTTCTATTACTAAAGGGAAACAAGCCAATTTAATTTTGACTAAACCCATAAATTCTTACGGATTTATTCCGTATTCATTTGGAGCAAATCAAATAGAAAAAGTATATATAAAAGGAAAAGAAATAAACTAAAAAAAGAGGCTTAAAAGCCTCTTTTTTTATATCATGTGAAGTGTATTTAACTCCTGAGAAGTTAATTCTCTATATCTACCTCTTGGCAAATTTTTCTTTGTTAATCCTGCAAAAATAACACGATCTAATTTTACTACTTTATATCCAAAGTGTTCAAAAATCTTACGAACAATTCTATTACGACCAGAGTGAATTTTAATTCCAACTTCTGTTTTAGATTCTCCAATAACATAGTCAACTTCATCAATAAATACTTTTTTTCCTTCAATAATGACTTCTTCTCTAATTTTTTGAAGATGCTTCATTTCAAACTTTTTATCTAAAGAAGCATGGTATAATTTCTGAACATTGTGTTTTGGATGTGTTAGCTTTTTAGCCAACTCTCCATCATTTGTAAACAACAGCAAACCCGTTGTATTTCTATCTAAACGACCAACAGGATACACACGTTCTTTAGTTGCATTTTCTATTAAATCCATCACCGTTTTTCTACCACGTTCATCATCCATGGTAGTGATATAATTTTTCGGTTTGTTTAATAAAATATATTTTTTTTCTTCCGGAGTAATTGATGATCCATCAAAACGAACTTCACTACCAGGCTTTACTTTAAACCCCATTTCTGTGATTACTACTCCATCTACAGTTACATTTCCAGATGCAATAAGTTTATCTGCTTCTCTTCTAGAAGAAACACCTGAATTAGAAAGGTATTTGTTTAATCGAATTCCGTCTTCTGGATTTGCTTTTGGAGGTGTTTTTATTTTTCTGTACTCTTTTTTATTTCCTTGAAAACCACTATTGTTTCCTGATTGTCGTCCTCGCGACGAGTGTTTATCTGTACTCATTTTTTAATAAATTAATTTTCGGCAAAGATACTGCTAAATATTTAATTTAATTCAGTTTATCAATTACTCTTTCTATGACCAAAGAAGGATCAATAAAGAGTAGGCTTAGAATCCCTAAAAGCAACATTAGTTTAAGAATGTTATGTAGTAAAACATAGTGTTTTTTTAAATTTGATTTCCATAAAAAATAACCGATAAAAATCAATATAATTAGAGAGAATAAGAAGTAATATTTCATATAACCAACACCTGGATAATTAACCAAAATTGCAACAGGAATAAAAGTGAAAGTTATAAATACAATTCCTAATTTTCTAGTATTCCGTTCGCCGTATTTTACAGGAAAAGTTGAGTAATTATTTACAACTGCTCCTCTTAAATTCTCCAAATCTTTTATCAGCTCCCTTAATAAGAGTACAAAAAACAAGAATATAGCATTTACTAATATTATTTTTGAAAAATTTTTATAGTAAATAAAAATGACAAAAAATGGTGAGATTGTTAGAACTGCTGCAGAGATTAACCCAATAAAAGGATACTTCTTTAATTTATGAGAATACAACCAAATTGTAAAAATATATGTCGCAAAAAATAATGCTGCTCTCCAAGAAATAAAAAAACCAAAAATAAAACCTAAAAAATTAAATAAAAAGTATATCTGAAGTTTGGTTTTCTGACTTACGACATTATCTATACTCGTTTTTATTGGTCTATTAATTAGATCTGCTTTCACATCGTAAAAATTATTAATAATGTAACCAGAAGAAACAACACAAACTGATGCCAATACAATTAATAATAATTGAAAATCTAATAAAACAAAGTGTAACGATTTTTTTGGGGAAAATATAAATATTGCAGCTAGGTATTGCGCCAGCACTAGTACTAAAATATTGTAACCTCTAATAACCGAAAGCAAACTAAATAGTTTGTAAAATAATGGTGTTGATTTAGAATTGCTCACTTTTCGAGTTGTTGTTTTTCTAAAATCTATATACCAATTCTAATTTGTAATCCTGTAATTTTTTCTTTGCTTTTTCGTAGTCTTCAGTAAATCCTAAAATATAACCTCCACCGCCAGAACCACATAACTTTAAGTAATAATCGTTTGTAGTAATTCCTTGTTCCCAAACTTTATGAAAAGCTACAGGAATCATTGGTTTAAAATTGGTTAAAACAACTTTAGATAATTTTTTTATATTTCCAAATAACGATTTTACATTACCATGCAAAAAATCATCAATACAAGCATCTGTATGCAAAGCAAATTCTTCATTTAGCATTTTTCTAAAACCATCATTTTTCATCTTATTCATAAAGATGTTTACCATTGGCTCAGTTTCTCCAACAATTTCTGAGTCTAATAAAAACACCGCACCTTTTCCTTCTTTTTGAGACGGAATCCCAGCAGGTTCAATATTGGTTTTTGAATTAATTAATATTGGTAAACTTAAATAACTATTTAACGGATCTAAACCAGAGCTTTTACCATGAAAAAAAGATTCCATTACACTAAACACTTCTTTTAGTGTTAACAATTTATCTCTTGTAAGATTTTCTAAAACGGTTATTTTGTTATTTGCATATTTGTCATAAATAGAAGCAACTAAAGCACCAGAGCTTCCAACTCCGTATCCTTGCGGAATAGAAGAATCAAAATACATTCCGTTATCTAAATCTGCTTTAAACTCGTCTAATCTAAAAGATAAATTATTTTCTTTTAATTCTGACAAATATGCATAAAATCGCACTAAATTACTATTAGATTTTAGTGCTTTTTCTGATAGATTTTTTGAAGATTTTAATGCTCCTCTATAAGTATTATATGGAATTGCAAGACCTTTTGAATCTTTTATAATTCCGTATTCTCCAAAAAGTAAAATTTTAGCGTAAAATAAAGGTCCTTTCATTTCTTTCTTTTAACAATTGCAAAAATACTACTTATTATTTTAATTTTCAGTAGCTTATTTTATTTCTTCTTTAAGTTTTTGTAAAACACTTTCCATGTTCCAGTTTTATTATCTTTTACATAGCTTCCTTTTTCTTTTATTTTTCCATTTTTATAAAAGGTTTTCCAATTACCTTCTTTTAAATTATTTTCAAAATTCCCTCTAGATAGAAGCTCTCCCGTTTCGTAATACTCGTAAAATTTTCCTTCTTTTTTATCATTTTGGTACTCTGTAAGTGTTTTTAATTTTCCAGATTCAAAATACACTTTTCTTACGCCATCAATTTTACCTTTGTTAAAATTTATTTCTTGGAATAAAACACCATCTTCAAAATAATACTTCACCAAACCATGAAATTTTTCATTGTTAGGATTATCATTCAAACTAAATCCTTCCATTTGTTTATTTCCATTTACGAAATAATCAATTATCCAAAATCCATTATTCTGAACTTTTGGTTTAGGTCTATAATAAGTTGCTTTTTCTTTTATTGTAGAATTCCAATTTGCATCGAACCACATTGTTTCTTGCGCAGAAACAGAAGTGGTTAAAAATCCAACAACTAACATACATAGCAAGGCTGAAGTTTTCATAATTAATGGTTTTTATGTTTGTAATTTACAACTTTTTTGCACCAAAACCAATATTATCAAAAATATATTGTTTTTTTTGGCAATAATTAGATAGGGTTTCTTTTATAAAATGATTCACCTTTTCTTTATCATTTTTTGGATACAATACATGCACGTTCGCTCCGGCGTCTAACGTAAAACAAACTTTGCACTTAGTTTCTTTTCTAAATTTCCAAATTTTATTGATGATTTCCAAGGTATTTGGTTTCATCAAAATAAAATATGGATTGCTAGTCAACATCATTGCGTGCAATGTTAATGCTTCACTTTCTACAATGTTTATAAATTTATCAATGTTACCATTTTGTAGTATTTCTGAAAGCCGAGAAAGATTTTCATTTGCTTGTAAAAATCGCTGTTCTGCATACGGATGATTATGCATTAAATCATGTCCTACACTACTAGAAATTTGCTTTTCTCCTTTATCAACCAATAAAATTGCATCTTGATAATTTTCGAAAATCGAGTGTACTTTATAAGGAAATTTCACGCCAAACAAATCTGAACTTCCTTCAATTTCTGGATGATCTCCCCAAACAACTAACGGACCTTCTATACTTCTACTTGCGCTTCCAGAACCTAAACGTGCTAAAAAAGACGCTTTTTTATTGACAAATGCTGATGATAAATTTGGATTCAATTCTTTTTCTAAGCTCAATAAACACATCGCAATTGCAGACAATCCACTTGCAGAAGATGCAATTCCGCTACTATGAGGAAAAGAATTTTCTGAATTAATTACCATATCATATTCAAAAATATACGGGCAATATTCTTTTATTCTTTCAAAAAATTGAGCGATTTTCGGTTTAAATTCCTCTTTTTTATTTCCTTCAAAAAACAATTCAAAATTGATTTCATTTGAAGTATTACTCTTTTCAAAATCAATCGTTGTAATTGTTTGGCAATTATTTAAT
>TARA_R110002033_G_scaffold110952_1_pt1 | contig 10322 bp, 6 predicted proteins | sample TARA_R110002033 | Tara Oceans TARA_R110002033 (sample SAMEA4397051) | marine metagenome | biome: Polar Biome; feature: [SRF] surface water layer (ENVO:00010504); material: water (ENVO:00002006), including particulate matter (ENVO:01000060) such as... | depth 5 m
ATTTTATTCTAATAATTTTTTGCTCACGCGACTACTTGCAATCAGTGAGGCTATAAATCCTAAGATAATAATTGTTCCCATTACGATTAATACATTTTCGATAGAGAAAATCACAGGATAAGCTAGTGTGGGCGTAATCATAACCAACTGATAATGTTGTTGAATTAAGACAATGATTATTCCTAAAACTAAACCAATAATTCCCCCAAAAACACTTAGTAGAGTTCCTTGCAGTAAAAATATCTTTCTCAAATCTTTGATTTCAACTCCAAGATTAAAAAGCGTTTTAAGATTGCCTTTTTTGTCAAGAATCATCATAATTAGCGCACCAATTAAATTAAAAAGGGCAACTACAATCACAAGCGTAAATATTAAGTACACCGCAATATTTTCGGTATTCAACATTTTATACAAAGACTCATTAAGTTGTGCTCTGTTTTTAATGGTAATTTTATTTTTGAATATGCTATTTAGCTCTGCTATAATCGCATTTTCATTGGCACCCGCTTTTTCTTTTATTTCGATTCCCGAAATTTGATTGGGCTCAAACTCTAATAATTCTTGTGCTAAACCCAAGTCGGCAAAAACATATTTTGAGTCTAAATCTTCACTTATTGCGTAAATACCAATAGGATATACTTGACTTTTATTAAAGGCCTGTTCGGCACTTTCAATCGTTCCTTTTCCAGGTTTAGGCACCCATACTTCCAGTTGGTTATTAAAGTCTAATAACCCCATAGAAAATTTTTGAGCGATACCGTAACCCACCACGACTTGATAGGTATTTGGTGCTAACCACTGTCCGTTATAAAGTGTTTTTTTAATATCATTGACAGCGTTAAAATTAGTGTCAACGCCTTTTAGATAAGTCACTTCTTGCTTGTCATTAAAAACAAACAAGACGCGTTCTTCTATGATTTTTGAGTAGGAAGCAAGGCCATCAATTTTTTTGATTTTAGTCTCTTGCTCCGGTGTAATAAAAAATGATTTCCCTAAAGTACTACTTATTTTTATGTCGGGATCAATATCATTTGTAAACGAAAGGCTAAAAACTTTCAATCCGCTAAAAACGGATAAAACCACAAACAAAGCCATGGCGCCCACAATGATACCCATACTCGCAATGCGATTAATGATATTTATAGCATTGTTTTTACTGTTACTAAGAATGTAACGTTTGGCTATGTAAAGAGGAAAATTCAAATTATATCAACTTGCGTTTTTCTAAAAGGTCTCTGTTTTCAATAGGATTGTCTCTATTTGACAAAGCGTTGTTGATTTTTTCGATATAATCCAAAGAGTCATCAATAAAGAAAACCAAGTTGGGTACTTTTCTCAATTGCAAACGCACTCTTTGTGATAAATCATGCTTAATTGTTTTAGCATTCGACTTCACAGCCTCCAAAATTTCACCAGCTTTTTCTTGAGGAAATACACTTAAATACACCGTTGCCACAGACAAATCCGTAGTCACACTAACTTTAGATACCGAAATAATTAAATTAGATACGCCATTTTTTCTCACTTCACCTTGCAGAATATCAACCAAATCTTTTTGGATAACCCCACCTATTTTTTTCTGTCTATTTGTTTCCATAGTGCAAAAATACTACTTTTAAACATTAAACAAACATTTTTTAAAAGCAACCTATTCGTAAAGCTAATTTTTAGAAGCTTTTTCCTGCTGTACACTATATCTTTCCTGCCGAACTCCGGCAAGAAAGGATGCCGTTTCCATCAGGGCTAGGGAGTTTTTCATGTGAGATTGTAGTGTTTAAATCCAAAATATTAAATCCAATTGTATGAATAGACCATTGGCTTTCCTGTTCGTGTTTTTTTTAAGTTGTTCTCCAAGTTATAAAGAGATAAAATCAATAGAAATAATGTCTTATCGATATACCTCTATAATTGATGGTTCTGAGTTTCAAATTAAACCAATTTTGTATGCAGTTGTGGATGAATCAGGTGATGTAAATATGGAAAGAATCAATCAAGATGGATGGACACATTATAATTTTGATATAGAAAAAAAATATCTCGATATTGTTGAAGAAAAAACACGAAATACTTCAGCGAAAACATATCTAAGAAATCCGGATTCTGTAAAAGCATGTGTATGTGACTATCCTATTATTAGAGTGAAAATCAATTATGAAAATAGTAGTTCACTTTCTTTTAATTTTGAGGAAAATGACCCCTCTGAAAAATTTAAATCAGCAAAGTACATTTTCAATGAGGTATTACGAAAAAGTAAAGGTAACGATCATATAACAAAGGTTTTGAATAATTTAAATGATGAAAGGAAAGCATTTGTAGATTATACAATGAACAAAGATACGCTCGAGTTACCTTTCCCTATAAAGCCAAAAAAAATGGATCAAATACAATTTATAAAACCATAATTCCTATAATTATATTTTAACTTCGGTTCGCCTACAAAAAAATAATGAAAAGCATTTTTGTACAAAAAAAGCTTTTCAGACACAAAACCACCATGGAAAACAACAGCAATTCAGAACACAATATAAATCCCGCTTCAGCTCCCTTCCCTTCGGGTAGTCCCGAAAAGTCGGGAGGGGAGGGGAGACCATCCTTCTCCATATACGACGCTTCCGCAGGATCCGGAAAAACCTATGCCTTGGTCAAAGAATACTTGAAAATTATTCTTACGGCGCAAAAAAATGATGCGTATCGAAATATTCTGGCTATTACGTTTACCAATAAAGCGGTACACGAAATGAAAAGCCGAATCGTAGGAAGTTTGTCTGAATTTGCCAAAGACGAACCTTCTCATAAAGCAGCCGACTTGATGCAGGATCTTTCTGGAGACACTGGTCTTTCGATTATCCAAATTAAGACCAAATCGCAGCAAATCATCAAGCACATCATTCATAATTATGCCGCTTTTGATATTTCGACTATCGATAAATTTACACATAAAGTAATACGTGCTTTTGCCCATGATCTTGGTTTGCCCATGACTTTTGAAGTGACATTAGACACCGAAAATTTACTGGTGGAAGCGGTTGATGCTATTATTTCTCAAGCAGGTGAAGATGAAACGCTGACTAAATTGCTAATCGATTTCACGATGGAAAAAACCGATGATGATAAATCTTGGGATATTTCGCGTGAAATTCTGGATACAGGGCGATTGGTTTTGAACGAAAACCACCGTTCTGAGATTACGCATTTCCATGATAAATCTATTGCCGATTTTGTCAGAATAAAAAAGAAACTGGTAGAAAGTTGTAAAGTCTTAGAGAAAGACAATGCCGAATTTGCGCAAGCAGCTTTGACACTAATAGAAAATAAAGGCATTGATCTAAAGTCGTTTTCAAGAGGAACGTTCCCGAATCACTTAATTAGCATTCGAGACGGAAAATTCAATCCAAAAAATAAAACCTTTCACGAGTTTGATGATATCGTTATCAACAAAACAGCAAAGGACCGCGCTTTAATTGAAGATCTAATTCCGCAGTTAATCCAGATTCTGGCTACGATCTATAAAAATTTCGAAAAAAGAGATTTCTACAAAGCTTTCCTAAAAAATATTACGCCACTATCCTTATTGAATACGGTAAGTAACGAGTTGGCTAAAATTCAAGAAGAACAAAATGTCCTTTCGATAACCGAGTTCAACGCCATCATTCACCGCGAAATTCAGAATCAACCTGCTCCTTTTATATATGAACGATTAGGAGAGCGTTACCGCCATTTTTTTATTGATGAATTTCAAGATACGTCGGAGATGCAATGGCAAAATTTAATTCCGTTGATTGACAATGCACTTTCGGGTCAGGATGATTTTGGCGAAAAAGGAACGCTGATGATTGTGGGCGATCCCAAACAATCTATTTACCGCTGGCGTGGCGGAAAAGCGGAGCAGTTTATTGAATTAAGTAAGGATAATAATCCGTTTAATAATCTAGATAAAAAACTGGAGCATTTAGATAAAAATTACCGAAGCTATTCGCAAGTAATTGATTTCAATAATGAATTTTTTAAACTGGTTTCTGAAGAATTTGAGCATCCGGATTATAAAGATTTGTATGAAAATCACAGCCATCAAAAAACGAATAACAAAACTGGTGGCTATGTGAATATTTCTTTTATTCCAAAAGTAGAATCGGCTGATGAAGATGAGGAAGCGCTAGATAAAACAGAGTTATTTGTTTTGGCGACTTTAAATACGATTCAAAAAGTCCTTCGAGAAGGTTTTGAATATAAGGATATTGTGATTTTAACTCGCAAACGTGGACAAGGAGTTGCCATTGCTAATTATTTGACTGAACAAAACATTCCGCTTTTGTCATCAGAAACGTTGATGATTCAAAATGCTACCGAGGTGCGCTTGATTATTCATCTTTTAAAATACTTAAAAAATAACACCGACTTAGAGGCAAAAGCTTATTTTCTGCATTATATCGGGGAAAACATTCAAGATAAATTAGAAGTTCATGATTTCATTGCACAAGGAATGGAGCATAAAAACGAAGTGGATTTTGAGAATTGGTTGACGAGTTTTGATATATCGCTTTCGTTTCAAAACATTCGAAAAAAATCATTGTATGAGGCTGTAGAGATTATGATTTCAAAATTTTTATCGCCAAAGCTCGCCAAAGGCGGCGGAGCGTATGTACAATACTTCCTCGACATTGTTCTAGAACGTGACGTTCGTAACCAAGCAGGAATTGCTGATTTCTTGAATTTCTGGGATAAAAATGCAGAGAAATTTAGTATTCCGTCACCAGAAGGAAATAATGCGGTGCGTATTATGACCATTCACAAATCAAAAGGATTGGAGTTTCCGGTGGTGATTATGCCATTTGCAGAAGAAGATTATGGAAGGAAACCAAAAGATAAATTATGGCTAGAAGCTACTGAAATGGATTTTGGTTTGCCTAAGGTTTTAATAGATAATAGTGCTGCTGTAGAAGGCTTTAGTGCAGAGGCAAAAATGGTTTACGACCAAAAGAAACAAGAAGAACTACTGGATAATATCAATGTTCTATATGTAGCCCTTACACGTGCTGAAGAACAGCTATATGTAATTTCGAATATGAACTTGTCTAGCAAGGGAGAAGTAAAGACAAATAATATGTCGGCTTTCTTTATTAATTATTTAGAAAGTAAAGACGGTTTCGATCCAGAGAAATTTGAGTATGAATTTGGAAATCCTATAAAACTGTCATCAGCGTCAAAACACGTAGATACTTCAAAAAAGATAGAAGTTGTTGCCGAAACATTAAACCCTAAAAACATAAAAATCGCCCAACGAGAAGCGCTCATGTGGGGAACACATCAGCAGGAGTCTATTGAGTATGGAAATTTAGTGCACGAAATTCTATCATTTGTAAAAACAAAAGAAGATGTAACATTGGCAGTCGAAAAAGCGATAGAAAATGGATTGATAAACTTTGGTCAAAAAGAACTAGTTCATCAAACAATTTTAGATATTATTAATCATCCTGAATTAGAAATTTGCTTTTTGGCAGGGAACATTGTGTTGAACGAGCAAACGATTATTCAAAAAGAAGGAAATACGATTAAGCCGGATAGAATGGTAATAAATCAGTTGAAAGAAGTGTATTTACTCGATTATAAAACAGGAGCGCACAATGCTAAATATCAAAAGCAATTAGAGAATTACCAGCACGCGATTGAACTAATGGGTTATAAAGTCGTAAAAAAAGCACTGATTTACATCGGAAAAGAAATCGAAGTAGTAAATTTGTAGCTGATAAATGAATAATTCGCAAAATTTGACAACTATTGCAAGCGGAATTTTACGTGAGTAGGGAAAGAATTTTTTGCTAATTCAAATTCAGATTTTCGAGTGATAAATAAAACTATAAACAAAATACACCATAAATTATGTACGGAAAAATAAAAGAACATTTGCAAAACGAATTGCAAACGATAGAAGATAACGGAATCTTTAAGAAAGAAAGAATTATTACTTCGCCACAAGATGCCGAGATTACTATTTCGACAGGAGAAAAGGTTTTGAACTTTTGTGCTAATAATTATTTAGGATTGTCATCTCATCCAGAAGTGATTCAGGCAGCCAAAGATGCTATGGATACGCATGGTTTCGGAATGTCATCTGTACGTTTTATTTGTGGTACGCAGGATATTCACAAAACATTAGAAAGAAAAATTTCTGAATTCTACGGAACAGAAGATACGATTCTTTACGCAGCAGCTTTTGATGCTAATGGTGGCGTTTTCGAACCTTTATTAGGTGAAGGAGATGCAATAATTTCTGATAGTTTGAACCATGCTTCTATTATTGATGGGGTGCGTTTGTGTAAAGCGTCTCGTTACCGTTATGAAAATAGCAACATGGAAGATTTAGAGCAACAACTGATTAAAGCCAATGAAGCTGGAAGTCGTTTTAAGATTATAGTAACTGACGGTGTGTTCTCTATGGATGGTGTTGTGGCACCACTAGACAAAATTTGTGATCTTGCTGATAAGTACGATGCAATGGTGATGGTAGATGAATGCCATGCTGCAGGTTTTATAGGAGCAACTGGTAAAGGTACGCTTGAGGCAAAAGGTGTAATGGGCAGAGTAGATATTATTACAGGAACATTAGGAAAAGCTTTAGGTGGAGCCATGGGAGGGTACACTACAGCCAAAAAAGAAATTATCGAATTATTGCGTCAACGTTCAAGACCATACTTGTTTTCAAACTCATTAGCGCCAGCAATTGTAGGAGCGTCTATTAAGGTTTTTGAACTATTAGAAAAGGACACTACATTGAGAGATCAACTAGAATGGAATACAAACTATTTTAAAGCCGGAATGAAAAAAGCAGGCTTTGATATTGTTGATGGAGATTCGGCAATTGTTCCGGTTATGTTGTATGATGCCAAATTATCGCAAACGATGGCAGACGAATTATTAAAGAAAGGGATTTATGTTATAGGATTTTTCTTCCCAGTTGTGCCAAAAGATAAGGCAAGAATTAGAGTTCAACTATCGGCTGCTCATACAAAAGAACACCTAGATAAGGCTATTGCTGCGTTTATTGAAGTAGGTCATTCTCTGAATGTTGTATAATTATCATCTCGATTTATATAATTGCCACTTTTGGGGTATAAAAGTGGTTTTTTTTAACATTTGATTTTGTGGTTAATAATTATCGGGTTACTTTTGTTTGTAATTAACTAAAATTGTAATTAAAAAAAATAAGTATGAAACATCTTAACAAAATTTTAGTTGCTGCTATGATGGTTATGGGATTAAGTTCTCAAGCTCAAGACAGTAACAATCCATGGGCTATCTCTTTTGGAGTTAACGCTGTAGACACTAGAACTAGTGCTGGTGGAGGTGATGGTTGGTTTGATCGTCATTTTTCTCAACCATTTGAAACAAAAGACAATTGGAACGTTCTTCCTTCAGTATCTTACATTAGTGTATCTAGATACTTAGGAGATAATTTCTCTTTCGGATTGCAAGGATCTGTTAATAAAATTGACAAGTATGTTAAATTTGATCCAACGGCTCCAGGTCACGATTCACGTGGTTATGTAAACAGTAATCCTGGTGACTTAATGTACTACGGTATTGATGCTACATTAAGATACAGCTTCATGAATGTAATTGGATCAAAAGTAATTGACCCATCTTTACATGTTGGTGGAGGGTATACTTTCTTTGGAGACAGTAGCTACGGAACTATTAATCCAGGTGCTGGATTAACTTTCTGGTTTACTGAAAATGTAGGTTTAGCTCTTGAAAGCTCTTACAAAAAATCTTTCGGAGATAGAGAAGATGCTTCTGGAACTCCAGATGCTCCATCTCACTTTCAACACACTGCTGGTCTTATCTTCAAATTTGGTGGAAAAGATACAGATGGTGATGGAGTTTATGACAAAGATGATGAATGTCCAGAAATTGCTGGTTTAAAAGAATTCAACGGATGTCCTGATACAGACGGTGATGGTATTGCTGATAAAGATGATGCATGTCCAGATGTTGCAGGTCCAAAAGAATTTAACGGATGTCCTGATACAGATGGAGACGGAATTGTTGATAAAGATGATGCTTGTCCAGATGTTGCTGGTTTAAAAGCTTTAAACGGTTGTCCTGATGCTGACGGAGATGGAATCGCTGATAAAGATGACAAATGTCCAAACGTTGCAGGTCCTAAAGATAACGGTGGATGTCCTTGGCCAGATACTGATGGAGACGGAGTATTAGACAAAGATGATAAATGTCCTACTGTAAAAGGAACTGTTGCTAATGGTGGATGTCCTGAGGTTTCTGCTGAAGTAATCAAACAATTGAATGACTACGGTAAAACAATCTTATTTGATTCAGGAAAATCTTCTTTCAAATCTCAATCTTACCCAGTATTACAATCAATCAATGATATTTTGAAAGAATATCCTAACTCTAACTTTATGATCGAAGGTCATACTGATAGCGATGGAAGTAATGCGTTAAACCAAACTTTATCTGAAAATAGAGCTGCTGCAGTAAGAAACTACTTAGTAGAAAAAGGAATTAACACAGATAGATTAAGATCTACTGGTTTTGGTGAAACTAAACCAATTGCATCTAACAGAACATCTAAAGGAAAAGCTGAAAACAGAAGAGTTGAAGTTTCTTTAATTAAGGAATAATTTATTCTAAATATTTACAAGAAACGCTCCGATTTATCGGAGCGTTTTTTTTATGAAATCGCAGACAATTTTTTATTGAAAATAAGTGTCATTAATTGTAATAGAGGAGCAGGTCAAATGTCGTCCAAATGCGTTAACCCTATCTATTTACAAACAAGCTGAAAATTTTCTACTGATTGCTTTTAATGTCATTCAATGCTGATATTTTATTTGTAATAACTTTTATTTTGATAGAATTATATTTCAATTAGTTATGCAATAGGTACGGCAAAATGCATTATAGTTTTTAAAAGAGATAGCGCTATTAAAGAGAGTTTATGACAATAAATTTTTGTTTTTGTGGTTTACTATAATCGTACTGCATTTGTGCGGAATTAACTAAAATAATAATTAAAAATAAGTATGAAAAATCTTAACAAATTTTTACTTGGGGGTATGATGGTTATGGGATTAAGTTCTCAAGCCCAAGACAGCAACAATCCATGGGCAATCTCTTTTGGGGCTAATGCTGTAGACACTAGAACTAGTGCAAAAGGAAATGATGGTTCTTTAAATGACATTTTTGCTCAACCATTTGATGTGAAAAGTAATTGGAATATGATTCCTACAGTTTCTTACATCAGTGTGTCAAGATTCTTAGGAGATAATATCTCTGTAGGATTACAAGGATCTGTAAATAAAATTGACAGGTACGTTAAATTTGATCCTACAGCTCCAGGAAGTGATTTACACGGCAACACAAATACTAATCCTGGTGACTTAATGTACTACGGGATTGATGCTTCATTAAGATATAGCTTCATGAACTTAATTGGTTCAAAAGTAATTGACCCATCGTTACACATTGGTGGAGGATACACTTTCTTTGGAGATAGCAGTTTTGGTACTGTGAATCCAGGTGCTGGCTTAACTTTCTGGTTTACTGATAAATTAGGTTTGGCTCTTGAAACCTCTTACAAGAAATCTTACGGAGATAGAGAAGATGTAGCTGGAGCTCCAGATGCACCATCTCATTTCCAACATACTGCTGGTATTATCTTCAAATTTGGAGGAAAAGATACTGATGGTGATGGAATTTATGACAAAGACGATGAATGTCCAGAAATTGCTGGTTTAAAAGAATTCAATGGTTGTCCTGATACTGACGGTGATGGTATTGCTGATAAAGATGATGCATGTCCAAATGTTGCAGGTCCAAAAGAATTAAACGGATGTCCTGATACAGATGGAGACGGAATTGCTGATAAAGATGATGCATGTCCAAATGTTGCAGGTTTAGCAGCTTTAAACGGTTGTCCAGATGCTGACGGAGATGGTGTTGCTGATAAAGACGACAAATGTCCAACCGTTGCAGGTCCTAAAGAAAATGCGGGATGTCCTTGGCCAGATACTGACGGAGACGGAGTGTTAGACAAAGACGATAAATGTCCTACTGTAAAAGGAACTGTTGCAAATGGTGGTTGTCCTGAAGTTTCTGCTGAAGTGATCAAACAATTGAATGACTACGGTAAAACAATCTTATTTGATTCAGGAAAATCTTCTTTCAAAACTCAAACTTACCCAGTTTTAGAGTCTATCAATTCAATCTTGAAAGAGTATCCTAACTCTAACTTCATGGTAGAAGGTCATACTGATAGTGATGGAAGTAATGCGTTAAACCAAACTTTATCTGAAAATAGAGCT
>TARA_R110002033_G_scaffold142351_1_pt1 | contig 10315 bp, 10 predicted proteins | sample TARA_R110002033 | Tara Oceans TARA_R110002033 (sample SAMEA4397051) | marine metagenome | biome: Polar Biome; feature: [SRF] surface water layer (ENVO:00010504); material: water (ENVO:00002006), including particulate matter (ENVO:01000060) such as... | depth 5 m
TGCAGTTAGATTACAAAGAATGCAGTGGGCTTCATAATATATTAAATGTATAAAATTAAACATATATCAAAAACAGTCTGGACATTGTCGCTGATTAGTCTTTTTACTGATACGGCAAGCGAAATGCTCTATCCTATAATGCCTATTTATTTAAAAACCATTGGGTTTTCAATTGTACTTATAGGTATTCTTGAAGGGCTTGCGGAGGCAATTGCTGGTTTAAGCAAAGGGTATTTTGGAAAACGTTCTGATTTATCGGGCAAGCGAGTACCGTTTGTTCAGATTGGCTATGCTTTTAGTGCCATATCTAAACCAATGATGGCATTTTCAATATATCCCTTGTGGATTTTCTTTTCACGTACCGTTGACCGTTTTGGAAAAGGAATACGAACAGGCGCAAGAGATGCTATGCTTTCAAGTGAGGCTGCTCTTGAAAATAAAGGGAGAATATTTGGTTTCCATCGTTCAATGGATACTTTTGGAGCAGTATTGGGTCCAGCTTTAGCTCTACTTTATCTTTACTTTTATCCTGAAAATTATATCACTCTTTTTTACATCGCTTTCGTTCCAGGAGTAATTGCTGTAATAACTTCATTCTATTTAAAAGACAAGCCCGATAATGCAGTTTGTGCAAATGAAAAAGTGAAGTTGTTTTCATTTTTAAGCTATTGGAAAACCAGTTCTATAAAGTATCGTAAATTAGTTAGTGGTTTGTTAGTATTTGCTTTATTTAATAGTTCTGATGTCTTTCTATTACTTAAAGCTAAAGAAGCTGGATTAAATGACACAATGGTAATTGGGGTTTATATTTTCTACAACCTTATATATGCTTTATTTGCTTTTCCAGTTGGTATCCTTGCTGATAAAATTGGTTTAAAAAAGATGTATATCATTGGTATAATCCTTTTCTCAATTGTCTATTTTGGAATGAGTTCGGCTTCCAGTTTATTTGTAATAGGATTGCTGTTCCTTTTTTATGGAATTTATGCAGCTGCGACAGAAGGAATTTCAAAGGCTTGGATTAGTCAAATTTCAAATAAAAATGAGGTGGCGACAGCCATCGGTTTTTATACGGGTTTTCAAAGCATTTGTGCTATGTTGGCAAGTAGTTTGGCTGGTTTTATTTGGTTTCAATTTGGTGCATCTATTACATTTATAGTTACAGGTATCGCTACAATTTTAATTGTAATTTATTTTTCTTTTGCTCTTAAAAATTATCCTTAAACAATGTGGATTAGATGTTGAAATAAGAAACAAAAGTATATTATAAAATAAATTGTGTAACGATAATGTGGGAAGCAGTTTTTGCCGATGTAGGCGTGGCCTTGTTAACCATTTTGAATGCGGTTAGGTTGCAGAAGATGAATTGGAAATAGTATAAAAGAATGTCTCAAAATATAAGAAATAAAAGAAACAAAAAAAATCGGAAATCATCGAATCCCGACATCACAAAAAGAGATAAGGTCAAGGGTATTCTTATGATAATCCTTATGGTAATAGCCCCATTTCTGCTTTATTTTTTTGTGCTAAAAGGAAATATTCATAAGCATTGAATTTTTTAACAAGGAGCAACTAACTGCTTGCTTCAATTAATGGTGTCTTTGTATTGATAAGCGGTTTTACCATAGGCCTTTTTGAAAATTTTGTTAAGGTGACTACCATCTGTAAAATTCAGTTCATCCGCTATTTCTGAAATGCTAAGGTTACTGTGCTTTAACCTGGTCTTTATAAGTTCAATTTTATAATCAATGATGTAGTTTTTAATTGTCTTACCTGTTTCCCGCTTAAAATACCGGTTTAAATGATCGGGCGATTTATTAAAATTGTCAGCTAACGCATTTAGCTTAATAAGATTCTTTTCATAAATATTTTGCTGTATATAGGTAATGATTTCATATATCTTGTTTTTTGGATCCTTTAGTTTGGAATGTGCAATTATGTTTTCTTGGATATTTCTAGCCACAAAGTGAAGTAGTAAAAAAACGATATTTTGAACGATGATAAACTTGTATTGGCGATCACTGTCTTCTTCATTTAGTAACTGATTTATTAGTACTTCATACATCATCTTATCATTCTCTGCAACAATATTTCCGTGTATGTTGTGGTGATTATGAAAAACATATTCCAATTCTTTAAAGAACCTGCTTAAATCCGCTTTATCACTTTTCTTCTTGGCGTTTTCACTAAAAAAACTTTCTGTAAAATCTATTATACAAAAGGTGGTTGTATCAAAAACAGTGAAGTTATGGGTGTCTTCAGGAGTTAATAAGAACAGATCTCCTTCTGAAAAATCATAGTGGTTTTTATTGATTATATGCTTCCCTTTTCCTTTCACTATATAAATCAATTCAAAATAATTATGAGTATGCGACCTTGATGCATTAGAACTGATGGTCTTAGTGAAAATTTTTACGTCTGTATAAATATGTGTGGACTTCATTTAGCTAAAATACCTAAAAATGTCGTTTTTTTACCTAATTAATTTCAAATTGTTGAAATATATTTGATGGCACGATTAACTTAATTTCAAATAGAATTATTATGAGTGAGATTCTTAGCTCTAAAAAGCGTTTTTCATTTGGCTTATGGGAAAGTCACAGCGCGGCAATAATTACATCATTTTGTTTTCTATTTATCATTCTGGCCTATTTGGCGAGGATAAATGATTATTTATTTCTTGAAGTTGTTCTTTTCCTGTTGGCATATATTGTTGGTGGTTATCAAAAAGCGGTGGAAGACCTCAATACGCTATTCAAAGAAAAGGATTTGGATGTTGATTTGCTAATGGTAATTGCTGCAATTGGTGCTGCTGCAATAGGGTATTGGATGGACGGGGCTATTTTGATTTTTATCTTTTCCTTGAGTGGCACTTTGGAAGGATATACTATGGAACGGACAAATAAAGATATTCGTTCAATTCTGGACCTTCGCCCGGAAAAGGCGGTTTTGCTAAGAGATGGAAAACAAGTAGTGATTAATGCAGAAGAATTAAAGAAAGATGATATTATTCTGGTTAAACCTGGAGAGCGTATCGCAGCTGACGGTATTATCTCCCAAGGATACTCTGCAATATATCAAGCCACCATAACCGGAGAATCAGTTCCGGTTAATAAAACAATTGACGATGAAGTTTTTTCGGGTACAGTAAACGGTTACGGTGCTATAGAAGTTAAAGTAACCAAGCTAGCTGAGGAAACTATGCTTTCAAAAATCATTCATTTAGTGCAGGAAGCTAAAAATGAGAAACCCCCAAACCAACTATTTGTTGAAAAATTCGAAGGTATTTATGCAAAAACTGTTGTTTTAACGGCCATAGTTCTTATGATTGCTCCTCCTTTTATAATAGGTTGGTCGTGGGAAGAAACCATTTACAGGGCTATGATTTTCTTAGTAGTGGCTTCGCCCTGTGCACTTGTATCATCTATTATGCCAGCTATTTTATCTGCAATATCTAAGGCTTCCAGAGAAAGGGTTTTGTTCAAAGGGGGCACTCATCTTCAAAATATTGCAGATGTTAAAGCAGTAGTTTTTGACAAAACAGGAACTCTTACTTATGGTGAACCCGTTGTGCAGGATATAATTTCCTTTGAAGGTACCACAGAAATGGAACTGCTAAAAATTACGGCTTCCATAGAGGCTTTATCCGAACATCCCATCGCAAGGTCAATAGTCCAATATGCCATAAATAATGATCTTGAATTGGAGTACTCCACAAATTTACGGTCTTTTAAAGGTAAGGGGGTAGAAGGCACTTTAAACGGAATCAGTTATAAAGTTGGCAAAAAGGAAATTTTGAATAACATCGTACTTACCAAAGAACAAGAAAATTTGGCGCTCAAATTTGAACAACAGGGAAGGACAATCATATTTGTTTCTAACGAACAAAGCCTTATAGGAATGATTTCAATTTTTGACCAAGTAAGGCTCGAAGCTAGAAGTGTGATCAAAAAGTTAAAAAATATGAATATTCGTGTAGCACTTTTAACGGGTGATAACGAGGTAACGGCTAAAAACATTGGGGAAAACGCAGGGATAGAAGAAATTTATTCTGGTCTTTTACCGGAAGACAAGGTTGAATTTATAAAAAAAATGACCGCTAAATATGGGAAGGTGGCAATGGTTGGGGATGGAATAAATGACGCACCTGCTCTAGCTGCTGCATCCGTAGGTATCGCTATGGGCGCAGCAGGCACGGATATAGCAATAGAAGCTGCCGATGTCGTTTTAATGGCCGACAATATCGAAAAAATACCATTTGCCATTTCCTTGGGCAAAAGGACCAACAGGATCATCAAACAGAACGTGGCCTTTGCCATTGGCGTAGCGCTTACCCTTATTACCTTGAATTTTATCGGCGGCATCATCAATTTGCCGGAAGGTGTCGTTGGTCACGAAGGAAGCACAGTGCTGGTCATACTCAGTGGCCTTCGGTTGCTGCGGTAAAGGAAAGAAAGATGATTATTTTGGAAGACAGGAATTTTTCAAAATAAGAGGCAATAAGTTTTTAAAGGTTAAAATATCGATATACTTTTGTTTATATTAAGTCTAAATAAAAATAAATTATTTTATTCTATCACAATGCGATTACAACTCCATTCAATCCCGTCATACCTCCTCTGTATTTTTATATTTTTTGCATCCCTTCAGGTCTCCGCCAAGGAAAAGGATACTAATATCCAAAGTGTAATCCATCTTCTGGATTATCTTTCAAAAGACTATCCAATGGCGGTAAGGGATGGTGAGATACTCGATAATGCGGAGTATGCCGAAATGCAGGAATTTAGCGCCAAAATTTTCAACTTAGCACAAAAAATAAAATTACCATCCGAATCAGTGCAATCTATCATTTCTGACCTAAACGAGTTAAAAACCCTTGTTCAGGATAAAGCTCCCAGTAAAAAAATCAAGGATTTAGCAGAACAAGTAAAATGGGCGATCATTAAAGCGACCGGTTATGAAGTTGCCCCCTTAAACTGGCCGGATAATGCAACTGGCCAAGGCCTGTATTTGCAGAACTGTGTTCAATGCCACGGCGCAAAAGGCGCTGGAAATGGAAGTTTGGCAATCGGCTTAAAACCGGCTCCCTCAAACTTTTTAAATGATTCCCTAATGGCGGACCTTTCCCCGTTTGAAGCCTATAATACTATAAAACTGGGCGTAGAAGGTACAGCGATGAGGGCATTTACAGAACTGACAGATAAAGAAGCCTGGGATTTGGCGTTTTATGCAAAATCACTACGGTTTCAAAAACAAAAAATAGATTCTGTATCCCTGAAAAAAACATTCGATCAGGAATATGGTAACACCTCCCTAAAAGATGTTGCCACGCTATCCGATAATGAATTATTGAATAAGCTCGGTTCAGATATACCAGGACAAAAAAAACTGAAAGCGTTAAGGATTTTTTCCCCTTCGGGAAAGTTATCACAATCCAGTTTAACCATTGCGAGAGATTATCTGCATCAAACATTAAATAGCTATAAAAATGGCAATAAGGATGAAGCCCGTCAAAATGCTTTGGCAGCCTATTTAGAAGGGATTGAACCCGTAGAAGTACGGCTAAAAGCTAATGATCCTGAATTTACTTCCCATTTGGAGCAAAAAATGATGGACGTAAGGCAGGGAATTGAAAAGGGCGAAAATTCAAGTGAGGTCGAAAATAAAATAAATAGTGCACTCTCAACAATTGACCGCGCCGAAAAAATGATGAAAGATGAAAAGCTTAACTATTGGCTGTCTTTCTTTTTAGCGGCATCTATAATGCTTCGGGAAGGACTGGAAGCATTTTTGATCATTGCACTTATCTTGGCTCTCATACGTAGTACCCCAAGGGCGAAAAAAGCTTTACCTTATATTCACGGCGGATGGATAACTGCTATTTTAATGGGAGTGGCAGGATGGTTTCTTTCGGATTGGGTTATTAATATAAGTGGGAAAAACAGAGAGATAATGGAAGGAATGATCTCTTTGATAGCTGTTATTGTACTTGCCTTTGTCGGTTTTTGGCTACACAATCATTCACATTCCAAAAAATGGAAAGAGTTTATTGAAAAAAAGGTCGGGGCACAATTGAATGGTGAAAAAATGTTTGGTCTGGCATTCTTTTCATTTATGGTTGTTTTCCGCGAAGCTTTTGAATCGATCCTTTTTCTACAGGCAATTGGTTTGGAAACCCAATCAGGCGATCAATCATCTATCGGGTTTGGAGTGTTGGCGGCTTTTGCATTGATAGGCTTACTTGCCGTTCTTTTTCTGAAATATTCAAAAAAAATACCTGTTCGACAACTTTTCAGATTTTCTTCTTGGATAATAACCCTTTTGGCTGTAATCCTTATCGGCAAGGGTGTTCACGCCATTCAGGAGGCTGGATGGATTTCAGTAACAGGTTTTTCAAATTCATTTAAGATTGATTGGTTGGGAATCTATCCTACGTTGGAAAGTCAAATGTCACAATTGGTTTTACTTGGGGTTCTTATGTTGCTTTATTATTTGAGTAATTATAGAAATAGAATAATTAAAATTAATTAGGGCAACATAATACTTGTTTTGGCCACGAGCGATGTTGGGATATCAATGGGCGGTTTGGGCAGCGATGTGGCCATAGAAACAGCGGATGTAATTATTCAAACAGACCAACCGAGCAAAATAGCAAAAGCTATTAAAATTGGTCGTTCAACACGTCGTATCGTTTGGCAAAACATTGGTTTGGCATTTGGGGTAAAAGCTGTGGTTTTGGGTGCAGGCGGTTTGGCAACAATGTGGGAAGCCGTTTTTGCAGATGTAGGGGTGGCATTGTTGGCAATTATAAACGCTGTGCGATTGCAGAAGATGAAATGGAAATAATCAAAAACGATTTATCAAAAACAGAAAAAAAAAAGAAATAAGAAAGTTAAAAAATCATTGAATAACAAAATCACAAAAAAAGATAAGTTCAATATTTTGTGCTAAAAGGGAATATTCATAAGCATTAATGAATTAACAGGATATAATATTCAACTGGTTTGTGTGATTACAAAAATTGAAGTGGAAATGATTGATATATAATAAAAATGATATTCTATGTCGGAAAACAGAAGAAATAGACGGAATAGACGAAATAAAAAAAGCAATAAAGTACCCTCTGTAAAAAATAGTATTACCAAAAAAGATAAAATAATTTGGATTAGTATTCTAATCGTTGTTATCGTGTTAATCTGCTTTGTACTGTTCTTGCAGTTCCTAAAATACTTTATATCTATTTAGAAACAATGCTTTTGCAATAGATGAAACGAATTAAGCAAATTCTACAAATCTTTCAGCCTAAAACGTAACAGTTTAAAGCCCTTTGATCCTGAAATTTGTACTGTACAAATAAGAATGCGATTATGGAAACTATCAACATATTTGAAACCAAAGAAAAGAACCATAAACAGGGAATAAAAGAATCATTCCCAGTTACAGGTATGACCTGCGCATCTTGCGCAGCAAGAGTTGAATCTGTTTTAAAACACACAAATGGCGTATTTGATGCAAGCGTAAACTTTGCGAACAGTTCTGTTCTTGTAGAATACGACAAAGAGTTGAGTCCTAATCAACTTCAAAATGCACTTCGCGAAGTTGGTTATTCTTTTTCGTCAGGTTCAATATGAATAGTAATGTGTGCTATTTCGGGAAGTTCATTCTGAATTTTGTCTTGTAATTTATGGGCTAAAAAATGTCCTTCTTCAACGGTTAATTTTCCGTTTACAATTGCGTGAAGCTCTACTAGATAATTCATTCCCGCTTTACGTACAAAACATTTTTCTGTTCCCTTTATTCCATTTACTGTAATCGAAATTTCACGAATATCCCCAATCAAATCATCATAGAGGTGTTCGTCCATTATTTCACCTAGTGCAGGTCTGAAAATTAGATATGCATTATACAAAATGAATGCAGAAGCAAATAGAGCAGCCCAATCATCAGCAGTTTCATAACCCTTTCCAAAATACAATGCAATTGAAATACCTATAAAAGCAGTTACAGAGGTGATGGCATCGCTTCTATGATGCCAAGCATCTGCCTTGAGTGAGGAACTTTTTATTGCTTTTGCCTTTTTTGAAACGTATCTATATGAACCTTCTTTCCAAATAATAATCACGGTAAGAACTATTAGTGTCCAAGCTTCCGGGACCTTATGGGGTGTCTGGATGTTAATGATACTTTCGTAAGCAATGACAGTTGCTGAGGTAACTAAAAAAGCGACTACCAAAAATGTAATTAATGGTTCTATTCTGGAATGACCAAACGGGTGGTTCTCATCTGGTGGACGTTGGGCGTATTTAAAACCTAACAGAACAAAAAAGGAAGAAAAAATATCAGCCGTTGATTCAATACCATCTGCAATCAAGGCATATGAATTGCCTAAAAATCCCGAAATGAGTTTTATAGCTGCTAACAATACATTACCAAAAATGCTAAAATATGTAGCCTTTATTGCTGATTTTTCATTTGTTAATGCCATTAAGTATTTTTATTTGACAAATTCCGAGCAATCAGACGATGGTTTATAAGTGCCTGCGCCTTGTTGATAGACCAAGGAAGCTCCTAAATGTCCTGTATAAAGTAAGCCGAAAAGAGCTACAATTATTAGAAAAAAGCTGATTGATTTAAATAGATTTAAAAATTTGTGTGAGATGAATTTGGATGAAATTTTAATGCCTAAACCAATTGAATAAACAATTAATGTAGCATAAGCCCACCACTGATGCTCTTGTAAAACTTTAGGGTCACAAATTTTTCTAACTTCAATAGAATACGCCAATTCTCCTGTATAAATAGCAATCCAACCACTCAACACGCCAATGCCTAGCATTATAAAAGTCATCTGTTTTATAAAAAGATGATACGATTTATTTTTAAGGAACAAAATTATTATAGCTGCTAATGAGGCTAAAAGCAAAGTGGCTATTGGCAGGTGTACAGAAAGTGGATGCCATACTTCTTCTCTCCAAATTGAAGGTATTTCTGCAATCATTAGCTTTTGTTATTCAAGAATTTTTACAGAAACAGGAACATTTTTATTTCCTTTTTTCTCTACTGTTATTTCAACTTTACCATTTTCTTTAAGGGCATCAAAAGTTGTAGTTTGTCCGTCATTAGTCATCAATTTAGTGTCGTCTGTGAAATAGAGTTCAACTAATTTGTCATCAGCAGTTCTAACATAAATTTCCTTTTCTCCTGGCTCAACTTCTTCAGCAATACCTTGATAGGTTCCTGATTCTACAACGTCTGTGTTTTTGTTTTCTCCGCAAGAGTTAAGCAAAAAAGCTCCGCCTAATAATAATCCTAAAATTAATTTTTTCATTGTTTCTGTTTTTTGATTTTTTCAAAGTTATAAAATATATCTTGTCTTGTTGTCGTAGTTCGGTTTTTTTGACTTGCTGCCAACAGAAGAAGGGCAAGATTATCACACAACACCTACGTTATGGGATGGTTATAACGCCTTTATCTAGATGCTTCACAACACCTTGAAAAAGACGTTTTCCCTACAGGAAAAATTGGACAGGATATTGTTTGATGAAATATATGTAGTGGTTTAAAGAAACATTCTATAAGGTTTATCCAGTACCTCAAACTGGTTTTTTCCCCTTCTAAAAGAAATTGAAGTATTTCAAATTTTCACAGATAAGAAATTATGGTATCTTTGTACTGGATGCAAAAGCACAATCACATAAAAGCGTTTTTCTTTTTAAGCTTGTTTAGCCTAATGATAGTGCATCAAGCTTTTCCACATTTGCATCATCAGCACGAGGATTCTCATTCCCATTCAGATATTGCACATTCTGGCGAACACCATCATCAGGATGATAGTTCCCAAGAAAAAGAAGATTCCTCTTACGGGCTATTTGGGTTCGTTATGGATATGCATATCCATTCAACGGTATCCAGCGATATAGTATTATTTGAAAGGAATACAATCGAGCAACAGACCATTGTGGACAAAGAAGTTGCAAAGAGTACTGTTGAAACTAAAGGAATTTTTTCAGTTGAATATAGGCAAAATAGTAAACAGCCTGTTTATTATCCGCCCAATAATTATTTCAATTCTTATCTCTCATCCCTCGACTCACGAGGCCCACCTACCTGTTAACCCCTCTTTAGTTTAATAAAATTAGACAGATACATTAATAGTGTCTGCAAATTTATTATGCTTTGGTTATAGCAAGCTTCGCTTTAATTGCCATTTTACCATATTTATTTTTTAAGAATTAATCATTGGTTTTGTATAACTAAAATCAATAGATAGCCTGTATGGTATTTTCATTTTTATTATTTACGACTTAAAAATATT
>TARA_R110002033_G_scaffold9225_10_pt1 | contig 10304 bp, 7 predicted proteins | sample TARA_R110002033 | Tara Oceans TARA_R110002033 (sample SAMEA4397051) | marine metagenome | biome: Polar Biome; feature: [SRF] surface water layer (ENVO:00010504); material: water (ENVO:00002006), including particulate matter (ENVO:01000060) such as... | depth 5 m
ATGCAAGAGCATCTTCATTAGTGTAAAGCCCTCCCCGTGAAAGGACAGTTACATCCTTAAATGAGTCGGGCATTAACCGCCCCCGTTAATAACGGAGAAAACTCTAGTATCACGAACTTCAAGAAATCTATTTGTATTAATAAGAAGAGATCTCATTCTATCAATTCCCTGATCAAACTTTTGTTTTGTCAAAGCAGCCTGTTGGGAATTATCTCTAAACATATAACAATGATATACAGCACCATCAACAACAACATGCTTAAAAGCATCAGGTACAACCATTGCATCTGTTGCTGCGCTTAAATCAGTATGATAAGCATAATAATCATAGGAAATAGAATAAGTTTGATCTGGTTTAGGAGTAAATCCTGCACTTCCAGAAGGAGTTTTATATACAAAAATAGGTTGACTATAATCTCCAGTACCTGCTTCATTATCTCTTTCAAAGTAGGTATCTAAAAAATTATTATAATCCATTTGATTTAACTTACGAGCAGAAAAATTGTTACCTGCATCATAATTAATTCTAAATGAATTCCAATCTGCAAGTTTAACAGCACTCGCTAATGCATAAACATCTGTTCCCACCACCATAGTTAACGTACCGGTGGTATGATTAAATGGGAAGAAATATTCTCTTTGAGAAATTTCATGTAACGCAGAATTTACTGCATCTTTAACTTGCGCTCTAAAACCAGTAACCGTCGCAAAATCGGCTGATGGAATTTCAACCTCATTGAGACGGCGCAAAGAATCATTAACTAAAGTTAAAAACGTAGTTGCCATAAAATTTCCAAAAGTAAAGGGATGAGGTTTTTACACCTCACCCCAATCCCTATTAGGCAAGCGTGTCTCGATCAACTTCATTAGCAGCAAGGCTACCAATGTCATCAACGTCAGCCAGCCATGCAAAAACGCGCATCTTGCCAGTTAGAGTAGTACCTGTCTGAGCCTGAATAAGAATATCAAGCGTATCAGCAGCAGATCCAACAATAGCACACCCAGGCGCAGCAGGAACAGCATAAGCTCCAGCAGCAGCGGCATCGAAGTCAAACGCATCGACAAACGCATCTGGGTCACCACCGGTTACGCCCAAGTCAAGAGCGCAATCAGTAGAAGTACCAGTGTGAACAGCGGTACATTCCATGCCAGCAGACATAATCATCGTGTTGGCAGGGATCGTAAGTGCCTCAATGATATCGGCAGCAGCCAGTGCAGTACCTTTAGCGGTAACAGCAGCAGCAAAGTCGATTTCATTCTGAACGTAGTACGAACTACGCCCACGAGCGCCGGGATTACGGACGGTCGAAGCAAGAGTAGTAACAGTAGACATTATCTATTCCCCCCCTAAGCCGCAATATTGTAATGGGCGCGAACGAGAGCTTCTGGACGAAGCACCTTACGACCATACAGATGCATACCACGAACGATGTCAGCAAAGCTATCATTATCGCGATATGTTTCGACCTTCTCAATCTGAGAAGCCGTCGCAACAGCAGAGTCATGACCGGCAACAATCGCACCGTAGTTCGTTGCCGAACCATTGGTATCAACTGTAGCAGCACCAGTTCCTACTGAAGGTAGATTATTTGACATATAGACGCGGAAACCACGAACCATACCCGAAATAATTCGACCATTGCGAAGAAGATCACCAGCATTTTGACCACCAGCAAAATCATTACTTAGAAGTTTGCTATTTTCGTCATTTAGCTGTTCAGCAAATACAGGATCAATAACTACCCAACGACCCTCACGATCAACATTCTGCTGGTCGAGCAAACGAGCCATCCGGTTAAGAACTCCAAGAGGAGTAGCTTCACCTGTTGAACCATCAGGGTGAGTAGCAATTGAGTCAGTAGAAGCACCACCCGAAACGAAGCTGTCACGAGCAACTAGCATAGAAGCTAGAAGACCATTAGCAGCAACTGTTACTGGATCAGTACCAGCCTTGTCACCGGCAATCCGAACAGTGTTAGGGGTGCCATGCATGACAGTCTGTTTGAAGCCCGTCAAGTAGCCAAGAACATCTTGGTCATATTGATCACGAAGGCGATAGCCCGCCCGATCAGAAGCAAGAGATTCAAAGTTTACATGAGAGTGTGCCTCTTCAATGTCATCAATTTTGAAAGCAAAATAGTTTGCTTTGTCAATGACAAGAGTGAAATCCTCGTCATCGAGATCCTGTGGGGTAACGGTGGTTCCACGAGAATACTCTTTAACGGTGATTTCTGGTTCTTTGATGATACGAACGGTGTCACCAAAGTTAGCAATTTCACCAAAGTAATCACTGTTGGTGATGTCTTCACAGATACTGGTCTTACGGAACGCATTCTGTACCTTCTTACTATAAATAACAGGTGAGAAGTTACCATTAGGTAGGTTACCGTAACCAGCAGCGGATGAGAAAGCCATTGGTTATCTCCTTTCAGGCTATGTTTTGCTAAAAGAACTAACAGTAGGCATTCAAGGCTGACTAGTTAGGGTAAGGATATACCGGCCTACATCGTACAGGTTGTTGAATTTCCAATATTGTTAGTGAAATTAAGCGGACGGTGGTCTATATCTAGAGGCGTCCTGTATTATTGGGCATAAGTATAACATATTAATATTTATTTGTCAAGTAAAAAGTTAATTTATCCTTATTATCTGGCACCTCCAGAAAGATCGTAGTCAAATTGACCACTTCGTATTGAGTTCATAATATCTTCTTCAAATTTTTCATACTCGTCAGGTCTAAGTTTCTTTACCTTAGTCTCAGACCATTTATTTTTACTTTCAACAGAGGGTTCTTCCGATCTACGAGGACGAGAAATATTTTTAGCCGCATCTTTTGCTGTAGGTTTTGGTTTACTCTCCATTTTATACAAATCTATTGCTTTTGAGGCAGCAAGAGAGTCTGTTTCATTATCGTAGAGAGCTTGTTGAATCCATTTGGGTTGAATTGCAACCCAATCATGAAAATCTTTGTTATTACGAAGTTCATTAAAGTCTGGATGCAAATTAAATAACTCTTGTTCTGCTTTATCAGTTTTAATCTTCTGTTGCATCTGGTCAACGTAGGCGAGTTTTTCATCGACTTCTTTTCGAGCTTCAACCACCTTCTTAGTTGCAATAGTTTCTACAATTTTTGCAACATCCGGGTACTTTTGCGCCCAATCTTCTAGTTCTTCATCACTTTTAGGTAGTTTTACCTGTTTCTTTGTGACTGAATCTAGTTGTTCTTTAAGACGGGTAACCTCTTCTGTATATTGAGAGTCTTTACTCTGCATATGGCGTCGAAGATCTCCATATCGTTTCTTAAAGGTTTCTTCTTCTGGAGCTAATTCTACTTCTTCTTTTATTTCTCCTGTTCTCTGAGCTTCTAGATCTTTAATTTCCTTTTCTTCATCTTCAATCCTGGAATTTTTATAATTCATAACAGCTACGTTAGATTTTTCGTGTACTGCTTGTTGCATTTTATTTTCTTTCTCTGCAAGGGGCCTCCGGTAGCTCTTTATTATAAAGAGGGCAGGGGGTAGCCCAACAAAAGTTAGTCTATTACTCCTAAATCACTAACAATATTACTGATAGGAGGAGTAACTGGTTTTTGCATAATGCCTTTCTTTTCTCCACCAGCATAAGCTTCTGGAGCAAATGTGCCTGTATCTAAAAAGTGAGTAAAGTTATTTACTTCATCTGCTGTAGCTTCTTTATCTAAATCAAAACCATATCTATCTTTAACAATACCACTATAAGAAGTATTTCCTAAATAATTAAATACTCTATTAAAACGGCTAGAACCAGACGTTCCACCATCATGTTCACCCCAATAATAATCATTTGCCCAAATTTTCTTAAGCACATCTCTATTAGTTTGACCTTCTCCTATATCTGCTTGTGTAATACCATTCCGTTTCGCATCTGTTCCTTCTGCATAGGTGGTCATCCACGTTTTTGCTTGTTCATTACCTGAAATATCTCCATCCTTAGCGGTTCCTTCAAAAATATTTGTTCTACCTTGTTTAAAGTTATCTGTAACTGTACCCATTTCTTCACCATCAAACCCTTTTTCGTGTAAAAAAGCAAAAAGAGAACCATTAACCTTAAATATATTACTACCTGCCTCTCGATCATCTGATATATCAAATATACCTAAAGACTTAGCTAGTTTTTCTCGTTTAGTTAGCTCCGCACTTTTTAATTCTGGAGTAGCTATGTAAGAAGCCCTATATTCCTCTCGTGTTTTTCCACCTTTGCTTTTATCAAAGAGTCCTGCTCCAAAGACTTTTGCTTTATAGTCTTCAAAATCTATAGGGGCATAATTAACTTGAGTGGCAGATGGATTTTCATCTTCATGAACATGCGTACTAGGATCATGAATTTCTCCTGCTCCAGGAACAAAGGTTCCACCTTTATGTAAACTCATAATACCACCATGTTTTACTTTTGGTATTAATCCCAGACCTGGAACTAATTCCTGTGAAGATAAAACAGAAGGAGCAGAAGGAGCATCTACTTTTATAATTATACTATCATCTGGACTATCACCACCACCTGAAACATCTGATGGTTCTCCTATTTCATTGCCTTTACCCCGCCCACTAAATCCAGCTTCTGTTTCTTCATCAATAGGAGTATCAAACGAAATTCCCCTTTCTCTTGCTTCTTTTTGAAGTGCTTTTCCCATTTCATGTGCAGCTACTAAACCATCAATAACAGCACGACCACCGGGAACCACACCAAAAACAGCTCGTGCTGCAATTTCTGCTATACCTCCATCACCACTCATATCAACCGGCCCAGAATGTGATACACCGGAATGCGGACCTGCTCCACCTTGAGTTTCTCCTCCAGATTGATTTCGACTTTCATCTACTAATCCAGATTCAAAATCTGCTTGAGCTTGCTCTCTTGCTCTATCTTTGTCTTTATCATCATCATCTTCAGGATCTTCTCCAATATCTGCCTCTGCTGGACCATCTCCAGAAGCACCACCCCCATTAAAATGCAATGGACTCATCATGCCTTTTGGTTTAACAATAACCATAAGTTTCTTTTCAGCTAGAACTTCGGGTTTCTGAATAAAATCCATTTCTGTATCATCATCTTCTGGCTCACCATTATGATCAACATTTTGGATTAAACCAAGATCTTCCATTTGCTGGAGTTCATGAAGAACACCTTTATGCATTTTGATAATACGCTCAAGACCTAAATATCTAACTACGTTTGCAGGAAGAACATATTCTCCGGTTGAAAGATACGCAGGAACATCATCAGCTACCTCTTCTGGAGTTGCTCCAGGAGGAGGATCTGGAAGTTCTTCTTCTTCTTCGTCTTCCAAATCTTTATGTTTTACAAATTTAACTTTACGTTCCACCGGACCTCCCTTATTTAAATTTTGTTCCTCTGCTTCAGCCGAAGCAACTGATTCATACATTTGGCTCTCAGGTTCGCTAAAGAGATCTGTTAATATATCTCCTAAATATTTATCTTCTGGAGGATTTACAGAAGGATCATCGCTATACTCAGGTGTAAGTGATAACTCAGATATTTGTCCTTCAGTTAATCCCAATTCTTCCTGACGAGAAAGAAGATCTTCTCTGGAATACCCCATCTCTTTTATCTTTGCTAAACGTAACTTTTCTGCTTTTTCTGCTTTCGTTGGTGTTAAACTTGATGAACCCATATCAAAATTAGTAACTTCACCAGGATCTGCTGCTGAAAATACTTTTGCTTCTCTATTTAATCTATCCGTAGCTTTAAGTTGTCTTTCAGTTCCAGCTTTATTACTAGTATATCTACTAGGATCTGTTGGTACTGGAATAGAACCTGGGGCAGTTTCAGAAGGAACAATATTGTCCGGTGAGAACATAGCCTCAGTTTGCATATCCGCTGGAGTAATATTGTCACTAGCTTCAGTACGAGGACCACCACTCAGAGTATCTGGAGGATCACCTGTTCCTCCTACTAATGTATCACTAGCCGGTATTCCACCTTGGTTTTGTCCTTCATTTTGCAAAGCAGATGCAACTGCTTCCATTCGAGGAGCAACACCTGTCTCTTCTGCTACAGATTTTCTATACTCATTATTGTTTAAAAATTCTTTAGCTGCTTCACTAAATTTACCTTCATTTATAAGTTTAATCGTTTTTGGACTTCCTGATAAACTCCCTCGATAAACAGACGATAAAATTTGTTGCTGCATCGGCGCAGAAAAAGTATCAAACTTTGGCATTAATCGTTTAGCCAATGCATACTTTTCTTTTAGATCTTTGTCTAATAATTTTTCAGCTTGTTCTTCAGTTATTGTATCACCGGTCTTAATATTTCCTTTATGTCCATAGCCTATACTATAATTTTCCCTACCCCCATCTTCATATGGGTTTTCTGAAAAACCTTCTAGCTCTTTTAAATATTGTTTTGTGTCAGTAAATACTTCATTGCTTAAAGCCATAGTTAATCCCTTTTCGCCGCTGATTGTACTTCAGTTTGCATAGACATTAATTTATTAAGAATCTGACATGCGCCCTGCGCCCTAAACATATCCATATCGTCATCACATTGTTCTAGCAAACGATGTTGTTCTTTCTTTTTTTCTTCTATATAAAGATTCATCAACTCTTGAAAATCGGGTTGATTAACTAACACAAGTAGATCTCTAGCTACTTTAATATCAAGCATTACCAGCACCAGCTTGCTGTAACATAGCCATTAATTCAGGAGGAAGTTGTTGTTGAGGTTGAGCGCCTCCACCTGTAGGTGCTCCTTGTTCTCCTGGAACCGGTGCTTGACCGATACCAATATTTCCTCCACCTGTACCCATTGGATCTTGACCAACAGCAGCTTGAGGTGGAGGTGCAGGTGGTGGTGGATTATCTTCCATCGCCTGTTTCTGCATCTGTTGTAGAATAAGAGCCTGACGGAAAGCCTCTTCTGGATTATTAGTAACCTTATCTACATCTAGATCCATTGTAGATGCAATCTCCCGCATAATATACGGAAACTTAGCAAACGGTGCCAGCACAGGATTACTCGCAATTTGTAGAAAGCTGATAAGCCGTTGAGAACGAACCTCGTTTTTCATAAAGCTTTCAGTACCTCTAGCTCTAACTTCTAAATCTCCCTTAATCTCTGCATCAAAATCAAACTGCATATTCCATGCATAGAGAGCCTCACCAAGAGGACGGATAAGATAGTCATCTATATTCTTAACAACTGTACGAATAGAATTACTGGCGGCTCCCATAAGCATTGAAATACCTGATGCAGTACGTCCAGTCCCTTGAACACCGGTTTGTCCGTATGAAAAAGAAGGTAACCCAGAAGATTCATCAGCTAATACACGAGCCTTATCAAATAGTAACATATTTTCAGATGATACGTTAGGAAATTTAGTTCCAAATATTGCTTGCCCTGGTGCTCCTCCTTGACGGCGGAATACCTTACCCGGATATACATTTAGATCTTGTCCAGGTGCAAGGTTAGTTTCGTCCACCTCTATAAGAAGGTTACCGGACAATACAGCGTTATCAACAGCCATACGCATAAAACCATTCATAAGAGTCTGCGTATCATCCATGTTCTCTGCTAAACCAATACCAAAGAAACTGTAAGGATTTAATTCATATGGAGAAGCAACATAAGGAAGACGGGAAGGTGTAAAAGGATTGATAACCAGACGCAGTACATACCCGTTACACACCCAGCAATTAATCTGAAGATCTTCATCATCCTTATAACTTTTAGGTATATCTATATCCTGTGCTTCTGCTATTTTACGATCAATAGTACCCCAAAATTCTAAGACCTCAAAGCGTTCTACACCACTATTACCGGTGGTAGTATCGTCAGAACCAAAGTTAGATCCAACAACATTATCGTTAAGATCATCTTCCCACCATGATCGACTATAATTTTCTCCTGACTTAATAGCTTCTTCTATCGACTTACTTCTAAAAAAAGGCCGTTTCTTTAATTCTCGTAATTGAGGACGGGTATATCTATGTCTTTCAATGGTGTAATTACACTCATCCATATTGTATGCATCAGGATCAGGATAGAAATCCCATACAGATACATGCTCTACTTTTGGTACTGTTTTAATAATAGGATCATATTCTCCATCGTCAGCCCAGTTAGCATACTCTTTATCATAGGCAAATGGACCTTTCATAATACCGGTGCCAAATAACACTGCTTCAAAACAAGTATGACGAAGATGCTTAGTGGCAGCAGACTCTTCTAACTGATCCTTAATCTTCTTTTCCATTTTCTTCGCTGCTACTTGTGCAGGATGGAAAGTAACTGCTGATGGAGTAACACCTGGACCTTCTTCCAAGCCTTCAAGCTCTTCAAGATCTTCTTTCATTGGTCCAAGTCGTTCTGCTAGTTTAGCAGCGGTATCTCCTGGTTGTAAATCCTTACCATCACCAGGATATCCGTATAGACTTTCAATTTGCTTCTCTACTGTCTCTTCTGCTTCTTCCTTTTTAGGATCTACATTTGCAGTATCGACAACTCCTTCTGGCAATGTAGTAGGCTCTATACTAAGAGGAAAACGACTCTGACTTAAAAGTACTTCAATCAATTGACCATAAGAAGCTAGAACTTTAGTCTTTGTAACTTTAATAAATACTCTAGACTTCTCTGCTTCTGTAAATCTAACATCCGGTCCATACAAACCTCGATAATTACGATAAGCCCGCAGCCACCGCTCTTCATCAGAGTAGCGTCTATCTTGAGCGCGTGAATATCTTGACTCTACATAACTTACTAGACTTTGATAAGTATCGTCATCAGGACCAGCCTTATCATCTAATACTATAGTGCCTTTTTTCTTCGCCATTATTTAATATCCAAATACATTATCACTGGGCTTCCATCGATTCTTAGGAGCATTTTCATAAGCCATCCTTCTATTTGAAGGTCTTGATTGTATCATATAACGTAGAGCATCGTATAAATGATCTTCTGCCTTAGTATCTACATCTTCTGGATTACGAGGATCAACCGGTAGTGCAGCTAGTTGGCTAATTAAGTTACGACAGTTATCCAAAATTCTAATACCGGGTTCATCTGTCTCTTCATTAATAGATAATCTTTTATGTAATTCAATCTTACCGGCGACACGACTCCCGGGAGATCTATCAGAAGGTCTAAATCTACAACCGGTTGCATTTATAGCTTCAGCAATAGAAGGGCCGGAATCCCCTCGTTTGGCCCAACAAGAGCTATCTAATAGAGCATCTTGTATTCTACCATCTCCTTCTTCTGTATCTTTTATTAACTCACCTAATTTATCAGCGGTTAAACGATTAATATATAACTCTCTATATATCCACAATCCACCATCAAAATCTACTGCACCCCAAACGACACCCGAATGTGCCGCATAACCAAAATCTGCTGCTCTAATTTTTGTCCATCCGTTTGGTATTTCAAAAGAAGGAACGACATGAATTTCTTTATCAAAATCTGGAAAGGCTCCATCATCTATTGCATCCCAATCACCATATAAAAACTGTTTCCTTTTTACATCTGGAAGAGAAGCCAACATTGAAACATAACTAGAATCCTGTGTTAAGTAAGGGTTGTCCCAAACAGAAGCAGATATAAACTTTCTTGTTATTTCGCTTGAGAGTGTTCTTCCATCAACTTCATACTCCACCTTTTCCACCACCCTCGTATTTGCAGGTGCAGGGTCAATGAACATTTTCTTAACCCACGCAGAACCAATGTTACCAGGATTACCGGTAGCTCGCATATGTAGAGGTATGCTCGTATCAGTGGTTCGTAAAGATGATCGTAAAAAATGCCAGATATCAGGGCTAGAATATTGCGGCAACTCGTCCACGCCGATCCATGAATAAGATTGACCTTGGTATCTAAGTACGTCTTGTAAGTTTTCACAGTATCCAAATTCAATTCTTGCTCCACTGGGAAAATACCATGTATTCTCTTGGCTCTTCCATTTTGCTCCCTTTACTGCTTTAGGATAAATCTGTTGGGTTTGAAATATAACATCTCTTAACTCTGGCATTGATCGTCTAATAAGTAATGCACGATGAGCAGACTTTTCTACAAATCGTAACGGTGCAATTAATAAGGAAAAAGTTTTACCTCCTCCTCTAGCTCCTCCGTAAAATACTTCTCTTTCTTTAGAAGAAAGAAATTGAGTCTGTGGTCCTGCATTAGGTCTGAAAGCTATCTGTGGTACTGGACTAGAGCTATCTGTAAATTCTGCAATTTTTAATTCTTGTTCCGGTTTCTTTATGGCTTTTTGTAATTTACGTTCTGCGATACCATGTTTAATACGGCTT
>TARA_R110002033_G_scaffold73048_6_pt1 | contig 10299 bp, 10 predicted proteins | sample TARA_R110002033 | Tara Oceans TARA_R110002033 (sample SAMEA4397051) | marine metagenome | biome: Polar Biome; feature: [SRF] surface water layer (ENVO:00010504); material: water (ENVO:00002006), including particulate matter (ENVO:01000060) such as... | depth 5 m
CGGCGCGCAGCTGGTGGGCTGCAGCAAGTCCGGGGGAGGCTGAGAGGGCCTTGTCGAGGTCCTGGATGGCTTCAGGCCACTTTTCGAGCAGGATGCGCGCGCTGGCACGGTCGACGAGGAGGTCGGGGTCGTCGGGGTGGATTTTCAGGGCGTTGGTGAGCGTCACGACAGCCGCTTCAGGGGCACCGGCGACGAGCCAGGCATTGCCGGCCTGCATCAGGTAAACGGCGCGCTGGTCCATCGATCCGCTGTCGCTGGCATTGGCCAGTTCTTCAAGCCTTGCTGCACCTTCAGCCTCCTGGCCGAGGGCGATAAGGGCGAGGGCGACGCACTGGCGGGCACCGGGCCGATTGCCTTCAAAACTCCAGGCGAGGGCGTCTTCATAGGCCTCGTCGGGGTCTTCATCGATGCGGGCGATACAGGCGTCGAGGCGGGTCGCTTCGCGCTGGGCAAAATCGGTGCTGACATTCTGCAGCATGGCGAAGGAGATCGCCGTGGCGGCAAGGATAGACATGGATAAGAAGCTCCGGGACCTGTAGTGAGGTCTATAGTCATGACTGGGAGGCCGAGCGCAAATGACAGTTCCGCCATCACTGCTTTTTGTCTTTGGACTGGGCTATTCGGCGCGGGCGCTGGGCGAGCGCCTTGTGGCGCGGGGCTGGGACGTCACGGGGACTTCACGGACCATTCCCGGACCATTCCCGGACCGTTTCGAGGTTATTCAATGGGACGGTAAGGACCAAATGGCGCCCCCCGCGGGCGCGCACTGGCTGATCACGCTGCCACCGGACGCCGACGGCTGCCCGGCGGCGCGCGTGGCGGGCCATCTCGCGCGGCAGGCGGCCTCGGTAACCTATCTTTCGACGACGGGCGTCTATGGCGACCTTGGCGGCGGCTGGGCGATGGAGTGGAGCCCGGTCAATCCGGGGTCGCAAAGGTCGAAGCAGCGTGTGATGGCGGAGACGCAGTGGCGGGAGGCAACAGATGACGCGATGCGCCTGGTGCGGCTGCCGGGCATCTATGGTCCGGGCCGGTCACCGTTCGAGAAGCTGCGCAATGGCACGGCGACGCGCGTGGTGAAGCCGGGGCAGGTGTTCAGCCGGGTGCATGTCGACGACATTGCGAGCGGACTGGAAGCGCTGATGCTGAGACCGGAAACAAGGGGCGTGTTTCATCTCTGTGATGATCTCGCCGCGCCGCCGCAGGACGTGACAGGCTTTGCGGCGGAATTGCTGGGCCTTGAGCCGCCACCCGAGACGCTGCTCGACGAGACCGACATGAGCGCGATGGCGCGCAGCTTCTATGCCGAGTGCAAACGTGTGTCGAACGCACGCGCCAAGGCGGCGCTGGGCTGGCGGCCGGCCTATCCGTCGTACCGGGAGGGGCTGACAGCGGTGCTGGCCGCTGAACAGGCGAGCCTCAGGCGCTGACTACGACCGGCTTGAAGCCGGGCTGGCCGAGCGGTGCCTGGCGCTGGTCGAACAGGCGCACGATGCCCTTGCCTTCGCGCTTGGCGGCATAGAGGGCCGAATCGGCGCGGGAGATGCTTTCCCGGAAATCCACATGATCGTCGATGAAGGCGACGCCGACGCTGGCGCCGACAGTCAGCAGCATTCCCCGGAAGGCAATGGGGCGGTTGATGACCGTGATGCACTGGGCGCCGAATTGCTGAATGTCGGCGCGAGCATCAGGATTGCCATAGACGATCAGGAATTCGTCGCCGCCTGTGCGGAAGGGCTTGGCGCGGCCTGCGCCGACATTTTTCAGGCGACCCGCGATGACCTGCAGGACGAGATCGCCGGCATCGTGGCCGTGCGTGTCATTGATGGCCTTGAAACCGTCAAGGTCGATCGCGAGCACGGCTGTGCAGGCCGGTGTATTGCTGCGCGTGAGGGCGGCCAGGGTGGTGTCGAGGTCGCGGCGGTTGGAGAGGCCGGTCAGCGGATCGGTTGCGGCGCTGGCTTCGGCCTCCTTGACGCGGTTGCTGATCGCCCAGCTGAACTGGAAGACGGTGAAGCAGAGACCCAGCGGCACGACATAATGGTTGATCTCGAAATAGGGCGTGATCTGGAAAAGGCGGAGAAAGAGCCAGACCGTGGCCATGATCAGCGGGGCCCAGCCGATCAGGACAGCGCCGGCGCCGGGCACGCCGCGGCGATGCAGAACCCATACGCCGGCCAGCACGGTAATTGGCCCAATGCCCGAGCAGACCATGTAAACGGCGCGCGACAGGAGACTCGGGAAGAAGCCTCCGATACTGCTAAGCACGCACAGCGCAACAAGCCCGTTGATCACATTGTAGAAGATTGGTGAGCGATGGCGGATGTCGAGGAAGTTGGAGATGAACACGGCACCGAATGCCGTAACGGCGCCCTGCAGGATATAGACGAGCGTGATCGTGCTGACGCTCGACTGCGGCCAGAACAGCGACTTTGCCATGCCGGTCGAGAAGACCACATAGATGATGGCCGTGACGCAGAACCAGAAATAGAGGCGATAGGCCATCGTGTTGGACTTGCGGGCAATGGACCAGGCATAGGCCGTGAATGTGCAGGCAATGCCCATGAGAAGGGCGAGGATGCCGACCGAGCCCTGAAACCAGGACTGGTAGTCGGCGCTGGTATGGAACCAGACCGGCATGACGACCATCGGGCCTCCGCTGGCGCGGATATAAACTGTCCGGGTCTCGCCGGCGGGAACATCGATCTCGTAGCTCGGGAAGGGGGCGGGCAAGGCAATGCCCGAGAGGGCTACACCCGAGCCAGCCGTGCCTGTCTGCATGTAGCCATCCGCATCGAGAAGGTAAACATCGACGCGCTGGAGATAAGGAAAGCGGACGACAAGTTCCCCGTGCATTTCGGTCGCGCCGGAATTGCGCAATTGCGTGCGCATCCAGACATCACCCTTGCGGCTGCTCGACTGGAAGGCTTCCGCGTGGCTTTTGACGAAAGTGATGTCGCTGGTGGGGCTTAGGATATCCGCAATCGTGACGGCGGCCGACACATCCTTGGCGAACGTTGCATGACGGCTGACATTCATGCGGCCATCCATGCGGCCCACGTCAATGGCCTGCGCATCGGACGGGAATGTGAGTGAAACCCATACGACAATGAGAAGGCTTACAAATCGGCCCGCAAAATTCAGAAAGTCGCTTCGCAAGATATGTCCACCCGATGTTTCAAACCACTGGCGGCACTTATGACAAAGAAAGCGGTATTTATGCTTAGTGCGGGGCATCAGATTTTCGGTGAGGCGTACACAGATTGTTAAGCCTGGGTTTTCTGTGGCCTGTCTTTCGCTGGTTGAGCGCCTGTAGTCTTGGGGTTGAAAGGCTGGCGCAACGAAGAGGGGTCACTTGCGAGCCAATTCGTGCTAAGGGGGAATATTAACAAAAGGGGCAGGTTGCCGCCTGGTGGCCATGCCCCGGTGATGAGGGGACGAATGATGAAACACCGCATTTTCACCATGGCTGTCAGCGCCATCGCATTGACCGGCTGCAGCCATTTCAAGACTTCAGGGCACGGCACGGATGGCGCGGCCATTGAGCCGGTATCGGAACTGGCCGCCACACCACCCGAAACCGAGAAGATGGACGTGACCGCCACGGCGGGCGCGCCGCTGTTCGAGGGCATGGGCGATTTCCACCGCGAGATATCCACTTCCAGCGCGGACGCGCAGAAATATTTCGATCAGGGCATGGTGCTGGCTTTTGGCTTCAATCATGCCGAGAGCATCCGCTCGTTCAAGGCAGCGCAAAAGCTCGACCCGGAATGTGCCATGTGTTTCTGGGGCGAGGCGATGGCCACGGGCCCGAACATCAATGTCACCAGCAAGGGCAAGGCCGTGATGTCTGATGCCGACCGGGTGGCGGCGTTCGCGGCGATCAACAAGGCGATGGAACTGAAGGACAGTGCCACGCCAGCAGAGCAGGCGCTGATAACGGCCATGGCCGCGCGCTATAATGGCGATCCGTCGACATCGCGCGAACCGCTGGACGTGGCCTATGCCGAGGCGATGGGAGACTATGTGAGGGACCATCCGGACGATTACGACGCAGAGGCCATGTATGCCGAAGCATGGATGAACACGATGCCGTGGGATTATTGGTCGGCGGACGGTGCGCCCAAGCCGGAGACGGTGAAAGTGATCAGCGCGCTGGAGGACATTATCGCCAATGCGCCGGAGCATCCGCTGGCGCTGCACCTATATATCCATGCGGTGGAAGCCTCGGCCAATCCGGGGCGGGCCGAGGATGAGGCCGACAGGCTGGCGGGACTTGTGCCGGGATCAGGCCATCTCGTGCACATGCCGGCGCATATCTACTGGCGCGTCGGGCGCTATGATGATGCGGCCAAGGCCAATATCACGGCGGCGAAGGTGGACGAGGACTATATCGCCCAGTGCAATGCGCAGGGTTTCTATCCGGCACTCTATTATCCGCACAATATCCACTTCCTGTGGGCGGCGGCCAGCATGTCGGGCCAGCAGGACATGGCGATCAGTGCCGGGCAGAAAGTGGCCGACAATGTGCGCATGGAGCAGATCGAGGAATTCCCGACGATCGAGTTCTTCAAGACGATCCCGCTATTGTCGCTGGTGCAGTTCGGCCAGTGGGACACGATCCTTGCGACCGAGCAGCCGCCGGAAACGCTCGATTACTCGAATGCGATCTGGCATTACGCGCGCGGCGTTGCCCTGGCGCGGTCCGGCGATCTGGCAGGGGCCACTGCCGAGCGTGAGGCGCTGGCGGGGCTGACGGGCAGTGTGCAGATCAGTTTCATGGATACGGCAGATTATCCGGCCAGCACACTGCTGACGATTGCGGATGAATTGCTGCAGGGCGAGATTGCCAGCGCAGGCGACAAGCATGATGAGGCGATTGCGCATTTCACCGCCGCTGTCGAAGCGCAGGACTCGCTGCCCTATATGGAGCCGCCTTTCTGGTACTATCCGACGCGGCAATCGCTGGGTGAGGCGCTGATCGCTGCGGGCGACTATGCCGAGGCGGAGGCGGTCTACCGGAAAGACCTTGAGGAGTATCCGCGCAATGGCTGGTCCATGTCGGGCCTGATGAAGGCGCTGGAGAAGCAGGGCAAGACGGATGAGGCCGCCGAGTTGAAGCCGATGTTCGATATTGTCTGGCGCAATTCGGACGTGACGCTGGACGGGTCGCGCATCTAGGCGAGGGTGCGGGCGATCTCGGTGCAGGTGTCGAGCAGGCGGGCAATGTCCTGTTCGCGGCTGAGGCGGTGGTCGCCATCCTTGATGAGGGTGATGGTGAGGTCGGCCGCGGTCATGGCGTCGACGAGGCGTGCGGCGTGCGTCCATGGCACGTCGGCGTCTTCCATGCCCTGAAGGATGCGGACGGGGCCGTCAAAGGCGATGGGCTTGTCGAGGATCTGCCACTGGCGGCCATCCTCGATCAGCGCGCGGGTGATGACATAGGGTTCGTCATAGTCTGACGGGCGCAGCGTCCGGCCGGTCTCCATGATCTCGGCCTGTGCCTCGGGAGAGAATTCGGGCCACATCAGCTTTTCGGTAAAATCCGGCGCCGGGGCGATCAGGACGAGGCCCTTGACGCGTTCCGGCCGAGCGAGGGCTGAGAGCAGCGCCATCCAGCCGCCCATGCTGGAGCCGACCAGGACGAGCGGGCCGTCTGTCTGGCTGTCGATGGCTGCGAGGGCGTCAGCGCGCCACTGGCTGACCGTGCCGTCTTCGAAGGCGCCTTCAGACTGGCCATGACCGGAATAATCGAAGGCGAGAAAGCCGTGGCCGGCCTGATTCGCCCAGTCTTCGAGACGCAGCACTTTGGTGCCGCTGATGTCGGACTTGAAGCCGCACATCCAGACATAGGTGAGATCGCCCGTGCTGGCGTTGCTGCGGCGAAAGGCGAGGCGGTGGCCGTTGGGGCCGGTGAAATAGGACGTTGTCATTACCTCTCCGTTCCGCCATCTGTCTCCCCTGTCAAGCGAGCGAGGGACGAGAGCAGCTTTGGACGATTTTCCGGATCTCAGCGGCAAGACCATCCTCCAGGTGGCGCCCGAACTCTCGGCGGGAGGCGTTGAGCGCACCGTGCTTGAAGTGACCGAGGCGATTGTGGCGGCCGGTGGCCGGGCGCTGCTGGCCAGCAAGGGCGGGCGGCTGGAGGACGAGTTTGCGGCGCTCGGCGGCGAGCTGTTCCGGATGGACGCGAAATCGAAGAACCCGCTGACGCTGAAAATGAACGAAGGCAAGCTGAAGAGCCTGATCGCGCGCGAGGGCGTGAGCCTTGTGCATGCGCGGTCGCGGGCGCCAGCCTGGAGCGCCTATTGGGCGGCGCAGGCGGCGGGTGTGCCTTTCGTGACGACCTATCACGGGGCCTATTCGGGCACGAGCGGCCTGAAGCGGCGCTATAATTCCGTGATGGCGAAGGGCGACCTCGTGATTGCCAATTCCAACTGGATCGCGGCGCATGTGCGCGACGTGCACGGGATTGCGGCTGACAGGATTGTCACCATTCCCCGCGGTGTGGACCTTGGCGTGTTTGACCCCGCCGCCGTGGCGCCCGCCCGGATCGAGGCGGTGCGCGGACGCTGGGGCATTGCGGGCGAAAAGCGCGTGACACTGTTCCTGCCGGGGCGGCTGACCGAGTGGAAGGGCCAGCTGGTGGCGATCGAGGCGCTGGGCCTGATGTCGGTCGGCGAGCTGAAGAATCTCGTTCTGGTGCTGGCGGGCGATCCGCAGGGCCGGGCGAACTATGTGACGCGGCTGGAGGATGCGATCCTTGAGCACAGGCTGGGCGGCACGGTTCTGCTGGCCGAACATGAGCGTGACATGCCGGCGGCCTGCCTGGCGGCGGATATCGTGATGACGCCGTCCATCAGGCCGGAAGCCTTCGGGCGGGTGGCGGCTGAGGCCTCGGCCATGGGGCGGCCGGTGATCGTGGCGGACCATGGCGGCGGGCGGGAAACAGTGATCGACGGCGAGACGGGCGCGCGGGTGCAACCGGGCGATCCGGCGGAGCTGGCCGGGGCGATCAGGGCCTTGCTGGACGTCGGTCCGAGTGCCCGCGGGTTCATGGGAAAGGCCGGTCAGGCGCATGTTCGGGCGCATTTCTCCAAGCGGGGGCTTCAGGCCGCGACGCTTAATGTCTATAAGCGGTTGTTGGAGTAGGGATTTATACCGCAGACATGGCCAGGACCGAGACCACGATGAGCCCGGTGAACCCGGGCGCCAGCGCAAAGGAAGTGCTGATCATCAAGCTGAGCGCGCTCGGCGACTTCGTGCTGTCGCTGGGGGCGATGAAGGCTGTGCGCGAAACGCACCCTTCGGCGCGGATCACCTTGCTGACCACACCTTTCTTCGAGGAATTCGGCAAGCTGTGCCCCTATGTCGACCGGGTCGAGACCGATGGCCGGCCCGAGGGCATGAAGGCCACGGCGGCGCTGATCCAGCGCATTCGCAAGGCCGATTACGACATTATCTATGATTTCCAGACCAGCGGGCGGACGAAGAACTATTTCACGGCGCTGAGCCGGTCGGGCAAGACACCGCTCTGGTCGGGCCATCATGAGAAGGCGGCTTTCTTTCACGACAATGCCGAGCGCGGGCGGATGCACTCGATCGACCGGCTGGCGGAGCAGCTGGAGGTGGCGGGCGTGCCGCCGGAAGGCCGCTGGCTGGGCACGAGCGCGCCCTTCCCGGACCTTTCATGGGTGCGTCACAAGCTGGGCGACACGCCGCGGCTGCAGCCGGCCTATTTCTCGCTGGAAGAGCCCTACATGCTGCTGATCCCCGGCGCCTCGGCCCACCGGGAGGCCAAGCGCTGGCCGGAGGAGAATTATGCCGAACTGGCCTCGCGGGTGGCCGATGCGGGCATCCAGCCGGTGATTATCGGAGGCAAGGCGGAGGGGCCGCTGGCGCATGAGATCGTGCGGCGCGAGCCACGGGCGAAGAGCCTCGTGACCCGGACCGACCTGTTCCAGATCGTGACGCTGGCCGAGAAGGCGCTGTTCGTGGTCGGCAATGATACCGGGCCGATGCATATGGCGACGCTGGCCGGGGCGCCGGGCATTGCCCTGTTCGCGCTGACCGAGAGCAACCCGGACCATGCCGCGCCGCGCGGGCCGAAACAGCCGGTAATCATCAATTCGGCGCCGACGCTGAAAGAGCTGAGCGTGGATGATGTCTGGCAGTCGGTGCGGGCGCTTGGGCTGTTGCCTGCTTGACTTGCAGGAAATTTGGGAACAACCGACGCGCCTTGATGATTAGGCCAACGAATGGCATATTCACCAAGCCTATGAACAGCCACAAAGGAGACAGGCCATAGCTCGCAGACCAGACGCCGACGCCCCGCCGAAACAGACCGGCCCGCGCATCAATGACGACATTCGTGCCGCCAAGGTTCTATTGATTGATGAGAACGGTGAGAAACAGGGCGTGATGCCCCTCGCAGCAGCCCTTGATGCGGCGCGCGAGGCGAGCATGGACCTTGTTGAAGTGTCCCCCGACCAGGAAGTCCCGGTCGTGAAGATTCTCGATTATGGCAAACTTCGCTTTGAAGAGCGCAAGAAGAAGGCTGCTGCCAAGAAGAAACAGCGGTCCAGCGAACTCAAAGAGATCAAGATGCGCCCGAACATCGACACGCATGACTATGAAGTCAAAGCGCGCGCGATGCAGCGTTTCTTCGACGATGGCGACAAGGTGAAGGTGACCCTTCGCTTCCGTGGCCGCGAAATGGCGCACCAGCATCTCGGTATGCAATTGCTCGAGCGCGTGAAGGTGCAGTTCGAAGAAACCACGAAAGTGGAAACCGAACCGAAGCTGGAAGGCCGTCAGATGACGATGGTCCTGGCGCCGCGATGAAGATGCGTGCCGGACTGATCCTGGGCCTGGCCCTGATGGCAGGCGCCTGTTCGGCGCCTGCGCCGGATGCCACGCCCGACGCCGCTGCGCCTGAGGCGACCGCGCCTGCGCCGGTTGAAACACCGGCGGCGGAGACCGGGACAGACACGGCGGTGCAACCGGAAATGAACCCGATCGACACAACGGACGACACGTGCGGCATGGCCGCGCTGGAAACCTATGTGGGCCAGCAGGCGAGCGAGATTCCCGAGGCTGAAATGCCCGAGAACACCCGCGTGGTCGGCCCCGACGATCAGGTGACGATGGATTATGTGCCAACGCGCCTGAATGTGCTGACCGATGCTGAAGGCGTAGTGCTCAGCCTGAAATGCGGCTGAGGCTAGTGTAGTGAATAGCAAGCCGTCGATTCTCGAATGAAATTGGCGGCTTTTCTCTTCGTCGGTATGTTCATGTTAGCGGCATGTGGGGATTCTCCGAATGTCCGAGATGAGCGTCAAGCACAGGAAGATGTGGCTGACGAAGCTTTATTCACGTCCGATGAGATAGCAGAATTACGAGAACGGATTTCAGCTCACTCGACTGCTGTTGCTGATGATGATGTTACAGTCATTGTTTCGTCGCAGCCGGCAGAGGGCTACTCTGAGGACGACTTCGACTCGACTTTCTTAAGAAATTTTGAGTCGTACACATTGGAAAGAAGTCTTGAACTCATGGGGTCTGCTTTAGGGCAGGATTCAGTCGCAAATTATTTGATTGAGACTGAAAGTAATTTTCTGAGAACTCCCACACACAAATTAGCTGTCGTTAGATTGCGGCAGGGAGAATTTACTCCAGATTTGACAGTGATGGGTGTCGTGGGCGGCGAATTTATTCGAGTCGGGTGTATTTCCAAGACGCTGCAGGACGTGAAATTATCGCAGGGTAAGTGCCATGATCGGCTTGTCGAAGAGTTTGGTCCGATATTCGATTAGAGATGCCCTGCTGAATCGGGCATCTGGCCCCTTGATTCTCTGTTCCTGATCCGTCATAAGCCGCCTCTTCCGAGCGGTGCGGGCGAACGGCATGCCCCTCTGCTCATGAACGACCAAGGGCCGCCCAAGGGTGAGAGCTCATATAAGGAGACAAGAAATGCCGAAGATGAAGACCAAGAAAGCCGCTGCAAAGCGGTTCAAGATCACCGCTACGGGCAAGCTGAAGCACGGTGTCGTGGGCAAACGCCACCGCCTGATGAGCCATAATGCCAAGTACATCCGCCAGAACCGGGGCACGAAAGTCGCTTCGCACGCTGATGTCGCACGCGTCATGAAGAAGTTCCTGCCGTACGGCCTGTAGGCTTTTCCCGTTTTTCCCCCGATCTTGACTTAGGAGGCCACCATGCCCCGTTCACGTAACAAAGTGCCAGCGCACGCTCGCCACAAGAAAATCATCAAGCAGGCCAAAGGCTTCCGCAACCGT
>TARA_R110002033_G_scaffold121169_3_pt1 | contig 10276 bp, 8 predicted proteins | sample TARA_R110002033 | Tara Oceans TARA_R110002033 (sample SAMEA4397051) | marine metagenome | biome: Polar Biome; feature: [SRF] surface water layer (ENVO:00010504); material: water (ENVO:00002006), including particulate matter (ENVO:01000060) such as... | depth 5 m
ACCACGATATTCCATTTTTCCAGGGTTTCCACTTGAAGCCGCATCAACCGAAATAGAGTTGTAATTAGGTTGCCCAATTTTTTTAAGTTGTTCTGGCAATAATTCACTTTTAAAATCTTTGTTTTTTCCAATGTAATCGAAGTAATTTCCTTTTAAAGCTGCTTTTGCTGCTTCAAAAGTTTCAAAAGATTTGTATTGAGCGCCATCATAGTTTTTTATTTGGGCTTTACAATCATCCCACGATTCAAAAACCCCAGCGTGATGACCTTTCCAAACGGTGTAATATTTCTTTTTCTTTTTTTTTGACACGGATTTCACGGATTTTTCACAGATTAAATAAGACGATTTTGGTTTCCCTTCTCCTTTGGGGAGGGGATTAAGGGGTGGGGCTTAGAAGCTTTTCAACCACCTTCGGAAAATGCGCCATTTCCAATTCATGAATTTTAGCGGCAACAGCTTCAGATGAATCATTTTTGTTTACTTCACATTTCGCCTGAAAAATAATAGCGCCTTCATCATAACGTTCATTCACATAATGTATGGTGATGCCGGTTTCGGTTTCATTATTTTCTATAACAGCTTTATGAACATGCATCCCATACATACCTTTACCTCCATACTTTGGTAATAAAGCAGGATGCACATTAATCACTTTATTTGGAAATTCATTTAAAATATGTTCAGGGAATTTCCATAAAAAGCCTGCTAAAACAATTAAATCTGGTTTAGATGATTTAAGTATATTAAGCACATCATCTGTTTCGGTAAATGCTATGCTATTGAAAGAAAGCGCACTGACTTTAAGGTTTTTAGCACGTTCTAAAACCTTGGCATGCGGATTGTTAGTCAGTACTTGAATAACAGACGCATTATCGCTGTTGTGAAAAAAGGTAATTAAATTTTCAGCATTAGTACCACTTCCGGACGCAAAAATCACAATACGTTTCATCTGTTGGTTTATATTTTTAAATTAATGTCAGATGTAATTCGTAAATCGAATTCAAAGAATGTTCAGCAAAATTATCAAGCTCATTTCATACACAGACTATCAATGTCAATATTATTCAAACAAAAAAAAGAATAATTATTAACAATTAGAAGGTAAAATCTAAATACTTAAAAGTAATTTTAGTAAATTACGAACACATTTTTATAGTAAAGGTGTGTTTTAAAAATAAAGTTTTTTATTTTTGCCAACTAAATTTAAATTAAAAATCAAAAAATTATGTCAGACATTGCATCAAGAGTAAAAGCGATTATCGTTGATAAATTAGGAGTAGATGAAAACGAAGTTGTTACTGAAGCTAGCTTCACAAACGATTTAGGAGCAGACTCTTTAGACACTGTAGAATTGATAATGGAATTCGAAAAAGAATTCGATATTCAAATCCCAGATGATCAAGCTGAAAATATTGCAACAGTTGGTCAAGCTATATCATATATAGAAGCAGCAAAATAAGCAAAACACTTTATGGAATTAAAGCGAGTTGTAGTCACAGGATTAGGGGCTTTAACACCTATTGGCAATACCAAAGATGAATATTGGGACGGTTTAATAAGTGGTAAAAGCGGTGCTGCGCCTATAACATATTATGATACCGAAAAGTTTAAAACCAAATTCGCTTGCGAGTTAAAAGGTTTTAACGTTACCGATTTTATTGACCGAAAAGAGGCGCGTAGAATGGATAAGTTTGCACAATACGCTATGGTAGCAGCAGACGAAGCCATTGCCGATGCCAAATTAAATCTTGATGAAGTTGATAAATTACGGGTTGGTGTTATATGGGGAGCAGGTATTGGTGGTTTAGAAACCTTTCAGGAAGAAGTTTTAAACTTTGCCGCGGGTGATGGAACACCAAGATTTAACCCATTCTTTATTCCTAAAATGATTGCTGATATTGCACCAGGAAATATCTCTATAAAACATGGTTTTATGGGGCCAAACTACACCACAGTTTCTGCATGTGCATCTTCTGCTAACGCTATGTTTGACGCTTTAAACTCTATACGTTTAGGGCATACAGATGTGGTTGTTACAGGCGGAAGTGAAGCGGCAGTAACTATTGCTGGTATGGGTGGTTTTAATGCTATGCATGCATTATCTACTAGAAATGAAAGTCCAGAAACAGCCTCGCGTCCTTTTGATGCCACAAGAGATGGTTTTGTTTTAGGAGAAGGTGCAGGTGCACTGGTTCTAGAAGAATATGAACATGCAAAAGCAAGAGGCGCTAAAATATATGCTGAGTTCATTGGAGGAGGTTTATCTTCTGATGCTTATCACATGACAGCGCCGCATCCAGATGGTCTTGGTGTTATTGCAGTTATGAAAAATTGTTTGGATAATGCAGGCCTAAAGCCGGAAGATGTTGACCATATTAATACACATGGTACATCTACACCTTTAGGCGATGTTGCGGAACTCAAAGCAATCTCCAAAGTTTTTGGAAATCACGCTAAGAACATAAATATAAATTCAACTAAATCAATGACTGGTCACCTTTTAGGTGCAGCAGGTGCTATTGAAGCTATTTCGGTAATATTGGCTATGGAACACGGTATTGTACCGCCGACAATAAACCACACTACAGTAGATGAAAACATTGATCCTGAATTAAATTTAACCTTAAACAAGGCCCAAAAGCGCGATGTTAAAGTAGCCATGAGTAATACATTTGGATTTGGCGGACATAACGCTTGTGTAGTATTCAAGAAAATAGATTAAATCCCGAATGAAATAAACCATAACCTTAAATTAAATTTTACATGAAAATGCAACATGGTTTATTACATCTGACATTAAAATAAGATATTTATTATCAGATGAAAAACATTCGTAACATATTGAATTCCCGTTTTAAACGCAACGGGAATTTTTTTATGGAGTTAACTAAAATACTCGGATTTAAACCTAAACAAATAAAATTCTACAAAAAGGCATTCACGCATCGTTCAATGAATATTAGAGATAGCAAAGGAAATGCTATTAATTATGAACGTTTGGAGTTTTTAGGTGATGCCATGTTAAGTTCCGTAATTGCATCCCATTTGTATTTGGAAGCACCAAGCGGAGACGAAGGTTATTTAACTAAAATGCGCTCTAAAATTGTAAGTAGAGAACATTTAAACGAGTTGGGGAAAGACTTAAAGCTAATTGATTTAGTTCAAAGTAAAATACCTGCTGGACAATTTGGCGATAATATTCACGGTAATTTATTTGAAGCTTTAGTAGGCGCCATTTTTCTTGATAAAGGTTATAAATATTGCGAGAAGTTTATTTTTAAACGCGTCATTATTCCTTATGTGGATATTGAAACCCTAGAAGGGAAAGTTATAAGTTATAAAAGTTTACTTATTGAATGGTGCCAAAAAGAAAAGAAAACGTTTAGGTACAATGTTTATGAAGATACGGGTAACGATGAGGTTAGGCATTTCTCAGTAAAACTTTCAATAGACGAAAAAATCATAGCTAAAGCAAGAGCGACCTCAAAGAAAAAAGCCGAAGAAAAAGCTTCAAAACGCGCTTTTTTTGCTTTTCAAAGCAGAATGTCTAAAATGATATAAACTTCTTTTCAGTAAAAAATAATTAACTACAACGTTTTAGTTATCTTTATCATGAAGATTAGGTAAAACAATCACTAGTAAATTTTATAAATATTATATTTACGCCGTTATTATAATTTATGGCTGTTCATAAGCTTATCCTTGATGATGTTTTTGACGAAGTGTTATACACTTTAATAGCAGTACATTGCTCGCTTGAAGATTATCGTTTAGCATATCTTCTTAACAAGCACTTGGGTATAAATCTTACTCGAAAACCATCAGATCTAGACTATAATAATGGTAAATCTACCTATTCTATTTTTGAATGGGAAGACGATAAACAATTAACAACTTGGAGTTTGGTGTCTAATGTTTGTAAAACAGAAAGTTACCAACAAATAAATTACCGATCGTTATTTGAAAATCAAGAAAAAGTTACCAAAACAACCCATTTGATACCAGAATATAAGCGGGTAAATTATTTTTTAAAAATTGATTACCAGTTCAATTACAGTAAAGAAAAGTATATTTTAGACAGTATATTAAAAATACCGCAAATTGTAACAGCTTATAGTATTGATACTAATCAATTAAAATCCAAAGACAATTTAATTTTCAGCTAATGCCATTAAGAAAGAAAACCAAAATAGTAGCTACTTTAGGCCCCGCTACAAGCACAAAAGAAGTTTTAAAAGGAATGCTTGAAGAAGGCGTTAATGTATTTAGAATTAACTTTTCCCATGCCAATTATAAAGACGTTGCAGAACGTGTTAAAATGATACGCGAATTAAATGAGGAATTCGGTTTTACCGCTGCTATTCTTGGCGATTTACAAGGGCCTAAATTGCGTGTTGGGGTAATGAAAGAAGATGTTGTTGTAAACCCGGGCGATGAAATTATTTTCGCTACAGGGAAACGTTTTGAAGGCACAAAAGAACGTGTTTACATGACCTATGATAGGTTTCCACAAGATGCAAAGCCAGGGGAACGCATTCTTTTAGATGATGGAAAACTACTTTTCGAAGTGGTTTCAACCGATAAGAAAACCGAAGTAAAAGCAAAGGTTATTCAAGGCGGGCCCTTAAAATCTAAAAAAGGAGTAAACTTACCAAACACCAATATCTCCCAACCAGCATTAACTGAAAAAGATATTGAAGATGCTATTTTCGCTATCAGTCAAGATGTGGATTGGATTGCTTTATCCTTTGTACGTCATGCAGAGGATTTAATGCAACTTCGCGATTTAATTGCAAAACATTGCGATCATAAAATTCCAATCATAGCAAAAATTGAAAAGCCAGAAGCTGTAGAAAATATTGATAAAATTGTTACACATTGCGATGGTTTAATGGTGGCGCGTGGCGATTTGGGTGTTGAGGTTCCTGCTGAAGAAGTACCACTAATTCAAAAGCAATTGGTTTTACGTGCCAAAAAAGCAAGAATTCCTGTAATTATAGCAACCCAAATGATGGAGACTATGATTGACAGTTTAACACCAACTAGAGCAGAAGTTAACGATGTGGCAAACTCAGTTATGGATGGCGCAGATGCTGTAATGCTTTCCGGCGAAACATCAGTGGGAAAATATCCAGTGCAAGTTATAAGGCAAATGAGTAATATTTTAAAAAGTGTTGAAGATTCATCATTAATAAAAGTACCCCAGTTACCGCCTCACATCCGCACCAATCGTTATATAACAAAATCCATTTGTTACCACGCCGCAAATATGGCAAACGAAATTAATGCAAGAGCCATTTCAACATTAACAAATAGTGGATATACGGCGTTTCAAATTTCAGCTTGGAGACCATCATGTCATATTTTAGTATTTACATCAAACAAGCGTATTTTAACCCGCTTGAGTTTACTTTGGGGTGTTCGTGCGTTTTATTACGATAAGTTTGTTAGCACCGATGAAACTATTGAAGATGTTAACGCCATATCCTGTAAAATGGGCTATTTAGAAGAAGGCGACATGCTTATCAGTTTAGCCGCCATGCCAATTCAAGATAAAGGTATGGTAAACACATTAAGAGTTACCGAAATTACAACACGTAACTTTTAATTACCAAATGGTTTAAAATATTTGGGCGTTACCACAATCCCGATAGCTATCGGGAACGCTTTTATTCATGGGTTTTTATCTTAAATTCAAGAATTCATGAACATACATGTTTCATTATATCTTTTAAATAGAAAAAACTGCTTTTGGGCAGTTTTTTCTATTTAAAAGGATGCCATTCCAATCGCTAACGCACTTGTTTGCTGGCTTGTGTTTTTAGATTGAAAGTTGTTTTGTTTTCAGTTTGGATTAAGCTACTTATAACGCAGTTGGCGTGCTGGAAGAGTCATGATGCTTTGCGTTAGTATTCATTTATAAAAGAAATGATAGCTATAATTCCATATTATATAAAATATCCCTGAAACATTGTTCTATTAATGACTATTAAAAACTTAGGGCTTTAAACTATTAATTAGATTTAATATGTTATTCGATATTACAGCACTTAAAAGTTTTTAACGTATCTAATTATTACATTTTTTAAAAATAAAAATCTAGTAAATAAATCGGATTTTACATAGTATAATATCATTCTCCTTAAATTACCAGATAATTAGTAACTTAATGGGCAGAAATTGCTAAACCAATCCAATGAATAATCCATCTAAAACTATTAAAAAGTTTGACACCTTTGGAGGTGTGTTTACACCAACCTTACTTACTATACTAGGTGTTATTATGTATTTGCGTTTAGGTTGGGTTGTAGGTAATGCTGGCCTATTAGGTGCATGGCTTATTATTCTCATTTCGTTTTCAATTTCCCTTTGTACGGCATTGTCAATGTCTGCCATTACCACTAATATTCGTATTGGAGCAGGTGGTGCCTATGCTATTGTTTCGCAAGCCCTAGGTTTAGAGGTTGGTGGTAGTTTGGGTATTCCGCGATATATATCGCAAGGTTTGGCAGTAACGATGTATATCTTTGGTTTTAGAGAAGGTTGGTTAGGTATTTTTCCAGAACATAATGCTTTTCTCATCGATATCATCGTCTTTGCATCGCTTTTTACCATTGCTTATATCAGTGCAAATTTGGCTATAAAAACACAGTTTATTATAATGGGCATCATTGTACTCTCATTAATTTCTATTGTCATTGCTGCTTATGATAGTTCTATGCATCAGAATTTAAGCGATTCCTTAAGTTGGGGCTCATTTAAAGGGTCGTTAGAAAATGGATTTAGTGGGAGCAACTTTTGGATTGTATTTGCCGTCTTTTTTCCAGCGGCAACAGGTATTATGGCTGGTGCAAATATGTCTGGTGAACTTAAAGACCCAAAACGAAGTATTCCCACAGGAACACTTTGGGCTATTGGAGTCAGTTTTGTAATTTATATGCTTCTTGCTTTTTGGATATCGCAAAGTGCTACAGAAGAAGAGTTACTCACCAATTACTATGTTATGGTAGATAAAGCCTACTTTGGCCCATTGATTATTGCTGGGATTTTGGGTGCCACCTTCTCTTCGGCATTAGCCTCTATTGTGGGATCGTCACGTATTTTATTTGCCATGGGAGAACATAAAGTATTGCCCTACTCAAAGATATTAGCTGGTACAAGTGGTAATGGACAGCCAAGAAACGCTATGATAGTGACTGGAATATTTATTTTCTTCACCTTATTGTTACGTAATCTTAATGCTGTGGCACCTTTGGTTACTCTCTTTTTTCTAATTACATACGCCATGATAAATATTGTGGTTATTATAGAACAACGCTTGGGCCTTATTAGTTATCGTCCTGTTTTTAAGATTCATAAATGGGTGCCATGGTTCGGGTTGGTTTCGTCCATTTTTGCCATGTTTATTATTAATCCTTCAATAAGTTTAATCTCTATTGCTATTGTTTTGATGGTCTATTGGTATTTGTCGCGCCAAAATCTAGAAACCCCTTTTGAAGATGTGCGTTCCGGACTTTTTGTATCGTTTGCAGAATGGGCTGCCAAACATACATGGGGAATGAAAAAAATGCAACAGCGTGCATGGAAAGCGAATCTCATGGTGCCTGTTCGAGATGTCAACGGGTTAAGAGGCACTTCTGAATTTTTGCGAAATATTGCCAAACCAAAAGGATCTATAAAGCTTTTAGGTATTGAGCCTTTTACAGAACATAGCAAATTGGCTGAGCAGCTAGAATATATTTCGGCATCCTATAGAACAAAAGGGGTGTTTTCATCCTCAACTGTCATTCATACCGATCAATTTGCTAATGGCATTAACTACGGGAGTCAGGCTTTACAAGGGGCATTTTTCAGACCTAATATTATGTTTTTGAATTTGCAAGATCATGATGATTATGAGAACGAGCTAAAACCAGTAATGACCGAATCTATTCGTTTAGAAATAGGTATTCTCCTCTTTAATCTACACTCCAAAGCGTTTTTGGGGCAACGGAACACCATTAATGTTTGGGTGAGTAACCGAAAAGGAAACTGGGAATTGGGTGGATTAGATATTGGCAATTTGGACCTTTCCATATTAGTAGCTTATAAACTAAAAATGAACTGGGATGCACGTATACGCCTCGTTACTGTAGTGGAAGACATAAAAGAAGAAGCTAATGCTAAAGAATTTTTAAAATCCTTAACCCGTCTGGCACGTTTACCACAAACCTTAACCGAAGTTTATGTGGGTAGTTTTAACGAATTAGTCACAAAGGCACCTGCTGCAGATCTCAATATTTTTGGAATGCAAGATGCCTTGCCCTACGACTTTATTAAAGATATGTCACAAAAGACAAATAGTAGTTGCTTATTTGTTAGAGATTCTGGTCATGAAAGTATATTGGCGTAATCTTTTAACCTCACTCACTATATAAACAGCATGTACGGATATTAAAACATGAGAATTAAAAAGAACAAGCAACCTAAATATGACACATCCAAATCAATGAATCCACAGAATCTTTCATTTGAATAGTATGTAAAATATCAGTAAACCTGTCAACAGACAAGTTCAATAAATGTGCGTAATAAAAAATTTATAGATTCCCGCCGATTGCCGCAAAAATTCGAAAATTACTTGTATTGGCAACATTCTTATTATTTCTTTTTCATGGCTTTCATTTGTTGAAACAATTCTTTATACAAACCACGAGCGATCAACACTTTCATAATCTCATTAGTTCCAGCATAAATTCTGGCTACTCTATTATCCGCATACATACGGGCAATGGGGTACTCCCACATATAGCCATAACCTCCAAATAATTGCAAGCATTCATCTACTACTTTACTGTGCATTTCGGTTGCGGAATACTTCGCCATAGAGGCGCTTTCAGCAGTTAGCTGATGATTTGATAATAATAGTGTACAGCGATCTAAAAAAGCTTGATGTACTTGTAATTGTGTAGCACATTCGGCCAATTTAAATTGTGTGTTTTGGAATCCAGCAATGGGTTGCTTAAAAGCAGTTCTTGTAGATGTGTATTCAATCGTTTTTTCAATGGCTCCTTCTGCTCCACCAATGGCATTAAGCGCTACTGTTAATCGCTCTCTAGCCAATTCTGTCATCATAATCTTGAAACCTAATCCTTCTTCTCCCAATAAATTTTCTTTTGGAACTTTGACATTATCAAAAAATAATTCGCAGGTATCTTGGGCTTTCATTCCTATTTTCTTGAAAGGAACCCCCTTTTCAAAACCTTCAGCATCGCTTTCCATAATCAATAAAGACACGCCCTCTTTCTTTGTTCCTGGATTGGTTTTTACTGCTACTATGGACATATTACTCATATAACCATTTGTGATAAAGGTTTTTTGTCCATTTACCACATAATAGTCGCCTTTATCTACTGCAGTTGTCTTGATAGCCTGAAGATCACTACCACAGTTTGGCTCCGTCATACCAAGCGATGTGATCATTTTTCCAGTAGCCATGATAGGCAGATATTTTTGCTTTTGAGCTTCAGTACCATACTTTAAAAGATATGGAGCAATAATATCTGAATGTAATGAAAACCCAGGGCCGCTGATTCCTGCTTTTGCCAATTCTTCAATGAATAAGGCGCTAAAGCTGAAATCTAAACCCATTCCTCCATATTTTTCGGGCATATCGATGCATAGTAACCCCAATGCTCCAGCACGTTCCCAGATGTCTCGGCTAACCATACCATTTTTTTCCCATGTTTCTGTGTGATCAATAACTTCATTATTAATGAAATCCTGAATCATATTTTGCATCATTTTATGTTCTTCTGATGCGTATATTTCGCGTTCTATTAAAACATTTTGTAACATATAACCAGATCTTTTGATTTATTAATTTTTATAAATATGATGATCTTTCCATCTTGGAAGCTATTGAAATTAAAGTTAAGCATTACTTGATGAGTTTTAGCAGGATATTTTTACTTTTTTTAAAGGGGTTTCTATTTTATTGAAAATTTCAAATATTTGCTTAATGAATTCATCAATCCATATTAATTTGATTTTTTAATCACCAATTGATAAACACAAGGAATCACCAGCAAGTTCAATATCGTAGCCGATAACAACCCGCTTAGAATAACCACAACCATGGGATTTGTATTTCACTACACATTTCGCCACCTTTTAAAGCTAATGGGATTAATGTTAACCCTGTTGTAAAGGATGCCATTGCAATGGCTAACGCACTTATTTGCAGTGGTATGTTTTAAATTGAAAGTTGTTTTGTTTTTAGAGAGGTTCGTTTAAC
>TARA_R110002033_G_scaffold10118_3_pt1 | contig 10261 bp, 7 predicted proteins | sample TARA_R110002033 | Tara Oceans TARA_R110002033 (sample SAMEA4397051) | marine metagenome | biome: Polar Biome; feature: [SRF] surface water layer (ENVO:00010504); material: water (ENVO:00002006), including particulate matter (ENVO:01000060) such as... | depth 5 m
AACAAGTGGCTCTTCAGGAACTTCAGGTTCAAGTGGCTCTTCAGGAACTTCAGGAAATTCAGGTACTTCAGGAACAAGTGGTTCTTCAGGAACAAGTGGTTCAAGTGGTTCTTCAGGAACATCTGGTAATTCAGGAACATCAGGAACTTCAGGTAACTCAGGATCAAGTGGTTCTTCAGGTGTTTCAGGTTCAAGTGGTTCTTCAGGAACATCAGGAATAAATGGTACATCAGGTACAAGTGGTACATCAGGTTCTTCAGGAACATCAGGTTCATCCGGTTCATCCGGTGTATCTGGAAGTTCAGGTTCATCAGGTAATTCAGGAACAAGTGGTTCATCAGGAACATCAGGTTCTTCTGGTTCATCTGGTACATCAGGTTCTTCTGGCTCATCTGGAACATCAGGAATATCAGGAACATCCGGTGTAAGTGGTTCAAGCGGAACATCTGGAACATCTGGTTCTTCAGGGTCAAGTGGTACTTCAGGTAATTCAGGAACATCAGGAACTTCAGGTAACTCAGGATCAAGTGGTTCTTCAGGAACAAGTGGTTCAAGTGGTTCTTCAGGCACTTCAGGTACTTCAGGTAACTCAGGAACATCTGGTACATCAGGTAACTCAGGATCAAGCGGTTCTTCAGGAACCTCAGGTACTTCAGGTAACTCAGGTTCAAGTGGTTCTTCAGGTGTTTCAGGTTCAAGTGGTTCATCAGGAACATCTGGAACTTCAGGTAATTCAGGAACAAGTGGTTCATCAGGAACATCAGGTAACTCAGGTTCAAGTGGTTCTTCAGGAACTTCAGGTAACTCAGGTTCAAGTGGTTCTTCAGGAACATCAGGTAACTCAGGTTCAAGTGGAACATCAGGTAACTCAGGATCAAGTGGTTCTTCAGGTGTTTCAGGTTCAAGTGGTTCATCAGGAACATCAGGTAACTCAGGTTCAAGTGGAACATCAGGTATTCTCCCATTATCAGGTACAACAACAAATGGTGTAATAACATTCGATGGAGATGGAACAGGTACTGTAGAATCATCATTTACATATACTACTTCTGATTTAAAATCAACATCTCTACGAGCAAACTTGGGTAGTGGACACACAATTGCTGGTAATTACACATCTATCTTAGGTGGTTCTAGTAACACAAACAATGCATCATATAGTACCATAGGAGGTGGTGTTAGTAATATTATCCAGAATTGTGGTGCATGTCATTTTATAGGTGCTGGTTCTTTAAACAAAATATGTACTTCCCGAAGTACTTGTCAATCTAATTTTATTGGGGGTGGTTATAATAACTGTTTACAAAGCGATACTAGAGAAAGTGTTATTGTTGGTGGTTGTCAAAACGCAATTTTTTCTTCCCAAAATTCTTTTATAGGTGGTGGATTTTCTAACTATATGAGTTATAGCTGTTGTGGAGCAACAGTAGGTGGGTATAACACCTGTATGATGAGTTCAAATTGTGCTGTTATAGTTGGTGGTGCATCAACCTGCATCAATCAATCCGCAGGAAGTACTATTGTTGGTGGTGTTAGTAACAAAATATATGCCTCTCTAAGTTCTAAGACTTGTAATGCTATAGTAGGTGGACAATCTAATCAAATTAACAATTCCTGTAATTCATTTATAGGAGGTGGTGGTAGTAATTGTATTAATTCTAGATCCTTCTCTTCTATAATAGGATGTTCATTAAGTGCTACAGCAGATAAAACCGTTTACATGAATAATGCTACAGTAGCTTGTCATTTACAAGTTGGTGGTACTACTACAATGAATTCAACCACAGGTAGAATTGATGCCAGTAATGATGTTGTAGCATTTGCTACTTCTGATAGAAGGTTAAAATGTAACATTAAACCTATCGAAAATGCTTTATGTAAAGTAGTTGGTGCTAGTGGTAATACCTTTGATTGGAAAGAACTTACAAAAGAAGAAACACAAAATATACATGGTAATACTGGTAAAGATGTAGGTGTAATTGCTCAAGAAATTGAAGCTATACTACCTGAAGCGGTTACAACTAGAGATAGTGGTTATAAAGCCGTAAACTATGAAAAAATCGTTCCTTTATTAATTGAAGCAATTAAAACTTTAACACTTAAAGTAGAAGACTTAGAATCAAAAATGAGTAGGAAAAACTAAAGACTTTTTGTATATTCCCCCCTATGAAGTTATGCATAATTACAAACTATACTAGGGGGTATATTAATGATACCCAAATTTTTAATAAATTACTAGAAACCTTAGGATTATCTTCTAAGGACATCTTCCATATACAAGATACTAATAGTGTATACTCCGTAAACGACAAATATACACATTCATTAATACTATTAGATTTTAAATCCACTAGTATGTTACCACATAAACAATATCTCTCAGAAATTACCATTCCTAGAGTATTTATAGTTGATACTTTACCAAAAGTACATAAAGACCTGGATATTACCTTCAATAAAGAATTAAGAAATTCTTCAATATCTACTCTTAATTGTCTCCCATACACCTCACAACTCTTTTTATATGAACAATATGCTGATGGTTTGGTATTTTATAGTAATATAGATAGAGACAATTTCTCTCTATTATACCCATTAAAAACACAAATACCAACTGTCATAATACCTCCATCTTTGGGGGATAAAAAAGATATTAAAATAAACTTTACCCACTTTCAACCAAACAATAATATAGGATTTAATGGGGTTCCATCTTTTTCAAACGGTATTTTCAACCTTTTAAACGCATTAAATTCTTTCCCATACCATAATGTGAGTTTATTTGGTGATCACGGTAGAAACGATATTTCCAATGAAATATTGGTGAATCATGCCACACAATCCAACCCAAATATTAAATTTATGGGTAAACTAAAGGATACAACAAAATTCTTTAAAGAAAACCATATATATTATAATGTTTCAATATATGATTCTTTTAATTATTTTACATTTACAAGTTTATTAAATGGTATGGTGCCTATTTTAAGTAAATCAACGACAACAACTGAGTATTTCCCATCATACCCCTTTATTACTGATTTTGATGAAGATTCTATAAATAACACTTTAAAATTAATTAAAAGTACTTCTATCGAAGATCTAAAAAAAATATTATCTAATACTGTGGCTTTAATGACCCCACTTAACAACCAGGACCTTAAAATAAAATATAAAAATTTTTTAAATATTTTATAATATGATACAGAAATACACCACATTAGGGTTTGACAAAATCTACGTTATAAATTTAAAACGCAGATTGGATAGAAAAACCGATTTAATAAAGGAAAACCCCCATTTAGATTTTACATTTATTGAAGCCATTGATGGTAAGGAGTTAATACAAAAAGAACTATTAGAAAAAAAGTTGTTAAGTACTTCATTCTATGACCCTAGTGGTATGGTTACTATGGGGGTATTTGCCTGTGCCTTATCTCATAAAAAAGCATGGGACCAAGCTTTAGCTGATGGAGTTGATAATGCTTTATTTTTAGAAGATGATATTTATTTAACTGAAAATCTAACCTCAATCTCCGGTTTAACCCCCTTTTACCAAGATATATTTAATGAAGTAAAAGAACACGATTTTGATTTACTTTTCTTAGGTAAAAAAACAGAAAAACAGAGAGGAATGGATGTAGGAAAGCATTTAACCGTTCCTAGATTTAATTCTAACCATAATGGGGCACATGCTTATGTTGCTACTAAAGAAATGATACAATCCTTATCAAGTCAATACCTACCTGTAAAATATGCGGCCGATGTGTATTTAGAACAGTTTTATAAATCCCACAAAGTATTTACTTTAAAGAATAGTATAATAAGACAACACTCAGATAATTTAGACCCCTCTTCCGCGGATTCTGATACTTACTACAATGATTTTAGAGAAGGGGGTGGAAGAGTAGGAATATCCTTTGATGAGAAAGGAAACATTATTAACAAAAGAATTGCTCAATATATAAAACACCCCAAAGATATACTAGAACAATATACAGAAATAATATTAGAACGACCTAAATTTGGAATACAAAAATTTAATCCTAATAGGGGTGTTAATAAAAATTTTCTAGGTATTTCAAAACTTATATCACATTTATGTGAAAATTTAGAAGAAAATTCTAAAATGGTAGAATTAAATAGCCATTTAGGTGAAAATACCTTCTTCTTTGGGTGTAGTAATATTTTTTCTAATATCTACACAATAGATTCATATAAAGGAAAGGATGATTTTAACTCAAGTAATAATTTAACTTGGGAGGATATTAAAATAGGATTCCATAGTAATACATATTTTTTTGAAAATACCATTAGCCCCATAAACCAACATCCAAAAATATCTTTTGATTTATTCCGGGATAATGACATTTCTTTTATGTATATTAACAATCGAAATAATGAAGATATAACACCACTTTTAGAATTATATTTACCTAAAATTAAAAATAGTGGATATATAGGTGGTGATAACATTAATGATAAGCCTCAAAATTCCATGGAATTTGCAGATGGTAGTTGGTTAATTAAAAAAACAACATATGAACTTTGATATAAACCAGTTTAGTGAGTTAGGATACGTAATAATAAAAGATTTTCTATCTAAGGACGAATTAGATACCTTATTAAAAACTTCCCAAAAACACTACGAATACTCTCTTAATTTAACAGAACACGAGGGTAATTATAGACTAAACAGTCCTACTAACCTAAATAAAATAGAAGGAGCATGTGAGTATGAACCTGAATTTTTAAAAATAGCAAAAAATAAAATTTTAGTAGATACGGCTAAACAATTAATAAATACAAGAAAACCTTTAGATGTTTATATATCTAAATTTTTCCCAATGAAACCTAAAGTAGGAGTATCAACATTTCTCCATCAAGATAATTTTTATTTTAATGGTGATCCTGATACTATAGTTAGTTGTGCTTTATATTTTCAAAATACAAATAAAGAAAATGGGTGTTTAAGAGTAATCCCTGGATCTCATGAAATAGGAATATTACCACACGATTCAATATCTCATATAGAGGGGATACAATGGATAGATGAAACAAAATTAAACCCTAATAGTATATTAGATTTAGAGTTAAATGCACCTTATGCCGTGTTCTTTAATATTAATATGATACATGGGTGTTATCCCAATACTTCAAATGGTACCCGATTTAGTTTAGCTTGGGAATATATAGAATCAAGTAATAATAATGTAGCATCTTCAGTAGATAATTGGTGTGATAGAAACCCAGTAGGATAATATGAGCTCATTAAGATTTAACCCCGATCCAAAATGGAACAATATGTGGGGTAATAGGTTTTACGCAGGTTTAACCCAGTTAATGTTTGATGTTTCCCAAACATTAAAAGACAAACCGGATTTAAAAATGTTAGAAATTGGGTCATATAAGGGAGAGTCTACCTTTATGTTTGCTTCATTAGGAATATTTGAAGAAATTCATTGTATAGACCCACATGCGGGAAATGAAGAATTTAACTTAGTATCTAATGAAACATGGGGTAATGTACAAGAGGAATTTAAAATCAATACTCGACATTTTAATAATATAACCCACCATAAAGAATATAGTTACAATATCCCCCATAATTTCCATGATGGATATTTCGATTTTATTTACATAGATGGCGCTCATGATTACATTTCAGTAAAGAAAGATATAGAATTATATTTACCAAAAACTAAACATTTAATAGGGGGACATGACTACCAAAAACAATGGCCTGGTGTAATTAAAGCAGTAAATGAAATATTTAATGAACCAGATGAAGTGTATCCTGACGATAGTTGGGTTAACTCATTATATTAATAAAAAACCACATATTTATAATAAAATAATATCAAAATAAAATAAAATGGTACATACTTGGAAAATCCTTGATTTAGAGAGAATAGCAGATAGCGGTTTAATTAACAAAATTACATATGAATGTAATTCAACTCATGGTGATATGTCTTCACGTCATATAGGACATGCAGAAATTTCAGGATCCGTCGATTCTGCTACTTTTGTTGACTTTGATTCTTTAACCCATGATACTGTTTTAAGTTGGTTAGATTCAAATATTAATAAAAGTGAAGTTGAAGCAAAAATTTCTCAATCAATACGAGAAGAAGAAACAGAAATTTCATCAAGTACCCGATTTATGGGTGGTACTCCTTGGGATAACTAAATAGTTTACGTATATTGGTTTTAATTAAAAAAGTTATAAATGAACATTATATTTCAAATAGACGGAGGTCTAGGTAAGTCTATTATGGCTACCGCAATGGTAAAAGTTATTAAAAAACGTTACAAAAATGCTAACTTAATAGTAGTAACAGCATACCCCGATGTTTTCTTAAATAATCCAAATATTTTTGAAACCCACAATATGAACCAAATTAATGGTTTATACCTTAGATTTATAAAAGACCAAAAATGTAAAGTTTTTGCATCTGAACCTTATAAAGATACTGACTTTATAACAGAACAACCAATAAGTCTACTTAAAACTTGGTGTAAGGTTTTAGGGTTACATTATAATAATGAACAACCCCAAATATATTTAACTCAACCTGAGATAGATTATTTCAAACCCTTTTATACCAATGAGAAACCTATTTTAACTATTCAACCACATGGGGGTCCTGAAGGAATAGGATATCAATATGCATGGACAAGAGATATCCCCTCCCCAACTGTAGAACAAATAATAAAACATTATAAAGAAGACTATTTAATAATCCATATTAAAAGACAAGACCAAATAATTTATGAAGATACCCTTCAAGCCTTAGATGGTTTTAGAAGTATAGCTATATTATTACAGATGTCTGATAAAAGGTTACTAATTGATTCTTTTGCCCAACATATGGCTGCTGCTTTAAATTTAAAATCAACAGTATGTTGGAGCGCAACGAATCCCGAGGTATTTGGGTATAAAATGCATGATAATGTAATATCCGAACCTTTTACAAAAGAACCATCTTTAGAACAGGCTGTGTATTCTCCCTTTCAATTATCTGAAACAATCCATACTATCCCCTATAATAATTTAAATGAAGTATTTGATACAGATAAAATAATCTCTTCGTTAAATAAACAATAATGTCAGATAAAAAACCTAAATTATTTATTCATGGTTGTTACATAGGAACAACAGGATTTAATAACCATACAAGAGATTTCTTTAGAGAAATATCAAAATCTTATAAGGTAAAAGTTAGAAATTTTACGGTTGGTAAACATTGGAAGGGTTTAGAAGATGAACCTTTTAATAAAGAAGACTATCTACTCCCTTCAGATAAAATTCTTTTAGATACTCAAACTTATTTTGGTGAAAATCATAGCTTACATAATTTCCCAATTTATAAAAACCACACAAACATTTTTAACCATGACCTTAATATAATTTTAGCCGAAGTAAACCACCATTTCTTTTACCAAGATTATGAAGGCCCAAAAATAGGATATACTGTGTGGGAAACAACCCGCTACCCCGATTATTTTTTTGATAAACTAAAAGAATATGATCAATTATGGGTACCTTCAGAATGGCAAAAACAATGTAATATAGAACAGGGGATGTCTGAAGATATGATAAAAGTTATTCCCGAAGCAGTTGACTCAAAAACATTTCATCCAAACCCTGAAGCAAATTTACCTGAGTACAAGGATGATAGATTTAAATTTATACATTTTGGTAGGTGGGATTATAGAAAATCTACTAAAGAGATAATAGAGGCATTTTTAGAAGAATTTGGAGAAGATGAACCTATAGATTTAGTTTTATCCATAGATAATAGATTTGCAAAGGATGGATTAAAAAACACAGAAAAAAGATTAGAGCATTATGGTATATCTGATCCTAGATTAAAGGTAAAACATTTTCCTTCAAGAGAAGATTATGTTCAATACCTTCAAAAAGGTCATGTATTTTTATCATGTGCTCGTTCCGAGGGGTGGAATTTACCATTAATAGAAGCAATGGCTTGTGGTACTCCATCAATTTATTCTAATTGTAGTGCCCAACTTCAATTTGCTAAGGGTAAAGGATTACCAGTTAAAATAACAGGTAAAAAACCTGCTATAATGGGTGAATACAGCACATACTCCCAATCTGATATGACAGGTGAATTTTATACTCCTGACTATGAAGACCTAAAAATAGTAATGAGAGATGCTTATGAGAATTATGATAAACACAAAAAACAGGCGTTAAAAGAGTCTAAAGAAATAAGGGATAAATTTACCTGGGAAAGAGCTGCGGAGTTAGCAAGTATAGAAATTGATAATTTATATAGCAATATTCCTAAAAATAGAGTAGAAATAAGTTTTAATGAAGGTCCTAAAGTTCAAACTTATGGTTCTAGAAACCAAGAATACTTTGTAGAATTTATTGATGCCCGAGATAATAAAGTTATCCATTCTTCTACTATTAAAAATAATATGTGGACGGTATGTAGTAAACAATATTATATTCCCTGGATTATTAAAATTAATGGAAAAATAGAACACAAATTTGATTTAACTGAAAAACTTGTTAAAATAACGTTTGATTCTAAATCTGTAGGTGATACTTTAGCATGGGCTCCTCAAATTTTAGAGTTCCAAAAGAAACACAAATGTAAAGTAATAGCTTCAACTTTCCACAATGAATGGTTTGAAAAATTAGAAGAATATAAAAACATCACTTTTATAAAACCAGACACCCCTATTGAAACATACACTCAGTATAAAATAGGTTGGTTTAAAAAAGATGGAAAATGGGATTCCAACGAAAAAACACACACCCAACCTAATACAGTACCCTTAATTCAAACCATTACTGATATATTAGATTTACCTTATAAAGAAATTAATAAAGGTATCGATTTTATCCCTGGTAAAAGACCTATAAAAGGGAAATATATTTGTATAGGCCCAAGATCAACAGCGGGTTTAAAAGAATGGCCCCATTCAAATTGGAGGGGATTGGCTAAAAGACTATATAAAAAAGGATATAAGGTTGTTAATTTATCTTATGAAGGTTTTGTAGGAACCAATATCATTAATAAACAAAAATTAAGTTGGGAAAAAACCTTTAATTACTTACACCATGCAGATCTCTTTATAGGTTTGGGGTCTGGTTTATCTTGGGTTAATTGGGCTTTAAATAATAAAACGGTAATGATTAATAACTTTATCCCATTAGGGTTTGAATTTACTAAGAAATTAACTAAAATTGAAAATACTTCTGTATGTAATAATTGTTGGGTAAACAAAGATCATATTTTTGATGCCGGGGATTGGGATTGGTGTCCAAAAAATAAAGGAACTAAAGACCAACACATATGTCATAAATCAATAACAGTAGACCAAGTATACAGTGAAATTTTAAATTTATTAGATGATTAAAAAAGATAACACATTTACATGGATAACTGGAGGAGATGAAAGTTATTTACTCATGATAGAGGTATTAGCTAAAAGTTTATTAAAATATTCAAAACACAATCTTATAGTGTATAGTTTCAATTGTAATTCTACAATTGATTTACCCAATGTAATTAATAAGAGAATTGATTATAGACCGAAACATACATATGCTAACACGCATGAACCCGATTTATTTAGTAAGGATTATTCTATTTACTTTGCTAAGTATTTAGCAAGTTTAGATTCTTTAAACGAAAACCAGGGGAGTTTTGCTTGGATTGATGGTGATGCCTTTGCAACCGAAAATATAGATGCCTCACTTCAATACTTACCAGGTTTAAAAGATTACCCCTTATTTATGAAATACTTTAACCCTGATATACACCAGTGGAGACAACACAAGGGTGTAAAATTAGAGGGGAGGTATGGTAATGAGTTAGCTTCAATAAAAAATATAAATAGAAATCCTAATAATAAATTAATAGCAACTGGTTTTTATTTCTATGATAAAAAAAGTAAACCCTTTTTTGAGAAATGTTTAGAATGGAATAAAGAACTAAACCAATATTCAGTAAAAATATACACCGATGATAACGCATTTTCAGAAGAAAGGGTAGCTAATAACATATTATGGGAAGAAAATAAAACTTTAGACCTACCTATTACTTGGAATAATTTCTATAGCTCAAAAGATGAAACTTTAGTTAGTCCTTATTTCTTAAAAAAAGGATTTGATGTAATGTATGATAAAATAACATTACAACCTTATTTTATACATGGTCCCGATCCCTCTGTCCAATCAAAAAGTGCTGAAGTTTTAAACCAAGCATTTAATGATTAC
>TARA_R110002033_G_scaffold43050_2_pt1 | contig 10249 bp, 13 predicted proteins | sample TARA_R110002033 | Tara Oceans TARA_R110002033 (sample SAMEA4397051) | marine metagenome | biome: Polar Biome; feature: [SRF] surface water layer (ENVO:00010504); material: water (ENVO:00002006), including particulate matter (ENVO:01000060) such as... | depth 5 m
CCTGTGGTGGGACGGTACTGTCCCGCGACCTGTTCCAATATGGGATGGTACTGTCCAGTTACTTGTTCATTTTTGGGACGGTACTGTTCAGCTAACTGTTCTAATGTGGGACTGTAGTGTCCCATTAAAGGTTCATCAGATGTATCTAAAATGCACATCTTGATTTTACTTCCTTTGTATGGACTGTTGGATGGAAAGTACAAAAGGTAGCCCCAAGAATGGAGATCGTTTACACATCTATGGTAGTTTGATTTTGAACCTAGTTTTGAAGCTATCATCAAATCCCTTCGATTTACATTGAATTCCTCTGCAAATCGGCTGTTGTTCCATTCTTGGAATAATGCCATATACAAACTGATATGTGTGGGGTTTAAACGGTCATCAAAAAAGAACTTTTCAAAAGCCGAATTGAGTAGCTTTATATAGTTCATAGCTTAGGATTTTATCCTGTGATGTACGCGATTTGCAGTCATCACATTTTGAATTTCCTCGGCATCGTAGTAAATAATGCCTCCCACTTTCGTGTAAGGTAGTGTGCCATTGATACGCAGCGTTTGAAGTGTGCCTGGACTAACCTGAAGTAAGTCCATTACTTCAGAAGATTTTAGATACTTCTTTAGTTTTCCACTTACTTGTTTTGATAAAAGGTTTTTAATGTCATCGAGCAATTCCATTTTGAATTCTCTTAGATCATCTGAGGTAATAATTGTTGTGGGCATAATAGAACGGTTTTATAAGAAAGGGACTATACTATGTAAAAATTTTAAATGATAGTCCCTAACTTGATTTGACTTTCGTTCCACAAATTTGACAAGGTTTAAGGGTATTTATTCGGTAGTTACATCGTAGTCAGGTCAAACTTTAACATTTTAAGGAAAAAGTTGATTTGAGGGGAAATCGAATTGATTTTGGGTTATTATAGGTGCATTTTTCTTGATTTTAACCAAATTAATGAGAAGATTTTTTTTTCGTAAGGTGTTTCGTAGTGTGGTAGTATAATTTAGAGGTATTCATAATATTGTTCATAGTTTTTTTAAGTAAAAGGATTTTAAAGCCATTAAAAAAGTATTTTTCCAAAATGAATAGGTATAAAGCACCCTACATAGAAAAGTCTGATCTTGAGGTAGCTACCGTTACTAGTGGCTTAAAGAAGGAAGTTCCTTTATGTTCTTTTAATGGAAAGTTCGCGCAATATTATATTGGATACGCTGGAAGTACGACCAACAAGCGTTCCAAAATCGTTGGAGCCGTCTCCGCAGAAATGGTTGAAAAAGCGATTTTCAATTTGTTAGGAAAGGGTCCAGAAGATATGCCTTGGCCAGTGGTATTAGATCTTCAAAAAGATATTATTTACCATACTTTCCATGCACATAGCGAAGAGATTTCTGCCATTATGGGTTGGAATAAGTTCGTAGCAAGAACCAAACACGAATTCTAAAAAACATTCCTTCAAGTTAGGCTAGCATTCCTGCACCAATTTTTATTCATTTTTAGTGAATTCAGATAGTTCTTTAAGTTATACGCTTTAACTATTCGGGCATCGAAACTACTTCATATTTCAAATTCCATTCTTTGATGCTTTCTAAAATCGGTAAAAATGCTAAACCTTTTTCAGACAACTTATATTCTACCCTTGGTGGTATTTCCTTATAGGCCAATCGTTCCAATAGCCCATCTTCTTCCAATTCTCTTAACTGTTCCGTTAATACTTTCCTTGAAATGTGAGGTATTATGGCATCTAACTGACCAAAACGAATGCTACGGGTGCCCATTACATTTATAATTATCGGTTTCCATTTATTACCGATCGTGCCAATAGCTCTTGTAAATGGGCAGTTTGAATTGCAAAACTTTTCGTCTCTCATATTTTAAAAATTTGTAGTTACCTATTAGTAACTAGAATAAACTATAATGGTTACAAATATATACTAATGATAGTACCTTTGCGAAACAAATTTAAAAATAATTTCAAAATGAGTAGATTAAAAAATAAAGTAGCAGTGATCACAGGCGCAGCAAAAGGAATAGGTGCAGCAATAGCAATACACTTTGCCGAGGAAGGCGCAAAGGTGGTTGTAAACTATGTTTCAAGCAAAGAAGAAGCAAATAAAGTGGTGAAATCCATAACCGATAATGGAGGTACAGCCATTGCGGTACAGGCTGATGTGTCGAAGGAAGCCGATGTAGACCGATTGTTCGACGAAACAAAGAAGGCTTTTGGCTCCTTGCATATTTTGGTGAACAATGCCGTATTTCAGCAATATCTACCCGTTGACCAGGTAACAACAGAAGCTTTTCATCAGCATTTCAATGTGAATGTTTTGGGTCCTGTACTTACAATTCAGGCAGCTTTAAAATTGTTTGGCGATAAAGGGGGGAATATTATCAATATCAGTTCGGGTGCAAGCAAAATGCCAATGGCTGGGGTTTCTCTCTATTCCTCTACTAAAGCGGCTTTAGATGCCATAACGATTTCTTTGTCAAAAGAACTTGGTGTTAAAAATGTTCGAGTCAATTCTATTTTGCCTGGAGCAACCGAAACAGAAGGTGCAACCAATGCAGGTGTTACCTCTGGCAGTGAGGCTGAAGCAATGTTTGTTGCCAATACGCCACTTGGTCGTAGAGGTCAGCCCGAAGATATAGCGAAAGCTGCCGTATTTCTTGCTTCGGATGATGCAGCGTGGATTACAGGAGAACAACTTTCCGTGTCAGGTGGTATGTATGGTTTTTAAATAATTTAAAAAATAAAATAATGAGTAAATTAAAAAATAAAGTAGCCGTGATTACAGGTGGTAATAGCGGTATTGGATTTGGCATTGCCCAAGAATTTAAAAATGAAGGTGCTAAAGGAGTAATTGTAGGAAGAAACCAGAAAACTTTAGATAGTGCTCTAGGGCAACTTGGCGATGATTTTATGGCAATAAATGCCGATGTAACAAAGGTCTCCGACTTAGAAAGCGTGTTTAAAGAAACATTTGAAAAATTCGGTAAAATAGATGTCGTTGTAGCCAATGCAGGTGCTGGAACAGTAGGAACTGTGGAAAGTCTAGGCGAAGTCGATTATGATAAGGTAATGAATTTAAACCTAAAGAGTGTCTACTTCACTGTAAATAAGGCACTTCCTCATATGAATGATAATGGCTCTATTATTCTTATCGGGTCAAATGCAGCCCATCGGGCATATCCTTCATTTGGACTTTATGGTGCTGCAAAAGCTGCAGTAATATTTCTTGCAAAAGCATTCTCTAATGACCTTTTAGGCAGAAAAATCAGGGCCAATGTCATAACACCTGGTACAACAGATACACCAGCATTTGAGAAGTTTGTTCCAGCAGAACAAATTGAAGGTGTGAAAAAACATTTCGCAAGCGAAATGCCGATAGGCAGAATTGGGCAACCAGCTGACATTGGTAAAACTGCGGTGTTCCTAGCGTCTGACGATTCTTCTTTTATGCTTGGTGCTGAACTTATTGTGGATGGTGGGATGACCTATTTGGCCAAGTAATTAAATAATTTAAAAATGAGTGAATTAAAAAATAAAGTAGAAACCTATTCAATAATTGGCTTTGGTAGCATAGGAAAGGCACTTGCTAAAGCCTTTGCGCGCAAGGGTATTGAAGTAGTCGTTGCAACTACACGCAACCCGGATAGCTTTGCAGCAGAAGCGGCCGCAATCGGATCCACAATTATTCCAACAAGATTAGCCGAAGCGGTCAAGGCGGATGTTATCTTTTTGGCGGTTCGTTTTGAGTCGCACTCAGATGTTGCGAAGGCGCTTCCCAACTGGCAAGGGAAGACAATCGTCGATGTGACCAATGCCTATGGCGTGCCTCTGGATGAGATGGGAGAGCAGCCTTCTGGCAAGTTCGTTGCGCAGGCCTTCACTGGTGGAAAACTCGTTAAGGGCTTCAACCATTTGGGCGCTGCCATTCTTGCTCAAGATCCCAGCGTAAATGGCGGCAGGAGAGTTGTATTCCTCACAAGCGATCATGACAACGCAGCAGCGCAGATAAGTGGCCTTGCGGAAAAGCTCGGATTTTCACCAATTCAACTTGGCGGACTTTCGGAAGGTGGATTGCTTGTACAGGCGCACGGAGATAAGTGGGGCAAACTGATATTCAAGGATTTGGTCAATTTTTAATAATTTGTCGTGATTCAAAATTTTTATTTTTTTGATATGTATAATTTTTAAAATTATATGTTTAAAGAAAAGAAAAACGCGAAATTATTAACTGTCGGTAGTTTCCACAAAAACATAGTTACATAAATCAGCAAAAACCAATATTAGCAATAAAGGCCACAGACATAATCAGCTGTGGCTTTTACTTTATAAACAATGAAACCACTTTCACTCCAAAATTAAAAAAACAAAAAATAAAACCCTATTCGCCAATAAGTAGTTACAGAATATTCATAATAGCAACTTGGCGCTAATACAAGAGTGCATTTCAACTGCTGAATAAAGTACTTCATAAAAATGTCTCCTATTTAAAGAAATCAAATTATAAAACGGTATATAATACCATTTGTAACGGCTATTTTAGAGAAGTTAAAAAAAGGACTTCCCCCTACAGTTTACGATCATATTCTATTTAAGATAATCATAAATAGGGTTAGTAAATAATACTATTTAGTACGATTATCCGGAAACTGAACCCAATAAACAGTAAAGTATATGTAGATATAACTAGGTACTGGCAATGTGAAATGACTGTGGAATTGAAAATACTTTTTACCAAATGGTAAATTTTCAAAAATCAATTTTACTAATTTAGTAGAATGAAAGAACTCGTAAATTTTTTAATGCAATTTGGGAATTTAAATCAACAACAAATAGACTTAATTAAAAGCAAAACCTCCAAATTAGAACTCAAAAAAGATGAGTATTTTATAGAAGCAGGAAGTATGTTTAACCAAGTTGCTTTTATTTTAGAAGGCATTTTGCGCATCTGTTACTACAACAATAAAGGTGAAGAAATCACAAAATATTTTCTGGATGAAAACCGTTTTCTTGCAAATCCATATAACGGTGAACCGATGACTGAGTATATTCAGGCTATTACGGACTGTAAACTAATCGTATTTTATCAAAAAGACTGGAACGAACTTTCTCAAACAATTGTCAATTGGGATAGCATTACAAACAAGATCTTTCAAAAAGCATTAATAGAAAAAATGGACAGAAGAAGTTCATTAGTCACCGAAGATGCTACAACACGTTATCTGGCGTTTTTAGAAAAATTCCCAAATCTGGTAAACCGCGTTCCCCTTTCTTACATCGCTTCATACCTAGGTATGACACAACAATCCTTGAGTAGAGTAAGAAAAAATATCCGCTAAAATCACTTTTTACCAAATGGTAAACCATTTTATGATTACTTAAAGCAACTTAGCAGTATAAAATCAAAAGAAAATGAATATCAAGAAGACAATTACCATTGGCGCAAAAACGGAAAATCCATTAACTATAAAACGTATGGGCTATGGCACAATGCGGCTTACAGGAGAACATATTTGGGGCGAACCAGAAAACAGAGAGGAAGCCTTAAAAATATTAAAAACTACGTCCGAAAATGGCATACAATTTCTGGACACAGCTGATTATTACGGCAAAGATGTAACCAACCGTCTCATTGCTGAAGCGTTGTATCCTTACAAGAAGGATTTAGTAATTTGTACTAAAGTAGGTGCTGAACGAGGTTCTGATAAGAGCTGGAAGGTTTACGACAAACCGGAGGAGCTGCGGGCAAGTATCGATAACAATTTAAAGACCTTAAAAATTGAGCAGATACAACTCGTTCATTTTCGTGTAATGCCAGGAACTTCTACCCCTTTTGAAGCATCCCTGAATGCAATGTTCAAAATGCAAAAGGAGGGAAAAATTTTGCACGTAGGGGTAAGTAATGTAAACGAAGAAGAATTGAATATGGCCCTGAAGATGGGACATATCGCAAGTGTGGAAAATGCCTTCGGTTATGAGCAACGTTCAAGTTTTTCACTCTTTGGTCAGGAAGTTAGGGGAATGCAGGAGGTTATGGAAATCTGTTTAGAAAACGAAATTCCGATGATTCCTTTCTTCTCCCTTCAAAGTTCTTTGCCTAACAACGAAAATAAAATTGCTGTAGTTGCAAAAAAACATAATGCTACATCTGCACAAATAAATTTAGCGTGGTTGCTGAATTACAACGATTTGATTTTGCCTATCCCTGGAACTTCAAAATTGAGTCATTTCAAAGAAAATATTAAAGCATTTGACATTCAACTTTCTGAAGACGAAATGGAATTTTTGGGATAAATTATAAATGAGAACTGACGAAATTTCTTGAAAATAGAAGATAAAAATGAAGGTATAAAAAACACTGCCTGTAACAAAAATGTATAAAGGCAATAGCGGTTTGGGTGTCAACTCGAACCGCTATTGCGTTTTATGCTGTATATTGTTTATCGGAAAGTAGGTTAGTTAAGTCCGCTACTTAATTTATACTAAACTTTAGCTGTAATTTAAAACAACTTTACAAACTAAATGAAAAATAGCCTAAAGGGTCATAGAAAACTTAAAAACTTGACACAAGAGGAGTTATCAAAATCTTCTGGAATATCTATTAGAACTATTCAACGAATCGAGAAAGGATTGTCAACGGGAAGCTCTCATACTCTCAAAACCTTAGCGAGAACTTTATCTATAGAAAGTATAAATATTATACAAGATGAAAGTGATAACAAGCTATTAGTAAAAAACAACTTAAGTACATTGAAACTTATGAACTTTAGTATTCTGACAATGTTATTAATTCCATTTGGGAATATCATCTTTCCAGCAATTATATATTTTAAAAATAACAAAGGCGACGAAAAGATAAAGACCATTGGAAAGAAAATTTTAAATTTTCAAATATTAAGTATGTTAATACTACCTTTTGTTTTAGTTCTTCTTTTCCTATTTATAGGAAAAGGATATGCAGGATTACCCTTAACATTTATATTGTCATATCTAACCTATGCTTTAGCAAATATTATCATTACAATACATACATCAATCCAAATAAACGAAAAAAAAGAAGTGTTAGGCTTCGTTCCAATAATTCTTTAAAACCAGCATTTGTCATACAAATGGCATTAGAATGACATATGCCATTTTCAACTATGACTATTTATTCCAATAATTTTGCTTCAAACCACGTACAAAAGTTAATTGTAATTTGGAATAAACACAAACCACATATGATACGTACTAATAAAATAATTCTTAGCATTTTATTTCTAATTGCTTATAATTCGTCAAATTATGCCCAAAAGAACGATAACCAATCCGTTATTGTAGATGGTAAAAAAATGACTTACAAAACCATCAATCTTGAAAACAGAAAAGATGGCTCGCCAATTCTTGTGTTCGAATCAGGATTAGGCGGCGGAACTTTTGACCCAATTCTTCCATTTCTTCCAGGCAATATCTCGAGCATTCAATACGCGAGAAACGGAATTGGAAAGTCAGAAATTGATTTAGAAATAACATCTGATTCCCAACTCGCCAAACGTCTTCATAATTTGCTTGTGACGTTAAATATTGAGCCACCATATTTATTGGTCGGACATTCTATAGGCGGCCCGTACATAAGATTATTTGCTTCTAAATTTTCAGATGAAGTTTGTGGACTAGTCTTCTCTGACCCAACTGACTTTATGTTAACTGCCGAAGAGAATGAAAAAGCCAGAATAAAATCTGATAGTAATACTGGATATAAAGAAACCGTTTTGCTGATTCAAAAAATGATGTCTAAAAATGAGGAATTTAGTCAGGGCGCACGAAATGATGCAACGAGGGCTCTAAAGGCAAACGAATTAGGTTATTTTCATGAATATCAAAAATTACCCGAACTGAAAAATAATATTGCTACAACAGTTATCATTTCATATAACAAATATATTGAACAGTCGGATAAGGAATTAAATGAAAGTCTTAATCTCGGAATTAACTTTAAACCATGGTGGCAAGAATATGATAATTTGAGAATACAACATTTCTCCGACTTAATAAAGGAAAATGACAACAGTATGATTATTTTACTGCCAAAATATAGTCACGGAATTTATTATCAAAATCCGGAATTAATAGCTAAACTAATAATGGAAAATTATGATAGTTTTAAAGAATGAGAAGAATAAAAATTACAGCTAATAACTAACCACCTAACACCCCAATTGATTAGCGCTATATAATTTGTTGACTAATCTGGAATTGGTAAATAGGGGAGAATTCGAGAGGGTCTTTTAGACCTTAGTAAGTAAAAAGGAAAGTGTGGAGCTTCATTAGAGCCTTTATTTAAAGAAAGCCAGATCATTATTGAAGTTTTGATGGTATGTTTATACCTCTTTTTGGCTATATACCTGACGCCAGATCATTTTCCTTAGTTTGGGAAAGTATTAGTTTAGGGCTTTTTTGTGAGCGGTTTTTTATACTTTATTTCGGTGACTTATGTTTTATTATGTAAGGGTAGTGCTGTTAGCTAAGTATTATTCGCTAATAAGTAGGTGCAGAATATAAAATCGCAACTTGGCGCTAAAACAAGTGTGCATTTCAACTGTTAAATAAAGCACTTCATAGAAATATCTCCTATTTAAATAAATCAAAGTATAAAACGTAAGAAAATAATATATTTAACGGCTACTTTAGAAACGTTAAAAGAAGAACCTCCCCCCACAGTTTACGATCATATTCAATTTAGGATAATCATATAGTATTGGTAAATAATACTCTTTACTACGTTTATCCGGAAGCTGAACCCAATAAACAGTATAGTTTATACAGATATAACTAGTTGTAGCCAATTATGAATTACAAAGAAAGTAACATACAAGATATTATAGACCGCAGAGGTTATCGAAAGAATATCGAAGGAGATAAATTCTCTTTATATATATCAAATTATCCTTCAAACGCCAAATATTTAAGATCTCGTATTGGAAATTCAAAATTTGTGTTAGCCGAATTATGCTGTAGTATAGGAATTACAATAGAATACTTAGCACCAGCTTTTAAAAAAGTAATTGGTGTTGATATTGATAAAGATATTCTTCAAACGTGCAAAACAAATTTGAAAGAATCTGGTTTTATTGACAAAGCGGAACTCATATGTGGAGATGTATTTGATGATAATATTTTGAAAAGTATAGAAGCAGATATTGTCATCTATGACATTCCTTTTTGGTACCCTCACGAGCAAGAAAACAAAGGTGATTTAGTTACTAAGAATCCGCCATTAAAAGAATTAGTAAGGAAAATACAAAATTATATAACTCCTAATATTATTATTTTTTCACCCCCTGAATGGAGTTATGAATATTTTGAGAAACAATTAGGGATAATTGAATTTGAACAAGTTTTCATTGACGAAATACACAATAGAAATCAAATTTATATAGGTGATTTAATAAATAACATAGGTACAACAGAAATAAGATTAAACAATAAGTAACTAAGAGCTCTCATAAATATGAAAAATGATAAAGAACTTGTCAGAATAGCAATTAAAGTAGCAAAAGAATCAAAGAGAAAAGGCAATTTACCATTTGGATGCATTTTAACAAATAAGTACGGAGAAGTTATTTTAAAAGGAGAAAACACTATTAATACTGACAGCGACTGTCTTGCTCACGCCGAAATCAATTTAATAAGGAAAGCCAGCAAGATATATGATTTTTCCTACCTAAATGATTGCTCTATCTATACCAGTGATGAACCATGCCCTATGTGCACTTCAGCTATTTATTGGAGTGGTATTGGAAAGCTTGTTTACGGATTGAGTAAAACAGAATATTACAAGATTGTTGGAAGAGATAATCCAAACTGGGTATTTGAAATGCCAACGAGGGAATTATTAGAAAAGGGAGGAAGAAAACTTGAAATAATAGGACCATTACTCGAAGAAGAAGCCTCAACTTTACATTTAGATTAATTAATAGAAAAAAACTGGCTACAACAATGTATAAAAAACATAAGTGGCTCAGTGGTTTACGGAAGCTTTGCGCTTTTAATCAGCTCCGCCAAATCTGCGATTTGACGGTTTGTTTTAAAACATTAAATTTGTGTCTAATCGCAAATTTGGCTCAGTGTAAATTGACAGTGAAGTTCTTCGAAATCACTTACGTTTCTTATACTAACCGTCAGACTGCGCAAAAACTTCTTCTTAAAAACCATTCATAATTCCTGTTAAATTAGTATCTTAATGTATTGGTAATCAATACTTATTTC
>TARA_R110002033_G_scaffold6693_3_pt1 | contig 10239 bp, 7 predicted proteins | sample TARA_R110002033 | Tara Oceans TARA_R110002033 (sample SAMEA4397051) | marine metagenome | biome: Polar Biome; feature: [SRF] surface water layer (ENVO:00010504); material: water (ENVO:00002006), including particulate matter (ENVO:01000060) such as... | depth 5 m
CAGTTAGAGGCACGCCTAAAGGATATACAGGTATAATTGAATTATTGGAAGCAGAAAACTTAAGATTAAAAGAAGGAGTTTGCAATTTAAAATACTGATAATGATAATGATACAAAAGATATTGAGAGTAAATAAATGAAATGATTAAGTTACTTTTTTAATAGGAGGCTATTCAAAATTATACAGTGATAATATGGGTGAGTCTCTAATTGGAGTATTAAAAATAGTTAGTATTTTAGAGGAATGAAATCAAACAAAACTTCATTCCTTTTTTTTTGTTTTATAGTACTTAATTTCATTGATGTTTTCAATAATCGCCTTATTTCTCAGACCACTCAGGATAGTACGTTGATTTATTATAAATCCCTCATAAAAATTAAAGATGTTGACTTAACAAGTAAGGCTTTTGATTTTTTTAAAAATAAATATGACGCTGCATTAAACCAAAACGACACTATTAACGCAGCCTATTATCTTGAATTAATTTCATTTGGGCAGTTTAAAATGGGATTTGTTCATGATAGCGAGTTAACCACAGTAAAAGCACTGAGCTTAATAGATCGTATTAAAGACCAAAGAAAAACCCTAGAACCAAGAAAAAGATTATTAAATCGATTAGGTATGATTTATAGGAAAATTGAGGATTATGATGCTGCTCTTCGATTTTATAATCAAGCTCTTAAACTTAATGACGTTTTGTTGGATAAAATCTCGATTCTTACAAACATCGCAAATACCTACGCTGATAAAGAGAACTATAACAAAGCCGTTGAAGTTTTAATACCATATTATGAAAAAGTTCTAGAATTAGAGAATATAGGCACTAAAGCTGTGTACTTAGACAATCTAGGATATTTTCAGTCTAAAATAGGGAATCCAAATGCGCTGGGTAATATGGAACAAGCCCTGAATATAAGAATGAATTTGGAAGATTTAGTAGGTCTTTTTTCAAGTTACAGGCATTTATCCTTATTCTATTTAGAAAAGAACAACAAAGCCAAAGCCATTAAGTTTTCTAAAAATGTAAAGGAAATTTCAAAACAAATGGGTTCTCCTGCATTTGCATTAGAAGCTTTGGAATTAGAATTAAGATTAGAAAAGAATCAAAATTTTACACGTTACGTAGAATTAGCCAATACCATACAACGTAAAAAGCAACAAATGGAGAATACCTATGCGGCAATTAAATACAATTTTCAGGAGAAAGAAAAAGAAGCACAACGATTGGAATTACAGATTAAAGATAGTCAACTAAAAGCCGAAAAGGAAAAATTAAATAAAACCATTTTTCAAAGTGTAGCGGCATTAGGGCTTTTAATAACTGTTTTTCTCTATTTATTTATAAAAGACAAACATAAAAAAGAAAAATTACAGCAAGTGTACAATACAGAAACGCGTATTTCTAAAAAAGTACATGATGAAGTTGCCAATGATATTTACCATATTATGACGAAAATACAAAAGACCAACGTGATTAAAGAAGACGTCTTAGACGATTTGGAAGATGTCTATAATAAAACCAGAGATATATCTAAAGAAACTAGTATTATTGATCTGCATGGGCCTTATGAGGAGTATTTAAGAGATTTATTATTAAGTTATGCCTCAGACGATGTGAATATTATAACTAAAGATTTTACAGATGTTAATTGGAATGGTCTTGACGATACCAAAAAAGCCATATTATATAGAGTGCTTCAAGAACTTATGACCAATATGCGTAAGCATAGTAAAGCAACGCTTGTAGTCTTATCTTTTTCTCAAAATGGTAAAAAAATAATGATTGATTATAAAGATAATGGCGTTGGTTGTAACTTAATAAAAAACAGTGGTTTACATAATACGGAAAACCGTATAGAATCCATTAACGGAACTATTACATTTGAATCACAAGTTGATAATGGTTTTAAAGCCACATTAACAGTCTAGTTATGTTTAATAAAGTTTTGGTTTCAGAAGATATGCAGGACATCAACAAAGGAGTTTATACGACCCTTTGCGAACTGGGTATTAATGAAATTCATCAGGTTCAATATTGTGACGATGCCTATTTAAAAATTAAAAAGGGCGAACTAGATGGAGAACCTTTTCAGTTACTAATTAGTGACTTATCTTTTAAATCGGACCATAGAGAACAAAAATTTCCATCTGGCGAATCGTTGATAAAGGCGTTAAAAATGGAATATCCCTCCTTAAAAATCATTGTGTATTCAATTGAAGACAGACTTCAAAAAGTAAGAGCGTTAATATCAGATTATAATATAGATGGATACGTTTGCAAAAGCAGAAAAGGCTTAATTCATCTAACAAAAGCTATTGAAAGTGTTCAAAAAGACACACTATATTTATCTCCTGAGGTGTCACAAGCTTTAAGTAAAAAAAATAATGTTGAGATAGACGACTTTGACATCTTGTTGCTAAAGCAATTGTCTAAAGGCTTATCACAAGAAGAGATAAGCAGTTTTTTAAAACAAAAACAGATGTCGCCAAGCAGTCTAAGCTCCATTGAAAAGCGTTTAAATAAACTTCGTGTAGATTTTAAAGCTAATAATGCCATTCACTTAGTGGCAACCGCAAAAGATTTAGGACTTATTTAAAATTTTTCATTTTACGGGAAACAGTAAAAAACTATAAAAAATTCCTCGTAATCTTGTCATGCTATTAATAAGTAATTCTTAGGGAATTATTTTGAGGAACTCTGTGTCATTAGGATGCAGAGTTTTTTATTTTACTGAATGCCATAAAACCCTTTTTCATGATTTTGCTTAGATGTGATAAAACTGCAATAATCTAAAATCAGCAATTTTTTATATACATTGTTGAAAACTGTTCTTTATTATTCATTCATAAATTCCCTCATTACTGGTAAGACTTTATTATCAAAGTCAAATAATGCTTGATTTTCCCATGGTGAAGCATTTGTAGACTGGGTTCCTTTCCATGCAATTAATTCGGCTCCCCAGTAACAAAAGCCTATGCCATTTTTTGTTTCTTTAGTGATTGTTTTAATATGTTTAATAAATTCCCTCTGACCTTCTGGCGTAGCAGGGTATTCAGGCAAAATTAATTGCGTGTCTAAACCTACAATATTATTAGTCCAATCATTCCATTTCAGTGTAAACGGGTAGGCTGTTTCGGCAATTAGGATTTTCTTATTATAAGTTTCACTTAAATTCTGCATGGTAGTTTTAAGGTTATCTAAAGATTTTCCATGCCATATTGGATAATACGATAATCCTATAATGTCATAATCTAATGAGCTTACTTCATTAAAAAACCAATCTGAACCTTCTATTCCAGCATAATGCAAAATTATTTTGGTGTCGTTTGAATTGGATCTAACAGCCGAAATTCCAGCTTTCATTAGTTCTATAAATTGAGGATAATTATTTGAAATATGCCCATAAGGATGAAGTAACCCGGAGTTAATTTCATTGCCAATTTGAATGTAATGTGGATTTATTTCATTTACCACCTTTTGGGTGTAGTTGTAAACACTATCTTTTAGTGCAGCAAAAGGTAATCCTTCCCACTGCATAGGTGTTTCTTGGTTCGATGGATCTGCCCAAGTATCAGAATAATGAAGAGTTAACCAAATTTTGAAACCTTGCGTTTTTAAGGTTTGGGAAAACTGTTTTACTTCATTAAAGCCTGAGGGTTCGTCGCTTGGGTTTACCCAAAGTTTTAATCTAATGGTATTTACTCCATTTTCTTTAATTATGTTTAAAAAATCCTTTTGATTGCCATCAAAATCATAGAATATTGGATTTGAATTAGATATTTCAGGGTATCTTGAAATGTCAATAGCAGAAATAAATTCTAACTTTTCACTTTCTGAAAAAGATTTATTTATGTCATCTCTATGACAAGAAATGAAAAGTAAAAAAAATATTAATGTTTGGATTATTCTATTCATTCTTTGAATTATAGGGTACGGTATTCAATATTGAAAGTAGCTGATTTAAATCCTGTTTTTTCGAAATATAATTGATCTTTAGTTAATTAGCTAATTCTTTTTCAATATTAGTTTTTAATTGGTTTAAAGTTGTTCTAATTTTTCTAAAGAATTTTATCATTTGTTAGCGGTTTCTGGTAATGAAGCGCAACAACCAAACGATTAAACTAAAATGAGCAATGTTTTTAGCGGTGTTGTGCGTAGGCTTTTTTTCAAGTAATTTGAGTTATTTCTTTTTGTCAGGAAACCAAGTGTCTCGTAATATTTTCCATTTTCCATCATCTTTTTTCCAAACTAATAAATATCTCCCACTGCCAACGGCCGTTCCATTTGTATGATACCAAGTTCCTGCTCCTTCTTCCACGAGTAATTGTGCATTTCCCCATATTTTTGTGGTTTTAAAACTTGAGCCGGTGATACTGTCTCTAATCATATTTCCAAAAGCCTTGGTAATATTATTCCTCCCAATAGTGGATGGAATTATTTCGGCATCTTCCGTATACATATTACCTAAAGCAATAGAGTCTCCATTTTTTAAATAACTTTCATATTCCCGCAATCGTACTTCAATTTCTTTTTCAAGAGTTGCTAAATCCGTTTGGTTAGTTTCTGGATTCTTTTCAGGGACTTTATGGTTACAGCTTGTAATAAAAATTGATACTACTAATATCGCTAGAAAAATAGATGTTCTGAATTTTATTTTTTTCATTGTTGTCTTTTGAATTGATGTTACAGCCTATGCACAACCTATTTGTGTAGAATAGTGCGGTTTTGTATGCAAGGATTTTCCGAGGCTAAAGCATAAGTAAACAAACCACCGACTAACATTGCTTTAGCTAAAAGTAGTAATTTTTTATGCATGGTGTTGGCAAACGGTTTTTTAAATCTCAAATATATCTGTTATTAATGATTTATATTTTTGAATATCCTTTTCAAATTTTCTTTGTAACGCAACCCATAAAACGATTCCTAATGCTAATAGTGTTCCTCCTAGAATGTACTCAGTAGAATTAACATTAATTCCTGAAATTATAGCAATAAGAAAACCTAACACTAAAATGATATGTGTAAATATTATCAATTTTATAAAAAAGTGTTGATTAAAAGTAATTTCCACATTGGTTCTGTTTTCTGTATCATTTTTTAATAATTCGCCTTTAACAACTGTCCAATTCTGGAATGCTATATACCATGCATAAAGAATCCTTTTGCGCACTTTAAAAGTCACAGATTTATTTTTTTCAAGATTCATGTGGAAAACAAATCCTCCAATAGACTTAAGTTCAGACTCTAATTTCTCACTAATCTCTTTAGGGCTACTTTTTAATTTGAATTTCCATGCTTTCATGTTATATTGTTTTTAATGTTTACCAACATAATGTGTATGGTTACTAGTAACTGTAAACATATGCTTCAAGGCTGTGCTTACGGAATACTTTTTAAATATAGTTTCTACAATTATAAAAACATAATTATTTCATTTTTTTCTCTATTGAAAATCAGGATGCTTTTTGTTGTAAAGATTTGTGTCTTTAAGAGTATTAACTTCTTACTATGTAAATTGATTTGATACATTTAAATCTACTTATTATGAAAGTGCTTAATGATGAAGATAGTTGCATAAACAGATAATTAAAGTGATTTATTTTATTTTTATTTGCTGACGCTCAAAATATAGTCTATATTTAAAAATAATTTTAACCAAAACAAAAACTCAAAAACATTATGGAAGGATACTGTGTAAAGTGCAAAGACAAAAAAGAAATTAAAGATGCAGCTGAAGTTACTATGAAGAATGGTAGAAAAGCTATGAAAGGCAAGTGCCCATCTTGTGGAACAGGAATGTTCAGAATTCTTGGAAAAGCTTAGTTTTGTATTGGAAATTAAGTTGTAAAATTTTATAAAAGCATCCATTTTCTATCAAGAAAATGGATGCTTTTTGTTTTGTAAGGCTATTTTGCAGCTCTTCTAAATTTGTAAAAAATATCTTTATAGTCTTTAAGTTTTATTAGAACTTACATTTAAAGAATTAAAAAACTGACAAAAAGCATCATTTAATCGATAAAATACATCTTTTTATCCTGTAAAAGTTGCGTTTTGTCGATTTTTTTATTTATGTTTGCTATGCTATTTAAAAAAATATCGCTTTCTCAAATAAAGAGCGATAAAAATGTAAGTTTATGAAGTCTCTCTCTCCTCAAGGCCTTTTTAAGATAATACTATCGGTGAGTTTTACGCTGATAAGTTTTGTAAGTTACTCGCAATATTGCAACTCATTTGGAACTACTACATACAATGATGGCATAACCTATGTATCTTTTAATACAATAAGTAATGCAGACGTAGTTAAGAATAATGGCTATGAAGATTTTACTAGCATTTCTACTGATGTTTACAAAGGCTCTACCTATAACTTAATAATAAATGTCAATACAGATGGTAATTGGAGAAATTATGCAATAGTATGGATTGATTGGAATGGAGACGGTGATTTTGCTGATTCTGGAGAAGAATATGATATGGGATCGGTAAAGAATGTTGTTGATAATCCCACATCAAATTCACCCACGGCTATTTCAGTTCCTCTGACTGCGGTTGTTGGTCCTACACGAATGCGTGTTTCTACTAGATATAACAATTATCCCACCTCAAGTTGTGCTACTAATTTTGATGGAGAAGTAGAAGATTATACAATTGTAATAAAAGAAGGATCACATGTATATTGTACTTCATCTGGAAATACGGATTTTAATGACGGCATTACTTATGTGTCTTTTAATTCAATAAGTAATGCAACAAGCATAATTAAGAATAATGGTTATGAGGATTTTACCAATATTTCGACCAATGTTTATAAAGGTTCAATACATGATTTATTAGTACGTGTAAATACAGATGGCAATTGGAGAAATTATGCAATAGTATGGATTGATTGGAATAGAGATGGAGATTTTACTGATTCTGGTGAGGAGTACGATATGGGTTCTGTTAGAAATGTTACTGATGGTTTAACATCAAATTCACCAACATCTATTTTAGTTCCTCTTACTGCAGTTGTCGGCACTACACGAATGCGTGTTTCTACTAAGTATAATAGTTATCCCTCTTCAAGTTGCGATACTGGTTTTGATGGTGAAGTGGAGGACTATACCATTAATATTATGGATAATTTTATAAATTTTAATGGGTCCAATGATTACATTGATTTTGCTGACAACCATGATTTAACTGGGCCATTTTCATTGGAAGCTTGGGTAAATCAAGAATCATCAGTTGCAACTGGAACAGTTATATCAAAAGGAAATATAGATACTTCAGACAAAACGGGATATCACTTTAGCCTAAAAAATAATTATCCAAACTTAATCTGGTATGGTGGTTCTAATAATGAACTGGTAAATATAACATCACTCTATGCTATTCCTGATAACCAATGGCACCATATTGCTGCCACGTTTGATGGTACTACCGTAAGACTGTATGTGGATGGTATTGAGGTTAATTCTGCACCAGCAGCATCTCCACCGACCAATACTGCAAATAGTTTCATTATTGGAGCAGACACTGCAAATTATGCAACAACCCCGTTAAACTATAACTTTTTTAATGGCGCTATTCAGGAAGTAAGAGTCTGGGATGTAGCTTTAAGTGAATCTCAAATCAGAGAGATGATGAATCAGCATATTGAAGACAATACAAATGTTAGAGGGTCTGAAACAAAAATTAATATTTCTGGAGGATTGATGTGGAGCAATTTATTAGGGTATTATCCTTTAGATGCTAATACAGCAGATGATAGTTCTAGCTATGGTATTGATGGCATACCGCAAAATATGTCGTCTTCTCAAATTGTTACGGCACCTCTACCTTATAAAACAAATGGAGATAGCGCTTGGGATACAGGTTCAACATGGTTAAACTTTATTGATATGTATCTACCTAATACTGTTGGAATTGATGGTGTTACCCCAATAGATTGGAATATTATTCATTTAACCAACAATGTTAGTTCTGGTAACAGGGACATCAAAGTATCAGCCTTGATTTCAGAATCTGGCACGCTTACAATGGAAGGGACTACCAATATGAGTACAGGTGAAGGTACTGGACATAGTTTAACCATCACGAATTATTTGGAACTTGACGGTATAATAGATTTACAAGGAGAATCTCAACTCATACAAACAGAAGGAAGTATTTTGGATGCAGATAGCGGTGGGTATATAGAGCGAGACCAACAAGGAACAGCCAATGGGTTTAATTACAACTATTGGTCGTCATCTGTTGGGCCAATAGGAAATAATAATACGACAAGAGGTACTGGAACCCCAAAGACGAATGCTAGCTATACAATTTTAGGAGTGATGAAAGATGGCACACAAGATATTAACTTTGATACGTCTCCGTATGCGGCCGATTCAAGTACACCCACAAATCCAATAACAATAAGTTCCTATTGGTTGTATACGTTTTATGGATTAAGTGGCGATTATAATTCTTGGACAAAAATTGATCAAAATGTTTCCTTATTGCCAGGAGAAGGATTTACCATGAAAGGATCATCTGGATCAACATCACTAGCATCCAAACAAAATTATATATTTAAAGGCTTACCAAATAATGGTGATATTACACTGCCTCTTGTTAAAATATCCGGAACAGATGATGTTGATAGGCTCATAGGTAACCCATATCCGTCTGCTATTAATGTTGCCCAGTTTATTCTGGATAACATAAGTACCACAGTAGGAGGAAACAATATAAATGGAACCATTTTTAATGGAGCAGTATATTTTTGGGATCATTTTGGTGAACAAAACACCCATAATTTGAAAGGTTATGTAGGAGGCTATGCTACTAGAAACATAACAGCTGGTGCTCCAGCTGTTTCAAATGACTCCAGAATAAATAATAATGGAGCTTCTAGCACAAAGGTTCCTGGTCCATACATAGCAGTAAATCAAGGGTTCTTTGTGTCGCTTACACCTGATTTGCCTATTACTGTTGATGGTGGTGATATTGTGTTTAATAATGGACAACGTGTTTTTGTTACAGAAGATGGGTCAACATCTTTAGTACCAGAAGATGCGAACTCATTATTTTTTAAATCGTCAAATAATAAGAAAAGTGATGTAGCAAGCAAAAGCGTAACAGATAAGCATATTATAAGATTGCAATATGACTCACCTTTGGGATATCACAGACAAATTGTTATAGGAGCAATTGATAAAGCCTCTAATAAATTTGATATGGGTTATGATGCCTACATGGCTGATGTTAATGAAGAAGATATGTACTGGATGCTTGATGACGCCAAATTTGTAATACAAGGGGTAAATAATTTTGATGATACTCAAGAATTTCCATTAGGATTAATTGTTAAAAAAACAGGAATGGCTCGTATTAACTTGTTTGGATTAGAAAATGTAGATGGAAATAAACCTATATATATTAAAGACACTAGTTTAGATAAAACCTACCAAATTAATGAGACTCCTTTTGAAATATATTTGGAAGCTGGAACTTATAATGACAGGTTTAAACTTGTGTTTCAACCTATTCAAAGTAAAACTTTAAGTGTCAATGAATCAGATTTAGATCGAGATGTTTCTATGTATTATAGCTCAGAATCATCCAATTTAAACATCAACTTAAAGGTAGATATGAGTGTGTCTAAAGGGGTGATATTTAATTTATTAGGTCAAAAAATAACAGACATCAAAGGGTTTTTAAAGAGTGTTTCTGTGCCACTAAAGGTTAGTACAGGAACCTATATTGTTCAATTACAAACTGATAAAGGAACCATAAGTAAAAAGATTATTATTAATTAATCGATTTTTCAAAACAAATACCTCAAAATTCTTCTGTAACAATTGTTACATAAAATATATTTTAAGCTTGTAAATTTGAGCAATTCTTTATTGTTCAAACTCTCATAAACAATAGATGGTTAATAGTATTAAGGCGTGTGTCATATGATATACGCCTTTTTTTATTAATTAAAGTTTTAGCAAACCATATAATCATCTGATTGTGAATTGATTATAATATTTAAAAAGTAATACATTTAAACCTGTAATTTTGTAAATTGCAATTGCAAATAATAATATTTTTAAGAATGGTCACTTTAAAGCAACTGGCAAAGGAGTTAAATGTTTCAATTTCTACTGTTTCAAAAGCACTTAATAATAGCGAAGAAATAGGTGAGGAAACTATTAGGCGAGTGAAAGAATTGGCCGAATTATATAATTATAAGCCAAATAAAGTTGCTTTAAGTTTAAAGC
>TARA_R110002033_G_scaffold30249_4_pt1 | contig 10222 bp, 9 predicted proteins | sample TARA_R110002033 | Tara Oceans TARA_R110002033 (sample SAMEA4397051) | marine metagenome | biome: Polar Biome; feature: [SRF] surface water layer (ENVO:00010504); material: water (ENVO:00002006), including particulate matter (ENVO:01000060) such as... | depth 5 m
AAGAGATTAAAAAATCTCACCAAAACCCTTTAAAACGTATGTTTTAAAGGGTTTTTTCTTTTTAGCATATGCCAAAATATTCATTAAATCGTGTAACAAAGGTGTCTAATTCGGGTACCTCAACTTTTTCAAATTTCAAGGTACCCGAATTTTAAGCTTTCCCCAGTATTCACAAGGGTTATAACTAGTTCAAATAGTAAACATCTTGTGTCGTATTGGGTTAAAAATTAAGTTTATTATTAATTAAAAAGGTTACCAAAAATGAAAACAAAAGTATCCATCCTCTTTTATGCAAAAAGAGCAAAAGTCAATGCGAATGGCTTATTCCCTATCTACACGCGCATTACTGTTAACGGAAAGCGAATTGAAATGAGTACCGGAAGATTTGTAGATCCATCCAAATGGTCTGCATCTGCTGGCAAAATGAAAGGCCAATCAGAAGAAGCTCGTTCAGTAAATAGGCAACTTGATATGCTTAAAATCAAGATTATTGATATGCAGATGGAGTTAATACATCAAAACATCCAGATCACAGCCAAAGCATTTAAAAGTAAACTACTCGGACTTGATGAAAAACAACGCATGCTAATACCAATTTTTCAAGATCATAATAAAAAAATTGAAGAACTGGTTGGTAAAGAATATGCTCCTGGAACACTCGAACGTTACAAAACATCATTAAAACATACCATTGATTTCTTGGAATGGAAGTATAAAATATCCGACATCGACATTCTAAAAATAAACCATGCGTTTATCACAGAGTACGAATTCTATTTACGCAGTGTTAGAAACTGTAACAACAATACAGCCGTGAAATACATCAAGAATTTTAGCAAAATAATCAAGATTTGTCTAGCTAATAATTGGATAGATAAAAACCCATTTAGCAACTACAAGGCGAAAGTTAGAGAAGTTGAACGTGTCTACTTATCAGAAGAGGAAATCCAGAAAATCCTAAACAAAGAATTCGCAACAGAACGCTTATCACTGGTAAGAGATATATTCCTTTTTAGCTGCTTTACTGGTCTTGCCTATATAGATGTGAAAAACTTAACAAAGTCACATATCAGTCTTGGTATTGATGGTGAGAAATGGATATTTACCCATCGCCAAAAAACGGAATCCGCATCTAAAATTCCAATACTTCCAGTAACTCAAATAGTAATTGATAAATATTTGGAGCATCCACAGTGCTTAAATGAAGATCGTTTACTACCAATCTTAAGCAATCAAAAAATGAATGCCTATTTAAAAGAAATAGCTGGAATCTGTGAAATAAATAAGGAGCTTACATTCCATATTGCGCGTCATACATTTGCGACTACAGTCACCCTTTCAGATGGAGTACCTATCGAAAGCGTTAGTAAAATGCTTGGGCATAAAAATTTAAGAACTACACAGCATTACGCCAAAGTTTTAGATAGAAAAGTAAGTGACGACATGCGATTATTAAAGGAAAAACTTGGTGATATCCACGCAATTACCAAAGTCAAACAAATCGGTTAATTTTGAAATTGTTGAAAATTTTTTAAATTCTAAATCCAATAATTTTAGTAGAAAATGGTTTATTTTGATAGCACTCAAAATAGGCCATTTTTATACTATGAACACCTTTTGCATACCATTCTTTAATGAATTGGAGCGTGACTTTGAATTACTCAAAAACACCTATTGCAATAGCATTGAACATAGTCAAAACATGATATTCTTTCTAGAAAAGAAGCTAAAGCAAATCAACACATGGGTAAAGACGTTTTGCTTCGCAAACGATGAAGATGAAATCCATTTCTTTAAAGAACTAAAACCGTCATTAGTTTCTAAAATTTTATACTACAAATACATTTTAAAAATTGAATCAACTTTGCCTCCAGGCAAAAAAGGAAAACGTAAACATTATATCAAAGCTTTAAATAAAGCGTCTCAATTAGGAAAAGAAAATCGCGAATTCTATGAATATTTTAGATGCAGAGCAACTTACAGCGACACCAATTATTTTATAAGACGTCCTTATAAGGATATCATTCGTGATCATTCCATGTTATTATTTTTTGATTCTAAAATATCAACTTCACACGATTATCAGGTAGCAAACCTAATTAGTGCAGACATGCTTATTAATTACTTGGAGCGTAAAATTGATGAAATCGATAATAATAGTGGTACCAATAATTATGGTCAGCACATAAATTATTCCTGGTCTGGTACCAAAATAGATTTGGTAGAACTCATCTATGCATTAAAACATGCGAAACTAATTAACAATGGTAATACGGATGTTAAAGAACTAGCGACTCATATTGGTAAAATCTTTAATATAGAGTTAGAAGATAGCATTTACAGAATATACCAAGATATTAAGATCAGAAAAACGGTTCGAACAAAATTTTTAAATAGTTTGGCAGACAACCTCAACCAAAAACTCATGGAAGAAGACTCCTAAAACACACAAGGTCTTCCCTACTATGGTTTCCATTATATAGGCAATAATTTAACTAGTCTTTAGCTTCTCAACAAAACAATCCTATAAGAACTCACCAAACAAACAGTTAAAAACCAACATCTTAAAGGTTTTTCAATTAAAACAGTACCCACCTTGGGTTTACCTTGTTAATGAAAAATAACGAAATGAAGTTGCTTTGTATCATAACAAATTAAAAAACTTCATTATGAATTTACATCCAAAAACATTGTTCCCTGAAACCGAAAATTTAGAACTCTTAAATCATCAATTAGTTACTAAAAGAGATCTATTAAATGTGGTGAATGCGCTACTTACAGAATTAAAGAATGTCAAAAAAGAAGACAAACCAGCGCAATGGTTAAAATCATCAGAAGTTAGAAAGCTATTGCGCATTTCTCCTGGAACACTTCAAAATCTTCGAATTAATGGAACACTCAATTTCAAGCGTATTGGTGGCATCATTTACTACAAGTACGAAGACATCCAAAACATGCTAGAAAATTAATTATCAAAAACTTAAATCCTTATTCATGAACTACATCAAACACTTAACAGGCTTTTTCGATAAAGTTATTAATGACCACACTTTAAACCCAACACATATCAGCCTATACATCGCATTGTTTCAATTCTGGAACTGCAACCGCTTCAGAAATCCCATAAGTATTTCGCGAGATGAAGTGATGCGCATAAGTAAAATAAGCTCCAAAGCAACCTATCACAAATGCTTAAAAAATTTACACGCATTAGGCTATATAAAATACGAACCATCTTACAATCCATATAAAGGAAGTATGGTACATCTCTTTAATTTTTCTGAAAACCTAAAACCAAAACCAAAAAACAGCAATGTTATTAAACAAGTAACAGACAAGTCTTATACTGGTATTGGTACAAGTCCTGAACAAGCAGAAGTATCTTATATAAACAGTATAAACAATACAAATAAATTAAATAATTCAAACGTAAAGAAGCAATCTCTAATTTCTAAAAATGAAACTTTAGATTTAAAAAATCAAGAGTATGATACAAAACAAAAAAAGTTGCGCCAAAAAAATAAAAGTAGGATCACGCCAAATGAAATAGAACTATTAAAATATTTCCAGGAACAAAACTTTCCTGAACTGGAAGCAAAAAAGTTTTTTAATTACTTCTCCAGTAATGGTTGGCTGGTAGGTGGCAAAACACCCATGGCCAATTGGAAAGCAGCTGCACGAAACTGGATGATCAATAGCGCTAATTTTAATGCACAAAACCACCACAACACCGACAAAACACCGACAATTCGTCCAAATAACCTCAACACAGCAACCAATAAAAACTATTCAGAACCCCTTTAACATCATTGCAAGGAGTTTACGACGCGGCAATCTCAAGCAATCTAATAAATACATCTGCTAATCAAAATGAATTACAATTACCAAAAAGCAACCAAATGGCTAGAATCTAAAGGACAAGAACTATTCGGTAATCATTTTAAGATTTATGAAGAAGACAAAACCATCATTCATAGACTCATTGCATACAGTACAAATGATGAAGAAGTAGCACGTCAACTCAACATCAATTTAGAAAAAGGGATATTGCTTTCTGGTCCTATTGGTTGTGGTAAAACAACATTAATGACACTAATGAAGCATTTAGCAATGCCTCAAAACAAGTACTATGTAAAATCATGTAGAGAAGTGAGTTTTGAGTTCATTAAAGAGGGTTATGAAGTCATAAACAGATATAGCAAACCAAGTTTACACCAATCCAAAGTAGGCATCATCTGCTTTGATGATCTTGGTACAGAAAATAATTTAAAATACTTCGGCAACGAATGTAATGTAATGGGAGAGATTTTATTAAGCCGATACGACCTATTCATTAGCAAAAAAGTCAAAACACATCTCACTACTAATTTATCAGCTTCAGAGTTGGAGCACTTTTATGGCAATAGAGTAAGAAGCAGATTAAGAGAATCGTTTAATCTAATCGCCTTTAACAATAATTCAAAAGACAAACGAGTGTAACTAATTTATTATAAAAATGACAAAATGTGTATTATTATACTCATTTTTACTATATTTGTGTAATTTTATACACGTTTAATAAAATGACAAAGAAAAAACAAGTGCTGTTTCCAAAACATAAAGAGGTTCTTATGCACATGGGAGAAAATATAAAACTAGCACGAAAAAGGAGAAAATTAACTACGGAACAAGTAGCTGAAAGAGCAGATATAGTAAGAAAAACACTATATCAAATAGAAAAAGGTAATCCAAGCGTTGCCATAGGCGCCTATTTCAATGTATTAAGAGTATTAGGCTTACAAGACGATTTTCTAAAACTAGCAGCCGATGACGAATTTGGAAGAAAATTACAAGATTTAGACTTATTATAAAATGGCAACTGGAAAATTAGACATATACGTATTCGCACATTGGAAACCAATGGCAGAACCCGAATTAATAGGCATCCTTTCAGCACTAAACGCAAAAGGAAAAAAGGCCTTTAGTTTCGAGTATGATAAAAACTGGATCAAATCTAAAAACCAAATATTGTTAGATCCAGACATTCAGTTCTATGGTGGTCCACAATATCCAAATAATAAAGAAAACTTTGGCGTTTTTTTAGATAGCATGCCAGATACTTGGGGAAAAACATTAATGAAAAGAAGAGCCTCACAAGAAGCAGTTATAACAGGCGAAAAAGCAAAAACACTCTATGAAATAGACTATTTATTAGGCGTGTATGATGAAAGCCGTATGGGTGCCTTAAGATTTAAAACAGACTTAAATGGCCCATTTTTAGATAATGACAACCAATCACCAACACCACCATGGTCCTCAATACGAGAACTTCAAGATGCAGCACAGAACTTTGAAAATGATACCGAAAGCGATGAAGCAAGACAATGGTTAGCCATTTTAATGGCACCTGGTTCCTCTCTAGGAGGTGCTAGACCCAAAGCCAACATTCTCGATAATGATAAAAATTTATGGATCGCCAAATTTCCTGCAAAAAACGACACAACAGATAAAGCTGCATGGGAATACCTCGCCTACCAATTAGCGCTAAAAGCAGGCATAAATATGTCCGAATGCAAAATCCAAAAGGTTACTGGTAATTACAATACGTTTTTTACAAAACGCTTCGATAGAGAAAATGGCGAAAGAATTCATTTTGCATCGGCTATGACAATGACTGGTAACAACGAAGACACCATCAGAGATCATCAAGCTAGTTATTTAGAATTGGCAGAGTTTATTCAAAACCATGGCAGCAATATAGATAGTAATCTAGAACAATTATGGCGTCGTATTGTTTTTAACATTGCCATTTCAAATACCGATGATCATTTACGTAATCATGGGTTTATTATTAATGAAGCTGGTTGGGAACTCTCTCCTGCTTACGACCTCAACCCGTCTATAAATAAAGACGGTTTAGCATTGAATATAGATATGGATAATAATGCATTAAATTATGATCTCGCGAAAAGCGTAGGTATATATTTTCGTTTAGATGAAAACCAAATGAACACAATTTTAGATGAGGTTTTTGCTGCTGTTGCTTCCTGGAATGAAATAGCAACTAAAATCGGTATTCCTAATAAAGAAATTGAACTCATGGAAAAAGCATTTAATGCATAATCATATTAAAAAAATAAAATTAATTCATTAGCTTTATTCAAATAATAAACACCATGCAAGCACAAGAATTAGTCCATAAAATCGCAACTACACAAGAAATTAAATCATACCTCGTACAAGTCCTTGAAGCCTTTCAAAACATGGACTACCACAAGCTAAACGATTTGTTAGATGAAGAAGCCTATTACGAGGACATAAAAAAAACAGCGTTCATCTATAAGCAAATGCAAATCTTTAAAGAACTTAAAAGCAAAGGTGATACTCAACTTAATCTTTCTACAAACATTTGCACAGGTTGTTTATGTAGCGAACCCGTTTTTGTATTAACAGGTAATAATTCTGGCCATAAATATGCTATCTATGTGCAATTTACCCAAGGTGAAATAACGGATATATTTAGATGTTCAGAACAATCCAATGGTTTTGACTGCCTGCCCCCTTTTTAGAATTGATATGTATTAGCATTTTATTGTAAGTTTTTCTGCATTAATTTAAGTGCTTTTTATATCTTTAAGTATCCCTAGTTACAATTAAATTGATTCAATTCGAACCAAATTTAATTGTAATATTTTTTTTAGTAATACTATTGCTTATAGTTTTATTATAACAACTGATTATAAGCAATTTACACCCTTTAAGTCAAAATTAAATTTTATGCCAACCATATACGACAACATAGAAAAACATCTAGAAGAAGGATTAAATAAAACTTTGGAAAAATCGAAACGTGCCGACTTTTGCATAGGTTATTTTAATTTGAGAGGGTGGAGAAAAGTTGCAGATCAAATAGACAAGCTAGAAGGAGGTTTTCTACCAGAAGAATATGAGGATGATACAAAATACAATTGTAGGGTATTAGTTGGGATGCAAAGATTACCAAAAGATGAAATCCTATCATTTTTTTCTAATGCGGATAAAATAATTGATAATACAATTGCAATTGAATTAAAGAAAAAAATTGCAAAAGAGTTTAGAGAACAGCTTATTATCGGAAATCCGACTAATGAAGATGAGAAAGCTTTAAAAAAACTAGCAAAGCAGTTAAGAGAGAGAAAAGTTATTGTAAAACTACATCTCAAACATACATTACATGCCAAATTATATTTAGCGCATAGAGATGACTATAATAGCCCAACGATAGGTTTTGTTGGTAGCTCTAATTTAACTTTTTCAGGAATATCAAAACAAGGTGAACTTAATGTAGATGTTGTAGAAGGAGATGCTGCAAAAAAATTAGCAAAATGGTTTCAAGATAGATGGGAAGACAGATGGAGTATTGATATAACTGAAGAATTAGCTGAAATTATTGAAAATAGCTGGGCAACAGATAAATTGAATTCACCCTACCACGTTTATTTAAAGATGGCTTATCATCTTTCAAGAGAAGCACGAGCAGGTATTTCAGAATTTCAATTACCTAAAGTATTTGAACAACAATTACTCACCTATCAACAAAGTGCAGTTAAGGTAGCTGCCCACCATTTACATCATCGCGGAGGAGTAATTATTGGTGATGTTGTTGGTCTTGGTAAAACAATTACAGCAACTGCTTTAGCTAAAATGTTTGAAGATGACTTCTTTCTAGAAACCTTGATTCTTTGTCCAAAAAACTTGGTTGAAATGTGGAAAGATTATGCCCATAAATATCAGTTAAGAGCTAAAGTATTATCGGTTACACAAGTACAAACCAAACTTGCTAAAGAAAGAAGGTATCGTTTAGTCATCATTGATGAAAGTCATAACTTAAGAAACAAAGACGGTAAAAGGTATAGAGCAATTCAAGAATATATAAATATTAATGAAAGTAAAGTCATTCTTTTAACCGCAACACCTTATAACAAAACATATCTTGATTTAAGCAATCAATTGAGATTGTTCCTTGATGAAGACTACAATCTTGGAATAAGTCCAGAACGATATATTGAAGATATTGGTGGTAGAATACATTTCTTGGCAAATCACCAAGTTTCAGAAACATCTGTAGCTGCTTTTGAAAAAAGTCTATTTTCTGAAGATTGGGCTGAATTAATGCGATTGTTTTTAGTGCGTCGAACAAGAAGTTTTATAAAATCTAATTATGCTATTGACGACCCTAATGTAGGTAGAAAATACCTAGAATTTCCAAATGGAGACAGATCGTATTTTCCTGATAGATTGCCTAAAAGAGTGGACTATGATTTTAATCCAAAAGATCCTAAAGATCAGTACGCTAGTCTTTATTCTTCCCATGTTATTAATATCATAGACGATTTAATTCTTCCTAGATATGGTTTAGGGCAAGAGCAATATGAAAATAAAAAAGAGCTCACTGATATTACAACTGAAGAAATCTTAATCAAAGAAAATTTGAGTCGTGCAGGTACTCGTTTAATAGGTTTTGCGAGAACTAATCTTTTCAAACGTTTGGAAAGTAGTGGTTATTCTTTCCTGCTTTCTATTAGTCGTCACATTTTACGTAACTACCTTTTTATTTATGCACACGAAAATAATTTGCCTTTCCCTGTTGGAAAGCAAGAAGCCGGATTAATTGATGATTTTATGTATTCTGATATTGATTTTAATGATGATCCAGAGGTTAAGGATGATGACAAAGTAGATCTTATGATTTCACAAAAAGAATACTTAAAGCAAGCTGAAAAATACTATGCCTCAATTTTTAATAAAAAAAGCAAATACAAATGGATTAGAAGTAAGCTTTTTAATGCCGATTTAATCAATGCTTTAATGCATGATAGTAAAGAGTTAATGAAAATATTAAAACGTGGTAAAGACTGGAATCAAAATGAAGACAGACAATTAAATGCCTTATATAACTTAATAAACAAAAAGCATAAAGACGAGAAAGTTTTAATTTTCACGCAATTTTCTGATACAGCTTACTATTTATATAAAGCACTAAAACAAAGAGGTATAAAACAATTGGAATGTGCTACTGGTAAAGATGAGAATCCAACACTAAAAGCGTATCGTTTCAGTCCAAAAAGTAATGAAAAAGAATACCCAAAAGGGCAAGAAATTAGAGTGCTTATTACTACCGATGTATTAAGTGAAGGACAAAATTTACAGGATGCGCACATTGTAATTAATTATGATTTACCATGGGCAATAATTAGATTAATTCAACGTGCAGGACGTGTCGATCGTATAGGTCAAAAACATCATGAAATATTATGCTACTCATTCATTCCTGAAGAAGGTATTGAGAACATCATCAATCTACGTGGTCGTTTAACACAACGTATTAGAGAAAATGCCGAAACGGTAGGTTCTGATGAAGTCTTCTTTGAAGGCGACCCAATTAATATTGCAGATCTTTACAATGAAAAATCTGGAATCTTGGATGATGAAGATGAAATAGAGGTTGATTTAGCCTCGTATGCATTCCAAATTTGGAAAAATGCTATTGATAATGAGCCATCATTAGCCAAAACAGTTCCCGATATGCCTGATGTTGTTTATGCAACGCAAAAGGGTGATGTAAATCAAAAATTAAATGGCGCGATTGTTTATACCAAAACGGCTAGCGATAATGATGTTTTGGCATGGGTTGATGAGAAAGGTACTATCGTAACACAGTCACAGTTCGATATTTTAAAAGCAGTAAAATGTGGACCAGAAGAAAAAGCTTTAGAACGTTTTGATAAACACCATAGTTTGGTGAAAATTGGTTTAGAACACATCAAGGAAACCGAATCTAAAGTTGGTGGTCAATTAGGAAGAAAAACAGGCGCTAGATTTAGAGCGTATAGCCGTCTAGAAGTGTATGCTTCAAGAAATGAAGGTACTCTTTGGGTTACCGAAGAATTAAAACGAGCCATTCAAGATATTTACGACTACCCATTACGTGAATTTGCTAGAGAAACAATAAACCGTCAATTAAAATCCGGGATTAACGATGAAGATTTAGCCAATTTAGTCATCTCATTAAGAGAAGATGGTAAGTTAAGCTTAATCAGTGAAGATGAGGATACACAAAAAGAGCCTCAAATTATTTGTTCAATGGGTTTAAGAGTTAAATAAATATGAAAAAACAACAGTTTTCAGAGTATATAAAAGCATTTGATTTCAAAACCCTATTGCAAAAAACGGGCATAGTATACCACCCACAGCGGATTAAAGT
>TARA_R110002033_G_scaffold5119_3_pt1 | contig 10212 bp, 7 predicted proteins | sample TARA_R110002033 | Tara Oceans TARA_R110002033 (sample SAMEA4397051) | marine metagenome | biome: Polar Biome; feature: [SRF] surface water layer (ENVO:00010504); material: water (ENVO:00002006), including particulate matter (ENVO:01000060) such as... | depth 5 m
CAGTCGATGGGGAGCTTTCGTGGCATGGCCCTTATGCCGACATCGGCATAATGCCCATGCGACAAAAGCCCGTCACCGGCTGAACCGAGACTACGGGGCTGCGCGGTTCGGGAACACGGCCTATGCGCGGGAAGAGATCGTCGCCGAGCTGACCTCGGTTTTCCTCGGTCAGGAGTTGGGGTTCTCAGCCCATACGCTGGAGATGAACGCGGCCTATCTCGACAATTGGTTGCGGGTATTGCGCTCGGACAAGACCGCGATTTTCAAACACGCGGCGGATGCGCAGAAAGCCTATGAGTATCTCGTTGCGGCATCGGAAGCCGGAGGGGCAGGGGAGGCCGAGAAGGCCGCCTGAGGAGAAAGGGAAAGAGGGCTTTGGGTCTGGTGGTTTCAACACATCCCGAAAGGACAGACCCATGAGCCATCCCGAACCCGCAGATTTTCAGCGTCCGAACCCAACCGTCATCGCCGCCCAGAACGACGCCTTCCGCAGGTTTGCCTGCCTTGGCATCACCCCGGATCAGCCGATCCAGGGCCGCCTCGTCGTGACCCAGTCCCTGATCGGGGCCGGCGATGGTTTCATGACGGAAGCCGTTCAGGCCACTGGTGCCTTCGACACGTTCGAGCCCGAGAACGATCCCGCGGGCTGGCACGATTTCGGGGCCGTCACGATCCGCGGCGAGACTGTGTTCTGGAAAGTGGATTTGTATGAAGCAGACTCCGACTTCCACTACGGCGCCGAGGCTCCCGACAATCCCGAAACCACCATGCGCGTGCTCACCATCATGATGGCGCGTGACTGGTAGGGCAGGGCGCACCCCAACCTTCCATCACCGACAGGCCCGCTGACCCTCCGAAAGGGAAAGTGGGCCCTTTGTCCTGTCGGTTCCCGGATCCGGGGATCGGTCGCGCGAAGACTCTCGCGGCCCTCTCAAACACGTCGAGAAGGACATGTCATGACTCAGTCGTTCAAACCTACCACCGTCGCCATCGGCGACCTCGTCGCCCATCCCGCGAATGTGCGGACCAATTCCCCCGAGACCTATGCCTCGGAGAACATCGCAAATCTGAAGGCCAGCATCGCTGTTCTGGGCCTCCTGCAACCGCTGCTCGTCCAGAAGATCGATGGCAAGTTCGGGGTGCTCGCCGGTGGCCGGCGCCATGCGGCGCTCATCGAGCTCGTCGCGGACAAGAGTGCCAAGGGCTTCACCAACCGCACGAAGATCGACTGCCGCCTGGTCCCGGATGATTGCGATGTGACCACCGCGCTCTCGCTCGCCGAAAACATCACCCAAGCGCCGATGAACGCGATCGACGAGTTCGAGGCCTTCGCCCGGATGATGGAGGTCGACGGGCAGACGCCGGAGACCATCGCCAAGACCTTCGGCACCACGGTCGCGGCCGTGAAAGGCCGTCTGCGCTACGGGCTCATCCATCCCGACATCCGTGCCGCGGCGCGCGCGAAGTCGATCACCCTCGATACGATGAAAGCCTTCGCCGATCACCCGAGCCAGGAGGTGCAACGCGAGGTCTTCGAGGCGCTTACCAGGGAGGACAACTATGTCCAGGCCCATACCGTCCGCAACGCACTGAAGTCCCGCGGCGTGCAGGTCAGCGACGATATCGGGGCCTTCGTGCGGCAAGACTACGAGGCGCGCGGCGGCGCCATCGCGGCCGATCTCCTGGACGAACACTCGGTGCTCGAGGATTCCGCGCTGGTCGAAACAATCTTGCTGGAGAAACTCGCCGCCGCCGCCGAAGAGGCGCGGGCAGAGATCGGCTTTGCCTGGGCCGACGCGGTCATCCAGTACGACTATGCCGCCATGGCAGACTATGGCCGGGTCTATCCGGGGCCGGTCGAGCCCGATGAGAAGGGCCGGAAACGTGTCGATGAGATCACCGCCGAACTCGAAAAGCTCGAACACGAGATGGAGAACGAGGAGCTCGAAGACGAGGCGTACAATGATCTCTACGATCGGGTCGACGAACTGGAGGCCGAGGCACGGGATCTGCAGGAGGCTTACAGCGCCGAGGATCTTGCCCGCTCCGGTGTGATTGCTGCCTGGTCGCATGGCAAGATCTCCCTGCATGTCGGGATGGTGCGTCCCGAGGACAGGGTCGAAAGCGCGGGCAAGGCCTCGGGTACGTCAAAGGACCAGGGCACGGCGGACAGTGATGAGATCACCTATCCCGCCTCGCTGACCGAGGATCTGAAGACCGAACGCGCGATGGCGCTCGGCGCCGCCATGGCGATGCACCCGGAGGCAACGCTCGATCTCACGCTCTTCAAGCTCGTCACCGATGGGCTGGGCCACAGCATGAGCGTGACCGAAGCGATCAAGGTCGACGCCCGCCAGGAGTATCGCAGCCACGCGAAGATCGAAGAGATCGACACCACCTCGCTCGAGCAGGTGGCCGAGGCCCATGACGCACTCGACCTCTCCTGGGCGAATGACGCGAAATCCCCGGCCGACCAGTTCGCCCTCTTCCGTGCCCTCGATGCCGGCGAGAAGGCCAAGCTCGTGGCCTTTGTCACGTCCAGTACGACACGACCCTGCTTTGCGCGGGACCGGCAGCGCGACAGCCTGATGCATGACTTCGAGATCGAAATCATGCCGGACATCCGGGCGCATTGGACGCCAAACGCGGCACTCTTCAACCGCTTCAAGAAGGCTTGGCTTCTGAAGATTCTCGGCGAGGAGTTGGGGCTCGCGCAGGAGGCGGTGACATTGGCCTCTTCGACCAAGAAGCAAGTCGTCGAATTCTGCGACAAGCTCTTTGCGGAACCCTTCGCCACCCTCACCGATGCGCAGCGGGCGGCTGTCGCGGCCTGGTGTCCGCCGATGATGCAGACGGCCGGCATCGAGGTCTCAGGAGCCGAGGATGTCGAGCTACCTGACGACGAAGCCGAAGTCGCTCAAGCGGCCTGATCGAGCAGGCGGCCCGCTGCAACAGCGCGGGTCGCACCCCTTTCTCCCACTTAAAGGTAAATCCCATGGCACTTCTCAGCTTCACCGCCGCGAGCGTCGCGGCCCAGATCGCACATGCGCGCGACTGCTTCACCTTCCTGCCGAACTGGAACGGGCCGGTCGGCAAACCCGCCCTGATCCTGATCGTCGGCAACGGCGTCCATCTGCGCTCCAATGGCATCGATGGTTCGACGACGCGGATTGTCACAACGGAGCAAGCCGATCCCTCCTACGCCTTCGCCGAGGGCATCAACCCGTTTCGGGACGCCGATTGGATGGCGGCGCGGCAGGCGGCTTTTCGCGATCTGACTGGTCAATTCTACACCGACATTCTCGATGATGTGCAGATGCTCATCGATCGGGGACACAAGACCATCCGGCTGGCGACCGATGGCCACACGATCCGGGTCTTCCTGCGCCGCGCCGCCGACTATCTGATCGGGGGCACCTATGACGTACCCTCGGGTCTCGGCGGCACCTTCCGGGTGATCCTCAGGGACGCCACCGACACCCATGCGATCGTGCAGAACTCAGGGAATTGTGAGGATTTCGACGAGATGCTGCCGTACCGGGTGCCGCTTGACGCGCTCATCGAGATCGATGACCGGAGGGTGGCTTAGTGTCCTTTCTCAAAGTCGCATCGCCAATACCCTGCCGCGCTTCGCGCTCTCGGAACATTGGCGACACACATTCCCAACTAAGAGAAAGAACACTGCAATGGGCTGGCTGTTTTACACGGATCGTCGCGTGAAGACATACGCGGACGAGAAAGCGGAAATCACACGGCTTTGCACTTTCGAGACGGATACGCGCAAGACGGTGCTGCTCAAGGCCTGCAAACTCGGGTCGACCTGGTATGCTGCGGCGAATGTCACGAATATCGACGGCTCGCCGGTCGAGGATTCGACCTATGTGACCGACGAGGACGGGTCGATCACCTTCGGCGCCGTCTTTCTAACCCGCTACGACGATGGGTGCTGGGGCTACAAGGACATGGAGGAGAGCGCCGGGCCGGTAGAATCGCGTGCGCCGCTCAGTCTTCTCAGCCTCCTATCGGTACTGAAAGACCCCGACAGCTACGCCCATGCCTGGCGCCAGCGCTGCCGCGACTGGGCGGCGATCCCGGAATACGACGAGGGCGACAGCATCAAACTCGCCGCGCCGGTGACGCTGACCGATGGCAGCACCTGCCAGATCGTGACCGCCACTCATTACCGGCGCGGAGGGCAAAAGCGTCGCTGCTACCGCATCGAGGAGACAGGCGGCCTCGTGCGTCTGTCGAAAGCCTCGCTCGCCGGGTCCGAGCTCCTCGGCTCGGCGAAGAGTGAGGCGAGTCCGGTTCTGGCCGAGTTTTTCGCCGGGAAGGGTTCCTGACCGCCGGCAACATCGCCATCTGTTCAGCCTTGAGCCGCCTCCGCGCGTTTGAAAGCGCAGAGGCGGCTTTCTGTCCTGTCGGACCCGATACCAGACCCAAAGGACAGATGACATGGACAACCGAAACCCGGAACTCACACCCGATTTCCCATCGAAACCACAGCTTCTGCAGGCCATTCGCCTGATCGGCAGCGAGATTGAGAAGCAACCGCTCAAGAGCTCATCGCTCGCCCGGATCATGCGCGAAACCTTCGGTGGCGGCGATGCCGGCGGGGCGTGGTCCTGGCGCATGGCCTATGACCTGATGCAGGCCGCCGCGGTCATGCAGCTTGTGCGGGACAGCAGTTCGGACGCGCTTGCGGTGGCCAGATTGCTCTCCTCACGGCTCCTGACGGAGACCCGGCGCTCCGAGCAACAGATCCGCCTGCAACAGTTCTCGACGCCGCTGCCCTATGCGGCGCTGGCTATTCGTGCCGCCGCCATCCGCCCCGGCGAAACCGTCCTTGAACCCTCGGCTGGGACCGGCGCGCTGGCCGGTTTTGCCATTCGCGCTGGCGGCAAGCCGATGCTCAACGAGATCGATGCCTTCCGCCGGACACTGCTCGAGGTGGTGTTCGGGAGCGAGGTGACCGGCTTCGACGCCGAGCATATCGACGATCTTCTCGAAACCTCCGACCTTCCAGGCGTCATCGTGATGAATCCGCCCTTCGCCTCTTCGGTCGATCGGTCGCGGGACAAGCACATCGCGGCAAAACATCTGATCGGCGCCGCAAAACGCCTGGCGCCAGGCGGGCGTCTCGTGGCGATCATGCCGATGGGATTTTCGCCGGAACGGGACACGGCCCATTGGGCACGGGCCTCGGCCATCGCAAAACCGCGCCTCGCGCTCACGATCCCTGGCCATATCTATCGCAAGCTCGGCACCACCGTCGAAACCCAGCTCATGGTCTTCGACAAGGTGCAGGAGGAGGTCGAATGCGTCCGCGCGGTTGTCGATGATCTGGATGCGGCGCGGCAAATCGTCGATGACATCGCCGCAACCCGCACTGCCGCTCCCTCGATCCAAACCGGTGCGCAGTTTCAGACTGGGTCGCGCCGGGTCGGTGTCCCTATTGCACATAAGCGCCCAATCGCCCAAGTGGCGTCTGCCAAACCCAAATCCCATGCCGCAATCCCGCTGGCCTTCACTTGCCTCGCCACCCCACGCGAGAACACGCCCGTCTCCGACATCTATGCCCGCTATCGTCCGCAACGGATCGAGATCGCGGGTGCCCAGGGGCATCCCACGCCGCTCGTCGAAAGCATTGCTATGGCCTCGGTCGCCCCTCCGGCGCCCACGCGCGAAGCCGCTGCCAATGTGCGCCTGCCCGGCCGCCTGATCGAGGGGGGTCATCTCTCGGAGGCACAGCTCGAAACCATCCTGATGGCGAACGATGCGCACGCGCGCGACCTGCCGGGGCGGTTCACGATCGACGAGGACCAGACCCGGATGACCCGTTCAGACGACGATCCGGAGGCCCGCGCCTATCGGCTCGGATACTTCCTCGGCGACGGCACCGGCTGCGGCAAGGGGCGGGAATGCGCCGGGCTCATCCTGGTCAACTGGCTTGCGGGCCGTCGCAAGGCGGTCTGGATCTCCAAATCCGCCACGCTCATCGAAGACGCCATTCGCGACTGGACCGACCTCGGCGGTTCGCCCGCCGACATCCAGCCGCTCTCCAAATGGAAGCCCGACCAGCAGATCGCCATGGGCGACGGGATCCTCTTCGTCACCTACGCGACGCTGCGCTCTGCCGGCAAATGCGGCACGACCCGGTTGAACCAGGTCCTCGGCTGGATGGGCGACAGTTTCGACGGCGTCGTGGCCTTCGACGAGGCCCATGCCATGCAGAATGCCGCCGGGTCGGACGAGGGCAGGGGGATCAAACCCTCCCAGCAGGGCCTCGCCGGTCTGCGGCTGCAGCTTGCCGCACCCCGGGCCCGGGTCTTCTACATCTCGGCGACCGGTGCGACGAGTGTCTCCAACCTCGCCTATGCCTCCCGCCTCGGTCTCTGGGGTCCGGGTCCGGAATATCCTTTCCCGAGCCGGGAGAGCTTCGTCTCGGCGATGGAGGCCGGCGGGGTGGCGGCAATGGAGGTCGTGGCACGCGACCTGAAGACCCTCGGCTTCTACACGGCGCGGGCACTCAGCTTCGATGGGGTGGAATATGACGTGCTCGAACATGCGCTGACACCGGCGCAGATCGAGATTTACGACGCCTATGCAGGCGCCTTCCGGACGGTTCATCATAATCTCGAGGCGGCGCTGACCGCGACCGGCGTCAACGACGCCTCCGGCCAGACCAATGCCTCCGCCGCGAAGGCCTCGGCGAAGTCGCGCTTCGAAAGCACCAAGCAGCGCTTCTTCAACCACCTGCTGATGGGTATGAAAGCCCCGACCGTCATCCGCGCCATCCAAGAGGATGTGGCGGACAGATATGCCTGCGTGATCCAGGTGGTCTCGACAGGCGAGAGCCTCCTGAAGCGCCGGCTCGAGGCGATGGATCCCGAGGACGAGCTGGTCGAAGGGTCGCTGACACCGCGCGACTATGTCCTCGCCTATCTCGAGCAGGCCTTCCCGATCCATGCCCAGAAACTCGTGGAAATCGACGGCAATGTCGTGGCCGAGCCGCTGAGGGATGCCAATGGCGCCCTGGTCGTCTCGCGCGAGGCCGAAGCCCTGCGCGATGCGGCGATGATGGAGTTGATGGCGCTCGCGCCGATCCCCTCGGCGCTCGACCAGATCCTCTGGGCCTTTGGCGATGAGGCCGTGGCCGAGGTGACGGGACGGTCCATTCGGCCTCTGAAATCCAGCGACGGCGCTCTCTTCATCGAGAAGCGGTCCGCCAGCAGCAATTCCTCGGAAACCCGCGCCTTCATGGGCGGCGAGAAGGACATCCTGATCTTTTCCGATGCCGGTGGCACCGGCCGGTCCTACCATGCGGCTCAAACGGCAAAGAACCAGAAACGGCGGCGGCACTATCTGCTGGAACCCGGCTGGCGCGCCGATGCGGCGATACAGGGGCTCGGCCGCACGCATCGCTCGGCTCAAGTGTCAGCACCCTTCTTCCGGGTCTGCACCTCGGATGTGCATGGCGAAAAGCGCTTCACCTCCACGATCGCTCGGCGTCTCGATCAGCTCGGTGCGCTCACCAAGGGCCAGCGCGAGACCGGCTCGCAAGGCATGTTCCGCGAGGCTCATGCCTTCGATCTCGGTGGCTTCAGAGTAGGCGAGCCACTGAGCAGACTTTGTCGCGTCGCTGGCAAATGCCTCGGACAGGCCAGCTGGTCGTTCTTTCGGCACTTTTGTCTGACGTCGTTCAAAGGTTTTTTCGATGCTGGTCCGCAACTCGTCCAGGTCCAGATCGACGGCCTTCGGCAGCGCCCAAAGGTCATAATAATCCTTCATCCGACCATTGATGATACCGAGCGCCACGATCGCCTGGAACTTTTCCGCGATGACCGTCTCAGGGGAATAGGCGCGCACCGAAGCAGAAGGAAAGTCGAGCAGCGAGCCGTAGTCGAGTTTGTAGTCAGGCTTTCCAAGCGCGTCTCCGAACCCGACATCAATTGTGATCGGGATCCGAGCCTTTTCGAGGAAGGCAGTCGTCTTCAGGCGCATGCCGCCGTAGACCTGATCGTCCCTGATCGGTACTGCCGTAAGGTTGGCGTCGTCAAAGATCAGGCCGTCATCTGCGTCGATTACCAGAATCTCGGCGATGGCTGCCTTCAGGGTTTCCTCGTCCTCAGCACCGAACGACAGGAAGTCTACGTCCCGGGTAAATCGGCCTGTGTCCTTTGTCCAAAGTGTTACAAGCATACCGCCTTTCAAGACGAAACGGTCACGATGTGCAGATATGGACAAGCGGTAGATGAGCCGCTCTAGGCCAAAAGCCACCAGCACGACGTCAAAGGCTTGCTCTTCCGTTCGCGCAAGGTTCAGAAGCCTTTGGCGCACCGATGCGGCGATGTTCTTCGGTATATCAGCCATTTGATGTTACGGCCTCGAGGTAGGGGCGCATCTGGTTCCAGGCACCGTAGGTACGCGCAGCCTCAGCAATCGCTGATGGCGTTGTCTTACGCTGTTCAACCGCGGCCTTGAGCGCCTCGATAGCGACCGATCGATCGATGAGGCGCTGGTTCCGGAACGCGTCTGCAAGCGTCTTGGCAATCGTATACATCCTGAGCGTTGTCCCACCCACCTGGTGGTTCTCGATGCCGCCCGAGAAATAGGGTTCGCGGAACCTCACAGTTCGGATCTTCGGATATGTGATCTTTGGTTCCCAATCTTTGGCGCCAATTGCGATCCAGACGCGACGCGGCAGTTGATCGGTGAGACCGTGGTAGGCCAGTACCGACGTGAAGCAGATGACGGCCTTCGGGGCGCGCTTGGCGACTTCGATGAGAGTTTCGTGCGTGTCGGGTGCGCTGTCTGGCAGGCCGTAGAGCCCTCGGCCAAGCCGAAGGATGTCTCCGGACTTCGCCGACCGTGAGATCGTTGTGGCTGAGATACCAACATCCTCAAGATCCCGTGCGCGTGCTGGCGCATGGGATTGCAGGTATTCAAGGAGGCGTTGCCTCTGTGTCAGATCATGGACCAATGATAGAGAACCTCAGACATCTTCGCGTTTCATCCGAGGTTTTCTAACATGACTTGATAGCGGCTGCCAAGCCCGTGGAACATTGGGTAAAGCACATACGTCTCTTCAAGAAAGGAGAGTGTGGGAATCGAGAAATCATATCTTTCGCGCCGCTACTTTAGCGATAGCGATTGCATCACAAATCCCGCGATTTAAGGTAACCTACAAGAGGGATTTGTTAATGAGATCAATTTTAAAGTTTTTTCGAGTCATCTTTTTCTACGCGCTCTATTTTTTGATGTGCATAGTAGTTTTAACGGTCGCGTTACAAAGTTGGTCAGATGGCGCGCGAATGCTCTTTGCCTTTGGGTTACCTATCGTTTTGGTCTGGTGGCAAGAAAAGAGGCGATCACGGAAAGTGGAAGCCAAAGCGCTCGCAGCGGGAAGCGCAAGCAAAAGAAGAACTCAATCAGAGCCCGTAGCCCGCGTGAGTGCCCACGAAAAACGCATCGAACGTGAGCGAGACAGAACGCGCGAAGCGAATACTGTTCAATCGCCTTCGATAGCGTCGCCCAAACCAACAAAACAGGACTATTCAGAAATTGTGCGTGCTGGCCAAACGGCAGCACCAGCACTTTCTGCAATAGCCAAGCGGTACGAGAACGCGCGACCCGCGTCTCAAAGGAAGCAATCGAATTCCCGCAAAAATGGCTGGATACCTTCAGCGGACACGGCGACGGTTGCGGGGCGAGACATTGGCGGAATGGTCTATGTTGGCACGCCGCCATTGCTTAACCACCACGGCTATCGAGAGAAATGCAGGGCCTACATTGATCCGTCACTCTCAGTTGCAAGGACAGGGGACGATAGGGCAGGGGTGGGCATGTCCTACTGGCCTGGGTACTCTGATATTTCAGCACGAAGCAGGGGGACTTACCTTGAATGGCTGGCAAGTGGCCGTTCTGACCCATCCTACGATCCGGGCTACATGTTCTTATACTTCTATGGGTTGGAACGAAGATTCTTCGTCGACCAATCTAATGCTGATGCAAAGGATATCATCGCCGAAGTTCAGAGGTTGGTTTCCCTTTACCCTGAAAACCATTCGGTTAAGCGATACTTGGGAGAGTTTCTGGATATCGCGACACTTGCCGAAACTGAATTTGACGCGCTGGAGCCAACCTTTGAACGCCAGGGATGGGAACGGCTTTGTCAGGTTGTTGACCCGACCCAGCTGCATGCATAGCCCT
>TARA_R110002033_G_scaffold135701_7_pt1 | contig 10210 bp, 9 predicted proteins | sample TARA_R110002033 | Tara Oceans TARA_R110002033 (sample SAMEA4397051) | marine metagenome | biome: Polar Biome; feature: [SRF] surface water layer (ENVO:00010504); material: water (ENVO:00002006), including particulate matter (ENVO:01000060) such as... | depth 5 m
TCCTTACCAGTAACCATATCACCACAGGAGCACCAATTAATGAGGTAATTGCGTTGATGGGCAATGTTAAATCGCTATTTGGAACTTGGGCAATGCTGTCACAAATAAGCATAATAATGGCTCCAAATATAAATACAGCAGGCAACAATATTTTATGGTTAGACGTATTGAATATCTGCCGTGTCATATGTGGAATTGCTAATCCAATAAAAGCAATAGGTCCTACAAAAGCGGTAATAGTACCAGCTAACAAACTGGTGGCAATTATAATTGTTAGCCGACTTCTTTTAATATTTAAACCTAAACTTTTGGCATAATTTTCGCCTAAGAGCAATGTGTTTAAAGGTTTTATGGATAGAATACCCAATATAATTCCTATACAATAAATGACAATAAAAATAGCCAATTCATTCCAGGACAGATTGCCTAAACTACCGAATCCCCAGAAAATGTATTGTTGCAACTGTTCAGCAGAACCAAAATAGGAGAGAACACTTACAATGGCAGAGGTAATACTTGCAAACATTAGCCCAATAATGAGAATTGCCATAGTATCACGAATTTTTAACGAAACCATCATGACTGATAATAAGACTAAAAAACTTCCTAAACTTGCCGCGATAACCACACTCCATTTTGATATAAGGAACGTTGCAAAAACGCCTCCAAACATGCTCGACCCCAAAATCACTAAAGCGACTCCTAAACTCGCGCCAGAACTTATTCCTAAGACAAAAGGACCAGCTAATGGGTTTCTAAAAAGCGTTTGCATCAAAAGGCCAGAAATACCCAAACCAGAACCAACCAAAATAGCTGTAATTGCTTTCGGGATTCTGTAATTTTGAATTATATATTGAAAATTTTCTTGTTCTGTTGCACTACCAATAATACTTTTAAAAACTTCTTTTAAAGGGATATAAACGGAACCTAAACTTATATTTATTATAAAAACCAGTAAAAGCACAACAATTAGTGCAATAAACGAACTGCTGTATGTTGGTGAGCTAGACAATTATTCTAAAGGTTTATAAAAAAGAGGTTTATAATTTTCTAATAATTCAGGATGACAAATTTTTATCAGATCCTTTAAGACTATATCTGGTCGGGTTATACCCAATTCATAGTACAAGACGCCTCCGGTTTTTCCAGTTGTATTTGTAAATGAATAGATTTTTTTAGTTTGAAAAGCTTTAAACATTGTGTAATGTAAATTGCTTTTTCTCAGTGCATCTAAACTAACAAAATTTGATGGATTCAACCAAATATCAGCATCCTTTGCTTTTGTGAAAACCGTTTCAAAATTAAGACTTAAACTACCGGTTCCTTCGGATTCTTTCCACAAATAATTGGTATTGGCATCTTCTAATAATTGTGCTTCGTTACTTTGTCCATTGGGCAAATACCAAATATCATTAGTCATGGCTCCGCTTAAAACAGTAGGTTGAATTTTAACATGTTTTGCTAATAATTTGGCTTGAAGATATTCTTTTTCGATGGTATTAAAAATGGAATCGGCTTCTTTTTCTTTGTTGTAAAGTAAACCAAAAAACTTTATCCATTCCGCCTTTGCAAGAGGCGAACTTTCAACCCAATCACCGTCATATAGCACTGGTATATTTGATTTTTTAATCATCTCGAAAGTTTTGTTGTTCCCATTAACTCCAAAACCAACCACGACATCTGGGTGCAATTCCAGCAGAACTTCAGTGTTAATGCTTTCATTTTTACCAAGGTCTCTAATTGTTCCGTTATCAATTCGCTTCCTGGTTTTTTCCGAAGAAATATAATCAATTCCTGGAAATCCCATTAATGATTCCTCAACATGTAATAATTCTAATGCAGGGATATGTGTTGTGGAAGTAACCACTATTTTTTTTATAGGAATTTTTAAAATAGCTTCAAAGTCAGCTTTATTTAAATGAACTTTTTGTCTTTCAGGGACCAAAGCGTAACGATACGTTTTTTCAGATTTTGGCCAAGGATTTTTAATTTCCAACATTTTATAGGTCCCATAATCAACAATAGAGAAACCATGGGCATATTTTAAAATAATATGTTTACCAGTGGAGACTTTATCAGTATTTTTTGAAGAATTGTTTTTGCAACCGAAAAGGATAAGAAAAAACAAAAAACAGAATCGATATAAATGAATGATTGGAATTTGTAACAATTGTAACGGTGGTTTATTTATTATTATGTTAATATTTTTTGAATAAAATTCATTGCCATGGGAGACAATTCAAATTTAACAATATATATAGTTGCAGGCGTTAAAATACTTCATTTTTTGGTTGGCTTCATGTATGTGCTTTATAAAATGATCAAGAAAAGTGATCAAGCGTATTGCTTTTTTTAAACATAATCTTTACTTTCGCAACGAAATTTGGTTTTATTCGCTTTTTGTGAATGAATTAAAAGGGAATCAAGTGCGTTGATTTGCGATTTTCAAAATTTAGCTTTACGGTTTATTATAATCGTAATCCCTCAATCGTAATTCATCAATTCTTGAACTGTTCCCGCAACTGTAATCTTAGTTCCGTTTAGGAATGCTTAATAGGACACTTCAAGTCACTGGAAATTATTTCTGGGAAGACAACTGTTAAGACGAGAGTCAGGAGACCTGCCTTTTTCAAAACAAATAAGTCAAACTTTCGGGTTAAAAGTTTACGTATGTTTTTTCATACTATTCTCGAACAATATTATTTAAAATGATTAAAGGAACAAATGTTCTTGGTATGCTGTTTTTTGGGATATCGCTGTTTGGTTTTGGACAACAGCTTCCAATAGCTATCGGGATCGATTCTACACAAGTACAACAGTTAGATGAAGTGGTAATTACCGATTCTAAATTTAAATTAAAACGAGAAAACTCGGGTAAGGTCATTACCAAAATCCCACAAGCTGAATTAAAATATCAACAAGGAAAATCTGTTGCAGAAATTATTAATTCAACCGCTGGTATAGAAATTAACGGAGCCAAAAGTAACGCTGGTCAAAATTTGAATTATTACATTCGAGGCGGAAGAAATAGACAGGTGCTGGTTTTGATTGATGGCGTTGCCATAACAGATGCTTCTCAAATTTCAAATGATTATGATTTAAGGTTGCTAAATGCCGATCAAGTTGAAAGTATCGAGATATTAAAAGGGGCTTCGAGTACTCTTTATGGTTCTGGCGCAGCAACGGCGGTTATTAATATTAAATTGAAAGAAGCCTCAAAAAAGCCTATATCTGCAAATTTCAGAAGTGTTATAGGAAGTAATCAAAATCAGGACGAAAAGGCTTATAGCATTGAAGATTTTAGAAATTCAGTTTCTCTTAACGGTACTTTAAATAAATTTAGTTATTTGGCCAGTTTTGGAAATCAATATACTGGAGGTTTGTCATCACTTTCAGGAGAAATAGAACCAGATAAGGATATTTTTAACTCTACTAACGGAAATTTAAAATTAGGATATACATTTTCTAAAAAATTTAGGATGACTGTTTACGGAAGTTTCGATGATTTTAAGGCGGATTTTGATGACACGTATTCTGGGCCGGAAATAGAAGATGTCTCAAAGACTGATCAATCTCGATTCGGTGTGTCTTCGGAATTAAAATATAAAAACGGAAGTATCACTTTAAATGCTGCTTATAATAATACAAACCGTAAAATAAGTTCAAGTTATCCTGCTGTTTATAAAGCTGAAAGCTTTGTTGCAGATTTATTTAACAGATATAAATTTAATGATAAAGCCTATTCGGTTTTAGGATTAAATCTTCAACAAAATAATATGGAAAGTTCTACAATTCCTTACGGAAGCTCAAATTTATCACAGAGTATAAATCCTGATATTGCAAAGTTCACAATTGTTGATCCATATATAAACATGGTTTATGTATCTGATTTTGGATTAAATATTAATGCTGGTACTCGTTTAAATAACCATTCGGAATATGGTTCTCATTTAGTTTATAGTTTAAATCCATCCTTTAAAAAAGGTCTTGATTTTGGTTATATAAAAGGATTAGCTAGTTATAGCACGGCCTATATTACACCTTCATTGTACCAACTGTTTGAACCAACTTACGGGAATTCAGATTTAAAGCCAGAAGACAATAAAACCATTGAAGTTGGTGCAGAAGTTAATATTGCTCATAAGTTAACTTTTAGTGTTGTATATTTCAACAGAAAGGAAACTAATTTTATTGATTTTGTAGATTTGGGAAATTACGTATTTAAATATAAAAACAGTGAGAACTCTTTTATAGCGAGTGGGATTGAATTTGTGGCCGACTTTAATATAATAAAAGGATTAAAGCTTAAGGGAAATGCAACTTACACTAGCGTGGATAATAGTTTAAGCTTAAGAATTCCAAAGGTTAAAATAAATTCGGCTTTATTATATGAAGCGTCTGAATCTATGTTTTTAAGTTTGTCATATCAATTTAATGATAACCGGGCAGATTCAGTTTATAATTCAACTACGTATCAAAATGACATAATAGATTTAAAATCTTACAACATTTTTGATTTTTATATCAGTCATAAACTCATCAATAACAAAGTGTTGCTATTTGCAAATGTGACTAATATTTTAAATGAATCATATCAAGAATTGTACGGCTATTCAACACGGGGACGGAATGTAAGTATTGGCCTAAATATTAATTTATGACACGTATAAAAAATATCCATAGATCTGGTTTTTAAGAACTTTTTATTCTTTTGTAAAAAAGCCTTTATCTATATACATTTCGCGTTCAAACTTATTAGTAGATGGTATTGTTAAGCTTTTTATGGCTTGAGTCTTTTTAGAACTTACCATTTTTGTGGTATATCCTCTAATATCATCTAGTGCCACTTTTAAAACGGCTTCGTTTTCATCACCAAAAGGTAGTATGTTGTTCCAATATTCATACTCTTTAACTTCTATGTCTGGTACAAACCCTTGTGTATAATCGCTTTCTCCATTTTTATTAAATATTTGAAACACGATGGGCTGCATGGCATTGGTGTGATTAGGATTAGCGGATGCTCTATCTTGAAAATCTGTTGAAGGCGAATCATATAATGTAATGGAGCCAACATTTTTGCCATAGGTTGTGGTTCCAATAAGTTTTACAGGCATATATGGCTTAAGACCATTTATAATCATTTCGCTGGCAGATGCAGTACTACCAGAGATTAATATATATAGTCTAATACTAGAGCTTAACCTGTTTATAGTTTCTTCTCCAGTCTTTTTATTGTTTGTATTATAAACATTCAACGTGTTACTAAAATTATAAGAACCATTTTCATTTTCGTGTTTTGAATTAAATGTTAAATCAGCAAATTTCCCTTCACCTGCATTGGCATAAATCATACTTGCTAAATAGGAGGATGTTTCCACAGAACCACCACCATTTAATCTTAAATCTAAAATCAATTCATCAATGTTTTCACTTTTAAAAGTAGCAAAGGCAGCATTTAGCTCATCATTGTATGACGTTACAAATTGGTTGTAAACCAAATAGCCAACTTTTTTGCCATTAATGTCATTAAAAACTTTAGATAAATAGACAGGGTTTTCATAAACAATGGTAGCCGTAATGGTTTTATCTTCTGTAGGTGTTAATATACCATTGTTTTCAGTAGCAAAAGAAAGTGTTACAGTATCATTGTTTAACGTATTTACAAGGTCACTAAAGTTTGTTGTATTTAATAATGTACCATTTAGGGCACTAATAATATCACCTCTTTTTATGTTGGCAGCACTGGCTGGAGAATTATTAGCAACATATCTTACGTAAATAATTATGTCGCCAGAACTGTTTATTTGAACACTTTGAAAACGCATTCCAAAAGATTTGGAAATGCCCTGAAATTGTTGTTCTTGAATAATATAATCGTCTATAAACCATGAAAACCTATCAATTACGTCTTTTTGGTAAATAACACTATTAAATAAATCTTCTGGTTTTTGAAATTGCTTTAAATAAGCATCATAATTGTTGCTGTTATCTTTTTTTGAGTCTGCTAAATCCGGGACCTGAGTTTGCCAGTTGTACCAAGAATTCATTCCTTTCCAGACAAAATCATTGATTTCGCTTACTGAAATTAATTTATCATCGTTATCTTTAAAACAGCTGGTTACTAAACTGCTTATAAGAAAGAAAAGAAATAGGACTTTTAAATTTTTCATTAAGGGCATTTTTTTAAATCACAAGCTTATAAAGAATTGTATTAAAATATATTTAATCTAAAGATTCCCAGAGGCCCAGCCTTGGGGTTTCCGATTCACCTCTCCTGTGGAGAGGTTGGAACTGTCTTTTTTGGCAGTTCCGGGTGAGGCAAAATATAAAATTTCTTGAAATTTTATATTTAAATTATTTAATAGATTTTAACTCGAAATACATATTTTTACCTAAAGGACTAAAATCTTTTGAATCTGCAATGTTTTCAAAATCAAATCCTATATTGGTTTTGGCTTTGGTTACATTTAATTTAATAGTAGTTCCTGTAATTAAAGAGATCGCTTTTGCTAAAAACGGTTCGTTTACATCACCTAAAGTTCCTAAATCAACTATATTTTCACCTTCATATTCGGTGCCGGACGATGTTTGATAGGTTATGGGGTAATCAGGCGGTAAGCCGTTATAATAATCTGAAATTCCATTCACGTTTGAGGCTTTAATTGCAATGGGCTGTAATGCGTATGTATGATTTGGATTGGCAGTGTCTTTATCAAAATTATCAGAATCATAAAGGGTAACAGATCCAACATACTTTCCATAAGTAGTTGTTCCAATTTGAACCACATCTACATAAGGAGCAAGACCATTAATAACTAATTCACTAGATGAAGCTGTTGCATCGGTAGTAAGTATATAAATTTTGTTTAAATCAAGACTTGATAACGATGTGCCATTAGTTAGTGCATTTATAAAAGGATTTACTAATGATTCAGGTGCATTAGTTTCAAAATAAGTTTGATATTTACTGTTCCATTCTTCTTTATAAAATATTTTACCATCAAATTGCCCGGTAATTAAACTGGCCAATAAAATAGCCGGATATGTGTAACCTCCAGGGTTATATCTTAAATCTAAAACCAGTTCTGTAATACCGTCCGATTTGAATTGAGTAAAGGCATTGTTTAGTTCAACATCAAAATTTGTAAGGAATTGATTATACATTAGGTAACCAACCTTTATGCCATCGGCATCGATAACCTTATTTATTAATATGGGGTTTTCTGTAAAATCAGTTTTAGTTAGATCGACTGTTTTTCCGTTAAGCTCGATGGTGCCATTGGTAATGCTGGCCATACCTAAGGAATAATTATTATTATCACCAAATAATAAATCAGAATAATTATCAACGTTTAACTGTTGCCCATCAACAGTAAGAAAAAAGTCACCTCTGCTTATATCTTTGATAGCAGCATCTGAGTTGTTGGCAACATACCTGACATAGCCAAAAACATCATCAGACCCAGACAGTCTGACTAATCCAAAATCCAGCCCATTAGAATTTGAGTTTCCTTTTAAATAGTTTTCCCATGCCACATAATCATCTACTAAAATACTAAACCTATCAACCACACCTTTTTGAAATAATAATCCATCAAATAAATTTTCAGGAGTGTTATAACCATTTAAAAAGGTATAATAGTCATCTTGAGTTGTAAATTTGTCATCGGCCAGATTAAGAACATCATCTTTCCATAAATAAATTTCATTTAATCCTCTCCAAACAAAATCATTAATCTCATTATTTAAGGTTATTGGTTCTGGTTTTGCAACTGTAACATCTTCATTCTTACTACAACTGAATGAAATTGAAATAAATACTATTAAAAGTAATCTTAGGGACAAATTTTCTAATTTCATAACATATATTTAAAATGGTTAACGGTAAATTTAATTACATTATTTTATTATAAAAATATTTTGTAACAAAATTGATTGTAGTTCGTCGTAATATCAAACGGCAAAAAAATGCTTTTTTAACCAAACCAAAGTAAAACCAAAATGACGCAGACAGAATTTTTAAATATTGTCATGCCTTTTAAAGATAAAGTGTTTCGTTTAGCAAAACGATTATTGGTTTCAACCGAAGAGGCTGAAGATGCTACACAAGAAGTGCTTATAAAATTATGGAATAATAAAACAAAGATTCAAGAGTATAATAATATTGAAGCATTTTCAATGACCATGACAAAGAATTTTTGTTTGGATAAATTAAAATCAAAACAAGCACAAAATTTAAAAATTGTGCATAGTAACTACCAAGATCACAAGGTATCCTTGCAAAAGGAAGTTGAAATAAGGGATAGTTTAAACTGGGCAGGAAAAATTATTGAAGATTTACCAGAACAACAAAAAATGGTTATTCAATTACGAGATATAGAGCAATATGATTTAGATGAAATATGCAAAATGCTGGATATGAACAATACAGCAGTAAGAGTCGCCCTGTCCAGGGCCAGAAAAACAATACGAGAAAAGTTAACTAATACACACAGTTATGGTATTAAATAATATAGAAAAATTACTTGAAAAGTACGAAAACGGAGAAACAACCCTAAAAGAAGAGCAACAGTTAAAAAACTATTTTTCCAGCGACACTGTAGCGACACATTTAGAAATGTATAAACCAATGTTTGCGTATTTTTCAGTAAGTCAACAAGAGCGATTTACTAAAGACGTTCCATTAAAAACTAAAGGTATGTTTAATTACAAATGGATTTCTGTCGCAGCAGTAGCAGTGCTTTTGTTAGGGTTTTATTTTAAGTCGCACACTAAAGATAATTTAGGAACTTATGATGACCCACAAAAGGCTTATAACGAAGTCGTAAAATCGTTGGCCATGATTTCAACTCAGTTCAATAAAGGGACCTCTACAGTAGGCTACTTGAATGAAATGAATAAAGGAACCTCAACCATTGGTTACCTTAACGAGATTGAAAACACAAAAAGCTTAATTTTTAAACCTTATAATCAATAATAACAATGAAAACCTTAAATAATATTAAATCAAATACAATGAAAAATAAACTAATAGTATTCGTGATGGCAATTATGTTAATGCCAGCTATCTCATCGGCTCAAGATGTCTTTGAGAAGTATAATGACAATTCAGATGTAACCTATGTATCCATCAAACCTAAAATGTTTCAAATGATAGCCCAAATGGGAATCAATATAGATGAGCCAGAAGCAAAAGCTTATATGGATATGGTAAATAGTATTACAAGTTTTAAAACACTTATGACAGATAACAAGGCTATTTCAGCCGATATTACCAAATGGGTAAAATCACGTTCAAGTTCTTTAGAAGAATTAATGGAAGTAAAAGATGATGGTTCTGAAGTAAAGTTCTATGTAAAAGAAGGTAAAGATTCGAACCATGTTAAAGAACTTTTAATCTATGTGAATGGTATAGATAAAGCCATGGGTGGAAATGGTGTCAACATAAATGGTGAACAGAGAAAGATTCAAACAGTGGTAGTGTCTTTAACAGGAGACATTAACTTAAACGAAATCTCTAAGCTTACCGAAAAAATGAATATTCCTGGTGGTCAAAAACTGGAGAAAAAAAGATAGTAAACGCGTATTAATAATCATCAATCATGAAAAGAATAGTTAAAAATATAGTTTTATTGGTTTTTACTTCACTAGTGTTAGTAGGTTGTAATGATGGCGTTACTTTACAGCGATATTTTGTAGACAATCAAGACGCAGGAAACTTTACATCAGTTGATCTTCCTGTGTCTATTGTTAATTTAGATGAATCGAAATTAACAGAACCGCAAAAAGAAGCGTATAGTTCCGTAAAACGATTGAATTTCTTAGGCTATAAATTAGATAAAAACAATGTAGAATCATTTAATGTTGAATTAGCCAAAGTGAAAGCAATCCTTAAGAACAAGAAGTATACTGATTTGATGGAGTTTAATGATAAAAGCGCAAAAATTATTGTAAAATATCTTGGAAATGATGATAATGCCGAAGAGTTTATTGTGTTTGCGAGTTCAAAAGATATGGGATTTGGAATTGTACGCATATTAGGTGATAAAATGAGTCCTGAGAAAATGATGACCCTAGCCGATGCGATGAAAAACTCTAAAATTGACGAGTCTCAACTTGGAGGTATCATGAATTTTTTTAAACAATAGAATAAAAAAATGAGGCGGTCTTAAAAGTGTTTTGATTGTCATTTTGAGCGTAGTCGAAAAAT
>TARA_R110002033_G_scaffold10486_6_pt1 | contig 10204 bp, 10 predicted proteins | sample TARA_R110002033 | Tara Oceans TARA_R110002033 (sample SAMEA4397051) | marine metagenome | biome: Polar Biome; feature: [SRF] surface water layer (ENVO:00010504); material: water (ENVO:00002006), including particulate matter (ENVO:01000060) such as... | depth 5 m
TATTGTTAAAAAGGGACTAATTTGGTGTCAGTGAAAATTTTGTCCTCTGGAAAGCCCTTTAAAACCTAAAAATTCTAAAAATTGACTAGTTCCACCTTGAGTACAACTCGAACCCATAACCTTTTTTTAAGTTATGGTTTTTTTGTTTTTTAAAAAACTGCTAAATCTTCAAATAATTTCACATTGTAGTTCAATGACAAGTCAAGGGTGGCAGATATTATTCAATTTTATCTTAAAAATTAAAAAGCTGTCTTTTAAAAGATTTACTTGATTACTGAACAGGTAACTATTCTTTTCTATAAAATATGTAACTTAAAATGTTACAATCTTAATAGTTATAATAAATTGATTTCCTTAATAATTGCTTAAATTTATTATCAATTCAAATGGTTTAAGCTATGAAATATTTTCTTGTTCTCATATTTGTACTTCAACACTTTATTTTTTTCGGACAGAATCAATATAATATTGATTCAATTAATAAAGTATTGAGAGCTACAACAAATGACACGGTTAAAATAAAAATGCTCCAAAGAATTTTTGATAATTACTTATATAAAAAGCCAGATTCGGCGAAAATAGCTTTCGAGGAAATGCAGGGGATTTCGCAAAATAAAGGTTTCTATTGGGGATATTACCAGACTTATTTGTATAAATCTACTTATTTCTGGACAATTGGGAAAATAGATAGTGTTGTTACTTCTTTGAATTTGGCTTTGGAGTATGCAAGAGATATGAAAGACGATACTAAGATTAGTTATTGTTATATTAGGCTTGCAATGGCTCAATCTACTTTGGGAAACTATTCTGAAGCAAAAAAACTTACACTTAATGCATTAAATATAGCTAAAAAGAATAACGATTGGGAAGGCCTTTATTATGCATATTACCAACTTGGAAATACATTTTACTATGAAAATAATTTTGATGAAGCTTTGATCAATTATTTGAAAGTAGATTCAATTTTTCAACACCATGAAAGAAAGGAGCCTGCTTTAGCTGCTTCTTTATCAAATATTGGGAGTATTTTCATGGAATTTAAAAATTTTGATAAGGCAGTTTCATATTTTAATCAAAGTAAAAAGCTCTATCGAGAGATGAAGAGGGAAGAAGGGCAAGTATACATTGATTTTAATTTAGGTAAAGTTGAATTTAACAAAGGTAATCATAACAAAGCAATTACAATATTATTACCTGTACTAGAGTATTATAATAAAGTTGAGAGTAAGAATTATTTATCAGATATTTCTGGTTGGATAGGGGCGTCTTATCTTAAAACTCAAGAAATAAAAAAAGCTGAATTATATTATAGAAACTCAGCAAAATGGGCATTAGAAGTTAAAAATAAACTTCTTGAAGCGAATGCCCATATAGGTTTGGCTGAAGTTGCCCAATTAGAACAAAAACCTGACGAGGCCATTTTCAGTTTGACGAAAGCACAGTTATTGTATGAGGAAATGGGAATAAGCTACAACGGAGCACAAATCCTAAAAAATTTGGCCGCAGCATATTCCAGTAAAAAGAACTATAAACAAGCTTACAATTTTTCACAACAATACCAGAGCTTGATTGACAGCCTAACTAAAAAGGAGAATGCAAAAATTTTCCAAGATTTAGAAACCAAATACCAAACCGAAAAGAAGGAACAGAAGATCGTTTTGTTAACTTCTCAAAATGAATTAGTTGAACAACAGAAAAAAAACCAGCGCAATTTGCTTTTGGCTGGTTTGGGCTTAACCTCATTAACCGGACTCTTTTTCTTCTTTTTATATCGCAATCGCCAAAAAATCAATAAAAAATTAAAGGAAATTGATAATTTGAAATCCAATTTCTTTGCGAACATTTCCCATGAATTCCGCACACCCTTAACACTTATTTCTGCTCCTTTAGAAAAAAAATTAGATTCAGATCGTTTAAGCAAGAACGATAGAGAAGACTTTGAAATGATGCAGCGTAACTCAAGCCGATTGTTAAATTTGGTGGATCAGTTATTAGACCTTTCTAAATTGGAATCGGGTAATTTAAAGTTAAATGTTTCACAAGGCGATTTGTCATCGCTGTTAAAATCCATTACATCCTCATTTCAGCATTTAGCCAAACAAAAAAGCATTACATATTCGGTCAATATTGACCATTTTAAACATGTTTGGTATGATAAAAACGTTATTGAGAAAACGGTAATTAATTTACTGTCAAATGCTTTTAAATATACCCCAGAAAGTGGCTTTGTAAATTTCATAGCTACCATAAAAGCTGACGAATTGGAAATACACGTTGAAAATAATGGTTCAATGCTATCTAAGGATAACATAGAGCAACTATTTAATAGGTTTTATCAAGTCGATTCAACTACAGAAGGCGTCGGTATTGGTTTATCGCTGGTTAAAGAACTGGTTACTTTATCACATGGTACCATACAGGTGGAAAACACAAAAGACAGCACCATTTTATTTAAAGTTGTTTTACCAATTGCTGAAACAAAATTTGCCAAAAACGAGTTGGTTACTGAGGTTGGTAGAGATTCTGCTTCTGTAGACTATAATCAACCAAGTTTTATAATCTCAAAGGATGAAAAAGAAGATGGGGAAATCATGATAGATGAAAATCTGCCAATTTTATTAATAGTGGAAGATAATGCAGATGTTCGAGATTATATCAGTAAAACTTTTGCGCCAATGTATCAAATAATAGAAGCTAAAGACGGGAAGATGGGTATAGAAAAAGCACTGGAGTTTGTGCCCGATATTATCATATCGGATATTATGATGCCTGAAACCGATGGATTCGAACTATGCAAAACACTTAAGTTAGATGAACGTACGAGCCATATCCCAATAATTCTTTTAACGGCAAAAGTAGGAGAAGAAGACCAATACAAGGGTCTGGAAACCGGAGCGGATGCCTATATAACTAAGCCGTTTAAAATAAAGTTACTTGAAACCCGAGTACAAAATTTAATTTTGTCAAGAAAATCACTAAGGGAGCGTTACAGTCAGGAGGTTGTATTAAAACCCAAAGATATTGCCATTACCAGCTTAGACGAACTGTTTTTAGAGAAAGTACAAAATGTATTGGACAAAAAGTTAACAGAATCATCTTTTAGTGTAGAAGAATTTAGCAAGGCTGTAGGCATGAGTCGCATGCAACTTCACAGAAAACTAAGAGCTCTTACCGATTTATCGGCTTCTGAATTTATACGTTCCCAGCGGTTAAAATTAGCGGCTTCATTACTTCAGCAAAGTGATGCCAATATTTCTGAAATAGGTTATACCAGTGGCTTTAACGATCATGCCTATTTTAGTAAATGCTTTAAAGAGGCTTATGGTTGTTCTCCTTCAGAATATATCGCTAAATAATTATTTTTTATCTCTGCAGCCTTTTTGCATAACATTTTATAGCTATGTTACATTTATTATAGCTTTAGATACATACTTCATAATATTACTATAAATCTCATTATAGTTTTGTCTTAATAAAATTCCACCCTAAATAATCTTCATCATAATTATGAAGAAAAAAAAGTATGAAGGAACTATTAATAAGCTTAATACGCATAAGATTTTTCTAAACATAAAACATTTAGAAAAAGGAAATTACGTACTCAAAATATTGAACTGTAACAGGATAATAAAAACAACAACCTTTAAAAAGAAATAAAATGAAAACGTTAAAAGCAGTCAGCATCGCCATAGTATTTATTGTACTGGGTACAATGACAATACAGGCACAGATAACAAAACCAAATTTAAACAAACCCAAGATAAAGCCAAAGGTTACCAGCCCTGTAAGTTTGCCAACAGCATTTGATGAAATCATTAACGGCCTCAATAACGGTCTATGTTATGAGATTGCTGTAGTGTCTTTGCAGTTAAACACACAAAATAGCCAGCACACTTCTTTTGGCACCGAAGCCCGCTATGGGCTGGGTAGTGTAAACAAGGATGGAAATGCATTAAAATCTGTTTTCCCGCTGGAAATAGGCATTAAGCAGACCCCATCCCAAAATACGGTACAAACTACCGTAAGGCTCAAAAAAACCGGAAACACAGTAACGCTCGACATCCGCAATTCTCAATACTACCATCTTATTTACAATGTAAAAATCGTAAAAAAGAAGAATGGATACTGGTTACTGGCCGAAAGGGATGAAAACGGCGAAACGGTATTGTTCACTTTTGCCATTTACAGAACCGCATGTTTAATTTAAATCAATAATCATGAAAGCTACAACGTTCATAGCCATTATGCTAATAACCTTTTTGGCTTCCATGCCCTCGGTACAGGCACAATTTCTAGATAAACTTAAAAAGAGAGCTGAAGAAGCCGCTAAAGAAACCGTTTTACAAAAAGTGGAAGAAAAAGCAGCCGAGAAAACAGGAGAAGCAATGGATACCATTTTAAATTCTGATAAAAAACTGAAAAGAAAGCGTAATTCAAAGAAAAAAAGGGAAGTTGAAACTGGCGATGAGAATGCAAATTCCAGTACAGAAAGTTATGATAATGACATAAATGAGGAACTTCAAATATATTCAAAATTTGATTTTGTGCCGGGCGATAAAATTTTGTTCTATGATGATTTTTCCAATGATAATATTGGGGATTTTCCATCAAAATGGGATGCCAATGGGTCAGGGGAAGTTGTTACGGTAAGTGATTTACCCGACAAATGGATGAAAATCTTACCTGGATATAGCACCTATTACATTCCAGATGTAGCTCTTCCAGATGAATATACCATTGAATTTGATATTCTGGCTATTGGTTTGGATCAAACCACATCATCAACTGCCTTATTAAATATACTATTAACCGATGATTCAAAATATAAGAAAGGAAATAATTTTGTTAGTGCATCTATCCCTTTTTGCCAATACTCGGCCATAGCAATTGCTATGAGAAATTTAGAATTCAAGACGAAAGAGCGCATGTACAATGAAATATCTGCCGATGTGCGTGAAGCAGTTTTAAATCAGCCTCATATTTCTATTGCGGTAAACAAACAACGATTCAGGTTATGGGTAAACGAAAAAAAATATGTTGACGTACCTCGTATAATACCTAAAGATGCTGGCATTAATACCTTGAAATTTGAACTGTTGCAATTTAAAGATGACAAAGAACAGATGTTTATCAGTAACCTGAAAATTGCCGAAGGAGGAGAGGATTTACGAAGCCAGTTATTAAATCATGGCAAATATTCCACGACAGGTATCTTGTTCAATTCGGGTTCTGCCCAAATAAAGCCGGAATCTTATGGTGTCTTAAAGCAAATTGCAAACGCTCTTAAGGAAGAACCCGAAATGAGTATAAATATAATTGGCCATACTGATACAGACGGGCATGAAGAAGAAAACCTTTTGCTTTCTGAACAACGGGCATTATCGGTAAAAGATGTCCTGACAACAGAGTTTGGTGTAGAGGAAGATAGGTTGCAAACCGAAGGCAGAGGCGAAAATGAGCCGGTCGCAGAAAACACAACGCCCGAAGGCAAGGCCCAGAACAGGCGCGTAGAATTTATAAAAATGTAATAACCTTAAGAGTTTAGAAATCATGAAAACAGCAAAACTGGTATTAAGCATGGTATTGGTAATCTGCATTTGGGCGGACGGAATTGCCCAGCACAAAAAAAAATCCGTGTTCACAAAAACCACAAAAGTGAACACAAAGGTCAATACTTCACTTGCCAAAAAATGTAATCCGTTGGATATCAGGAGCACCGAAAACATCTTGCGTGATGAAATTGGCAGAACCTTGGTGCTTTACATGGACCGCGACAATGGATATCTCGAAATGATGGGCAAAAGGCAAAACCTACGTTTCGGTGAATATAAAGTGAACAAGCCCGGAAACAACTGGATGTACTATATGAACGATGTGAAATCAGAATTTAGCCGAGTATCATATAGCAACAAAATGTTCTATGTAACCGTACATTTTGAAACAGAAAGAAATGAAATCAAAGGTAAATGCCCCGGATGTAGGGTGGGCAATGACAAGCGCGCGCCCGACATCAACTGGAAGGACCCCAAAATAAAAATTTCTTTCATACCCGTTGCCCATAATGGCTCCTTTGCCCTTGAAGCGGTAAGAGTGGATATTTTGGGAAAATTCGATTTTAACGGAGTGACAGATCACTTCCTGCCCGTGGCATCAGCTTATTTCAAAGGTCAGATTGCCAAAGTGGTAAAACAGCAACTCATGGGCATACTAAACCAAAACAAGATAAAAAACACTTTGGCCAATGCCTTTAAGCCACAGGTACAACAGCTGAAGCTCGGCTACATAAAATCTGTCGATTTCAGTAAAAAGAACATTTACCTGTGCAATTATTGATAACAAAAAGCTAAACAAAAAAATCATGAAAAGCATACTAAAATCATTTATTTTACTGCTGTGCATCTCTGTATCAACAACGGCCTATGCACAAGTAAACACCAAGAAAAAGTTGTCTAAAAATCGGGGTACGAACAAGATAATCCGGTCAAAAAAAGTGCTGCTTAAAAAACCTAGTGTTGGTATCGGATTAACTGCAATACCCAATGAGAAAGTGTATAAAAAAACGGTGGTGCTCCCCGGTTTTAAGGCCAGACAGCCAATCTCTTATGTAATCAGGGATAATTTGGCCATTTACGAAGGGGACATTGTACTTGGCAGTGCAAGCAACGTAGTTGACCCCAAACCCGACCCCCATCCAATAAAAAGGGACTTCAGCGAATTTGGAAATGTTTCCAGAAAGACCCAACCCTTGGTTTCAAGAATCAGCGACAGGATTATTGACCGTAATTGGCTTTGGCCACACGGCATTATCCCCTATGAAATTAGCAGAGGTTTCAGTCCTGATGAAAGACAAGCCATTTTAGACGCAAAAGATGAATTAAACGAACTTACAAACCTAAACATCGTTCCGCGAAATGGCCAAGATCACTATGTAACCTTCAAAAAAAAGGTTGACCTGCGCGGGGCCGGATGGAGCAGGGTTGGAAGGCAAAAAAAATCACAGGCCATTAAATTGTCTCCAAACGCTTCAAAAAACACAGTAATTCATGAGCTACTGCATACCGCTGGTATATGGCACGAACAAAGCCGGAGCGATAGGGACAGGTACATAAAAATTCTCTGGAACAATATTATGGACGGGGTTAAATATAACTTTGACAAACATAGTAGTTCAGGCTACAAAATCACGCCATACGACCAGAACTCCATAATGCACTATGGCGCGTATGCATTTAGCAAGGTAGATGCCGACGGTAATCCGCTTCCCACAATTGTAGATGCACGGACTAATGCCCCCATAAGTACGGGCAGTGGGTTATCAGCTATTGATATTGATGGCATCAACACCTTATACGAAAACGATAAGGCCGATTTTATCACTCCCCCGTTTACATCCACTCGCTTTGTAAAAACCACCATAATAAGAGTGATAGGACACAGCCAAGACGGAGGAATAAAAAAATCCGGAATTGATTATTATATGAAAAATGAAACCGGTCCGGGATGGGACTGGCGGCCCGGTAAAAAAGGCAACCCGACCGAGAAGTTTAAGAGCGGTACGGTAGAAGAAAGGGATAATTGGATTACGCCAAACTGGCAATTCCGCTATACCATACCCCGCAATGAAGAACATGCAAAAGTATGGTTGAAGCTAAGGGATGATGACGGGTTGGCCAGAAACAGCCGCAGCGATGAAACCATTGATATCAACCCATTCCCCGGTATCAAAGGGATTGAACTTTACATCAATACCTTGAACGGAAATATATTTCTGGGAGATATTGATGGGGCCAGAAAAGATGAAAATTACATTGGACAGGTAGGTGAGGAACTCACCCTGCAAGGATTTGACAGAGGTCACAAAGCTGAGGTTCAGTTTAAAATTGAAATTGATTAACCCATAAAATAAAATAAAAAATCATGAAAAACATACTGCTATCAGTCCTATTGGCCGTTTTTGCCCTAAGTAGTCATGCCCAACTTAAGGTAAACAAGAAGGTTTCGAGCAAAGGCGGCATTTCAACCCATGCCAATGTCCTTTCAAAAGTCAAAATAGAAACCTTAAAGGCTTCCCAATCCAATAAGAATATACAACTGGATAAGTTGATGAAACTGGATATTTCTGAAAAGGACTTAAAGGCGAGATCCTCCAAAAGTATAAAAATATCCCCGTTGAAGCCTTTTGTCCCAGGTATGGACATCTCGTACCACGGAGGATTTAGTAAGGATTATTTTCGTTTACAGGCTAAATCAGCCACAGGCTTCGAGCCGCTTGCACATCTAATCGTATCCGATGAATTTTACGATAGGATATTTCTTTTTAGCGCAGATATAATGTGCAACGTTCGCAGGGGAAAGGAATATCGAGTGAAAATAAAAACGAATTTAGAACGTGACGGCATTGTGGTTGTCCGTTTGGGTCATACCAACTATTATATTGATGCTTTAAAGTCTGAAAATGAACTGGCATTCGTCTTCTGGTCCCAGCAAGCTGGATATATGACCTTGAGCGTTTCGCCTTTATTGGAAAGTGCTTACAAACCATATAAAATTCACAGTTTGCCAATAAAATCTATACTACTCGATGAAATTTGACCCCCATTATTCATTAAAAATCTAAAAATGATGAAAACAATTATCACAGTACTATTTTGCCTTGCTTTTGTAAGCGGCTCTTTTGCCCAGATAGGGAACAAGAAAAAGGTTTTCAATTCCAATATCGCTGACCTGACCGGCCCGCTGCCTATCAAAAAAATGAAGGAACGGGATTTTAAAAACAAATTGGTAAAAGATATTTCAAAGGTTGCCACAAAGGAGATGAAAGTTGCCGCAACTTACTTCAATAAACGAAGCCAACGCAGTTGGAAGATTACGCCAGACAGGGCATTCGGATCCGGTAATCTTGGATTTTCCATGTACTCCGGTCAGTTATGGAAACAATTCTTTTTACTTGAAGGAGACTTCAGGGGAGGTGAGCCTCTGGCATATGTGAGCCTCCTGACCTTTGACGCAAGGATGGGAAGGACCTATCTCATTAAAATCACTACAGGTGGAGCCAATAGCAGTGTTTATATTTATTCAATGGCGGGCAGTATTCCCTTTAAGGTATATGGGCAAAACGGATCCTACCCAATTCTTATTGAGGCAAATGAATCCGGAGAAATGTTGGTAGCAATATCTGCTCGATATAGAGTTGGACAAAATGAGCGTTACCCTGAACCCTTGCCTATAAAGGAAATCACGATAGACGAACTTTAATTATACCAATAATGATCTTATACTTTCAACATGAAATCCATCTTCATCACACTTGCTTTCGGCCTGCTCGGGGTACGCCTGAGTGTCGGCCTAGGCCAGCAAACTTCAAATCATTTTATACAGCTTCTTCACCCAAAACTGGAAATGGGCGATACGCACTGGTTGGCCAACAAATCAATCGAAGTTGATGAAATGCAGAAAAATAAAAACCTTTAAAATCATACATCATGAAAACAATACTTTCAACACTATTTAGTCTTGTCTTTATCTGCAGTGCATTCGCTCAGATAGGCAACAAGCCGTTGGGTAACAAAATGGCATATAAAGACCTGGGTTCGGTAATCTTGGTAAAACCGAGCAATGTCAAGTTAAAGGACGTAGGGCTGCCCAGGAGTTTCAATCCCAGTAAGACCTCAAGACTGGAGGTGCCCCAAGCCAAATTGAAACTGCCGTCGAGAAAAAAAGTAAAGATAACGCCCATAAGTCCCTATAATCCAAATTTGGAGTTTTCATTTGACGGAATGTATAGTAAATACTACCTCATGGTCAGCAGCACTTATAGAGGAGGACTTATTACATTCAATGCCCAAAGGGGCAAGGAATACAGAATGAAAGTAGCCCTTACAGACAAAAAACATCTCATAGAGGAATTTAACGCCGATTTCCCAAATGGTGAGGTTGGCATTAATATCGGAAGCCCAGATAATTGGCATATAGTCACTGTCAACCAATCTCAGCGACAATTCACCATCGTATTTACAGCAGCCCAGTCAGGTCAGCTTCAAATCGCTTTTAACGGAATATTTACCCCCAACTGGAAATGGGGCGATGAGCTCTGGCTACCAATTAAATCGATAGAGATTGATGAGATTTAAGTTAACAACAAATATTTGCATAAAAAAATAAACAAGAGTCTAGTATTTATCGATGCAATTAGTAATCAAAAAAA
>TARA_R110002033_G_scaffold156394_1_pt1 | contig 10199 bp, 9 predicted proteins | sample TARA_R110002033 | Tara Oceans TARA_R110002033 (sample SAMEA4397051) | marine metagenome | biome: Polar Biome; feature: [SRF] surface water layer (ENVO:00010504); material: water (ENVO:00002006), including particulate matter (ENVO:01000060) such as... | depth 5 m
GATAGCGGTTTTGTCCAGACGCTTGAGCCAGGCATGGCCATGACGGTCCGCAAAATAGAAGAACAGGCGTTTGACCTTCACGCTGTCGCAATCGACGAGCAGCTTTTGCAGCCGCCTTGGGCTGAAATTTGCGGCGCTCTGCATGATCATATCGGCCTGATGGAAACTCTCATAGCGCGGCAATTCATCGAGCATTTCGAGATAGGCGCGCTCGGGCTGGGAAAGCGTCAATGGCCAATCCCATTGTCCCCAGGCAAGTGAGGTCAGGCCGCCGCCCTGAAAGCGGGTAAGATCGCGCTCTGTTCCATCCGCGAGATTCCAGGCAAGACTACCAAGCCCCTGCGTGATCGGATCGTTGTGGAAGAGGGTTGCGCTGTTGTGATAGACGAAGCGCTGAGGAAGATTGAGCTTGCCCAGCCATGCGGGCGGTTTTTCCGGCCCGTAAAGATGAACGGTCTTGGTTTCGTGCGAGAGATAATGGGCGAAGCCTTGTAGCTCCAGCGCCGTACGCCCACCGACATAGAACGGCGTTCGCAAAAGCAGGGTCTGAAGCGATATGACGACTTGCTGCCAACTCAGCGTGCCGCGCGGTCTTTTATAGACGCTGCGTACCGGCTGTTCCAGCCAGCCGTTCTTGACGTAATAGGCGCGCAGGTTGCTGGCGATGCCGCGCTGTTCCAGCCACGCGGCATCCACGACCAGCCCTTCGGGGAGGTCTTTCTCAAGTCGGTTTAATAGTGATGCGTTTTGCTCAGCCATACTGAGTATTTTACACGATTTTCAAACCATTCTCAAGTTTGAATATATGCTGATATGCTCAACTCAATTGAGTATATTCATCAATATTCAAACCAAACTCTTCAGCGCTCGCCTCTGGCGGGCGCGATTCCCCCCGCTAATAAGGGGAACCACCGCTTACGCGGCAGCTCCTGCGTTAGTTTCTGCAGAGCTTTCCAGGCCATGCAGAAACTCGGCGGCGCGCGGCGCATGGGCGGCGGCGCTGAAGATTGCGCGTTTGTCTTCTTTCAGCACTTTGAGTTATCCGCAGCAGCCCATAATGCGAAAGAACGCTACCAGATTGGCTGAAGTCCGGGGTTTTGGGCCGCATTCCTCCACATTATTTCAAAATGGGTCATATTAAAGGAAAAGTGCTTGTCATCATCGCAATCGCAAACGCGATCCTCAAAACCGGTGAAACATAGCGGCATCAACCAGGCGGATAAACACAGTTGCTAGGGAAAATCTTGGATTTGTCAGAACTGTTTCATAAGTTAAGATCCTTCTTCTGAAAACCTCATCGGTGAAAACCCAATCTGGAGACCAATATGGCGTCGCGCCCGACCGTTCATGACGTTGCCCGCGAAGCCGGGGTTAGTCTTGCCACCGTTGACAGAGTTTTAAATGCACGAAGCGGCGTGCGGCCGGTCACGGCGCGCAAGGTCGAAGAAGCCATGGTGAAACTACGATATGAACGCGATATCTCCGCCGCCAATCTGTCCAAAAAACGCTTTTACCGGTTCTGCTTTATCCTGCCCAAGGGCCCCAATACCTTCATGCGCGGGCTGGAGCAGGAAGTTGGTAAAATTGCCGAACACGGGCCTCTTGATCGCATAGAAATCGAAACCATCATGGTCCCGGCCTTCGATGGCATTGCCTTGGCCGAGGTGCTTGATACCATTGGCCATCAGAAATTCGACGGTGTCGCCGTTGTCGCCACGGAATCACAAGCCGTGCATCAGGCTATAGAGGGATTGCGGGAACGCAATATCCATGTCGTGACCCTGGTCAGTGACCATCCGACATCCCGACGCGAACATTTCATTGGGATCGATAACGAAGTCGCCGGGCGGACTGCCGCCGGATTACTTGGCCGTTTTTGCCATGCGCCATCGGGGAAAATCGCGGTCATAGCAGGCTCGATGCTGCTGCGTGACCACATGGAACGGCGCAACGGCTTTGAACAGATCACCCGTAACGAATATCCGCATTTCTCGATCCTGCCCGCGATCGAAGGTCTCGATAATTCCGACCGGGTGGAACTGTTGCTGTGCGAAATGCTCGAACAAAATTCCGATATTGTCGCGCTATACAGCTTGGGGGCGGGCAATCGTGGCGTTATCCGCGCTCTGGAAAAAACCGGTAGGGCCGGAAAAATCCCGGTGGTCGCCCACGAACTGACCGAACATACCCGGACCGCATTGCAAAACGGCATCTTTGACGCCGTCATCAATCAGGACCCCGGGCACGAAGCCAGAAGTGCCGTGCGCGTGCTTAAGGCACTGGTTGATGGCCGTCCGTTCCTGAATGCGCAGGAACACATCCGCATCGACATTTTCATGCGTGACAACCTTCCCTAGAACAAAATCTGAAACAGGCACTTTTAAATTCCTCTCTTCTGAGGTACGCTCTTCAAAGACGTACGTACCTCAGAAAAGCAACTGAATATCGTCTCGTCCTAAAATGCATCAACAAAAGGTTGCAAAAGCAACCCCCGGGAGGAACCAATGAAACACATGCTTGGCGCTATCGGCATTGCCGTATGCAGTTTGTGCACCGTTGCTGCACAGGCGGACACCACCATCAATATTCTGCGCGTCGAAACCGGCGATCCGGCCCAGAAGGCTTACCTTTCGGGTATTGGCAAGGATTACGAAGCCAGTCATCCCGGTGTGAAAGTCAATTTCGAATATCTTGCCAACGAAGCCTATAAAAGCAAACTGCCGACCCTGCTGCAATCCGATGCCGCCCCCGACATTTTCTATAGCTGGGGCGGTCAGACGCTCGCCGATCAGGCAAAGGCCGGCTTCCTCAAAGACATATCCGGCCTGCTAAACAACGATTTCCTTGATACCATTCCCAAATCCGCGGTTAACGCCTATTCGGTCGATGACAAAATTTACGGCCTGCCAATCTATGCGACCGAGGTTGTCTTCTGGGTCAATACCGACCTGACCGCCAAGGCTGGTGTTGATCACACCCAGATCAAAACCTGGGATGATTTCCTTAAAGCGGTTCAGAAAATCAAGGATGCCGGTATCACCCCGATTGTCGCCGGAGGCAAGGATAAATGGCCGCTGCATTTCTATTGGGCCTATCTTGCGCTGCGCTATGGCGGGGCGGATGCGATTAACGAAGCCATGCAGGATGACGGCGAGAATTTCGAGTCAGAGCCGTTCGTCAATGCGGGCCGGACCTTCCAGGAACTGGTCAAGCTCGAACCCTTCCAGTCGGGCATGATGGGCACCAGCTATGAACAGGCCAGTGGCATGTTCGGCGATGGCGCGGCCGCCTTCCATCTGATGGGGGACTGGGATTACCTGCCGTCGCGTGCGCGTTCCCAAAGTGGCAAGGGTCTGTCTGACGAACAGCTGGCCATCATGCCCTTCCCGATGATCGATGGCGGCGAAGCCGGTGCCGATGCAACATTCGGTGGCATCAATGGCTGGGCGGTTTCCCATAATGCGCCCGACGAGGCTGCCGACTTCCTCCGCCACATGATCAGCGCCAAATATCAGCGCGAAGCCGCCAAGGCCGGGATTTTCATTCCGATCGTCAAGGGAACCGACGACGCGATCGATAACCCGTTCTTCCAGCAGGTCGCCCGTGACCTGACGCAATCTTCCTATCATCAGATCTTCCTTGATCAGTATCTCGGCGCCTCTGTCGGGGCGACGGTGAATGATATTTCTGCCGATCTGGCACAGGAAGTCATCACCCCCGAAGAAGCCGCCGCGCAAATTCAGGAAGCCTGGGACTTTCAATAAGCCCTGACCTGCTTGCGGGGATGTTTGGCCCAACCCGGCTTCGGGTTGGGCCAAACATCCCCGCCTTCTCCAATGATACATGCTTCGGAGGCGGCCCATGCCGACCATCCCCCTTGCGCCATCGCAACAGCCACCGCGACTTTCCCTGACCCAGCGCGCCAAAAATGTTCTGCGGAACGGAAAATTCGGTGCCTTGGTGCTGCTGCTCCCGCCGGCGCTTATTCTCTTTAGCCTGTTTGTGATTTTCCCCCTGCTGCAATCGGGCTATTTCGCGTTCTTTAACTGGAACGGATATGGTCAGCCATCCGACTATGTCGGGCTAAAGAATTTCGAACAGATGATGGGACATTCCGTGTTCCATTCGGCGATCTGGAACACGATCAAGATCGTTCTGGTATCGCTTCTGGTCCAGATGCCGCTCGCCCTGTTCCTCGCCCTTCTGATCTATAAAAAAACACCGACCAATGCCCTGTTCCGGCTGATCTTCTTTGTGCCCTACATTCTGGCCGAAGTCGCCGCTGGCCTGATCTGGAGCTTCGTATTTGACGGCCATTACGGTGTCACCGCATCGGTCGGGGAAACCTTCGGGCTTGAACCCTTCTTCATTCTGGCGGATCGCGACTGGGCCTTTGTCGCGGTGATGACCGTGATCGTCTGGAAATATTTCGGCTTCCACATGATGATCTATATCGCCGCCCTGCAAGGCGTGCCTCGCGATCTGATCGAAGCCGCCCGCATCGAAGGCGCAAAACCGTTTGATATCGTGCGCTATGTGCAAATCCCGCTGATCAAGCCCGCCATCATCGTTAGTGCCTTTTTCGCCATTATCGGCGCCCTTCAGGTCTTTGACGTGATCATCCCGCTGACCAATGGTGGCCCGTCCAACACCAGCCATACCATTGTGACCTATCTTTACACCTTCGGGCTGACACGCCTGCGCATCGGTTTTGGCAGCGCGATCGGGGTTGTCCTGTTCATCACGGCAATTGCCGTTGCCATTTTCTATCAACGTGCCGCCATGTCGCCGGGGAAAAAACCATGACAAGCAAAGTCTTCCTGCGCAATCTTCTGCGCGTCACCATACTGTGCATCATTGCCAGTTTCGTCATCGCCCCCTTGCTTGCCACCGCCCTTGGCGGCTTTAAAACCAATGCCGAAATCCGCACCAGCGCCTTTGGCCTGCCCGAAACGTGGAATTTCGAATTCTATAACGCCATCGTGTCCGATCCGGCTTTCTGGCGCTATCTCGGCAATTCGCTGCTGATTTCGGTTTCGGCGGTGATCCTTACCCTTCTGGTCGGGGCGGCTGCGGCCTATGTGTTCGCGCAAATCCGCTTTTTCGGATCGCGGATGCTGTTTTCCTATCTGCTGCTGGGCCTGATGTTCCCGTTTGCAACCGCCATCCTGCCGCTGTTCATTCTCGTGCGTGATATCGGCCTTCTGGAGTCCTACTGGTCGGTCATTCTGCCGCAAACCGCCTTTGGGTTGTCGCTGGCAATTCTGCTTTTCCGCACTTTCTTCGAACAGCTCCCGCGCGAACTGTTCGAAGCTGCCTATGTCGATGGCTGTGGCTATATCCGGTTTTTCTGGCGGTTCACATTACCGCTTTCCACACCAATCCTCGCCACGGTTGGCGTCTTCGTATTTGTCCAGAGCTGGAACAACTTCCTGCTGCCTCTGGTCATGCTCAATTCACGCGAAGCCTTCACATGGCCGCTTGGCATGATGCAGTTCCGCGGTGAATTCGTCACCGAATGGAACCGTACCCTGGCCTTCGTCACCCTGACGATCATGCCCGCCATCGTTTTCTTCCTCGCTGCCCAGAAATATATCGTCGCCGGCCTGACCGGTGGTGCTGTCAAAGGTTGATACCATGTCTGCTGAAATGATCCAAAACCCCATCCTTCCCGGTTTCAACCCGGACCCGTCGATCTGCCGTGTGGGCGATGATTATTACATCGCGACCTCAACCTTCGAATGGTTCCCCGGTGTGCAAATTCACCATTCCCGCGATCTGGTGAACTGGAAACTGATATCGCGCCCGTTAAACCGCAAATCGCAACTCGATATGCGTGGCAACCCGGATTCCGGTGGTATCTGGGCGCCCTGCCTGACCTATGCCGACGGCCTGTTCTGGCTGATCTATACCGACGTCAAACGCAAGGACGGCGCTTTCAAGGATACGCCAAACTATCTTGTGACTGCCCCTGCCATTGATGGCCCATGGTCTGATCCGGTCTATCTCAACGCATCGGGCTTTGATCCGTCGCTGTTCCATGACGAGGACGGCCGCAAATGGCTGATCAACATGATCTGGGATCACAATCAGGTGGTCGGCGAACGCTTTGTCGGTATCGCCCTTCAGGAATACTCTACCACTGAACAGAAACTTGTCGGACCGATCCGCAACATCTATCGCGGCACCGATCACCTGTTCACCGAAGGCCCGCATCTTTATCGTCGCGATGGCTATTACTATCTGCTCGTGGCCGAAGGCGGCACTGGCTATAACCACGCCGTGACCATCGCCCGGTCACGTGAACTGACCGGCCCGTATGAAACCGACCCGGCCAAACACATTCTGACGTCCAAGGACAATCCCGAAAACCCGCTACAACGTGCGGGCCATGCCGATATTGTCCAAACCCGGAACGGCGAATTTTATATGGTGCATCTGTGCAGCCGTCCGCTGCCCGGCACCAAAAGATCACCGCTGGGCCGTGAAACCGCGATCCAGAAACTGATCTGGGGAAAAGGCGAATGGCCCCGTCTGGCCAATGGCACCAACCAACCCGATCTGACGGTCCCGGCCCCCGATCTCGAACCCCATCCGTTCGAAGCCGAACCATCACGCATTGATTTCACACCGGGCGACCTGCCCGCCATGTTCCAATGGTTACGAACCCCGGAACCCGAAAACCTGTTTTCGCTGGGCGAACGGCCGGGCCATTTACGGCTTTTTGGACGCCAGGCACCGGGTTCGGCATTCGAACATTCCCTTGTTGCCAGACGGCAAACCGACATCAATTACAGCGCCGAAACCGTCGTTGAATTCACCCCGCTGGACTTTCAGCAAATGGCAGGCCTGATGGCGTGGTACAACAGGTTCCAGTATCACTATCTGGCTGTCACCGCCGACCAGGACGGCAACCGAAAACTCAATATTTATAGTTGCCCCGGCGATTTCCCCTATGCCCGGCTGACCTACCCGCTGCCGGCTTCTATCGTCCTTCCCAAAGACGGCGTCATCCGCCTTGGCGTCGATGTGAACGGGCCGGAATTGCGGTTCCGCTATGCCCTTCCCGGCGGGGACTGGACCATGATTGATGCGGTCCTCGATCACACCGCCCTGTCTGACGAAGCCGGAAGCGGCGAAGGCACAAACTTCACCGGTGCCTTTATCGGCATGGCCGCCCACGACACCAGTGGTCGCGGCATTCACGCCGATTTCGCCCATTTCATCTATCAAGCCAACGGGGAACGTAACAATGGCTGACGTTCATCTCAGACATATCAATAAAAGCTTCGGCGCTATCGAAGTCATTCCTGATATCGAACTCGAAATCCCGCATGGTTCCTTTACCGTGCTGGTCGGTCCATCGGGTTGCGGCAAATCGACCCTGCTTCGCATGATTGCCGGTCTGGAAAAACCGACATCCGGGGCAATTGAAATCGGCGGCACCGACGTCACCGGTTTCGAACCTTCCGCACGCGGCATTTCGATGGTGTTCCAATCCTATGCGCTTTATCCGCATATGACGGTGGCACAAAATATCGATTTTGGTCTGCGTCTGATGAAAATGCCCGCCGCCGAGCGCGAAGAACGGGTCAAGGACGCGGCAAAAAAACTGCATCTTGAACAATTGCTGGATCGCAAACCGTCCGAACTTTCCGGCGGGCAACGTCAACGGGTTGCCATCGGGCGGTCGATTGTGCGCAATCCCAAGGTGTTCCTGTTTGACGAACCGCTTTCAAACCTTGATGCCGCCTTGCGGACCCAGATGCGCGTCGAACTGGCGCAACTGCACCAATCCATTGGTGCCACCATGGTTTATGTCACCCACGATCAGGTCGAAGCCATGACGCTGGCCGATCAGATCGTGGTCATGAATGGTGGTCGCATCGAACAGGTTGGCCCGCCGATGGAACTTTACGACAATCCGCAAACCGAATTTGTCGCGGCCTTCATCGGGTCCCCCAAAATGAATTTGCTACCCGGTCAAGCCATCGAACGCGATGACATCAAATCTGTTGGCATCCGCCCCGAACATCTCGAAACCCATCGGGAAAATGGCAAATGGGCTGCCAGGGTCGGGGTGATTGAAAATCTTGGCAGCGACACGGTCGTCTATGTGGAAACCGATGATTTCGGGCCCGTGACTGTGCGCCTGCCCGGCCATCACCCGCTTCGCACCGGGGATCGTGTTTTCCTGACCCCGGATGAAAAACACCTGCATATGTTTGGCAAGGATGGCCGCAAGATCCACGCCAAAGACGTACTTTCTGCGCCCGCCACCTGAAAGGGAAAAACGCGTTATGACAACATCATCACTTGGCGTTGGTATCATCGGATGCGGTGTAATCAGCGAAATATACCTTAAACGTGCCCAAACCTTCCCGCAGATCGACGTCAAGGCCGTTGCCGATCTGAACCCGGACGCAGCACACATCCGCGCCGAAGCATTCGACGTCGAAGCCCTGACCGTCGATACCCTTCTGGCCCGCAATGACATTGATATCGTCCTGAACCTGACAATCCCCGCCGCCCACATGGATGTCAGCATGGCGGCGGTAAATGCCGGCAAACATGTCTATTCCGAAAAACCGCTAACCGGCACGGTCGCCGATGCCCGCGCCCTGCTTTCTGCTGCAGACCAAAAAGGTGTGCGGGTCGGCTGCGCGCCCGATACCTTCCTTGGCGGCAGCCACCAGACTGCACGCGCTCTGATTGATCAGGGCAGAATCGGCTCTCCCCTGGCCGGGACCGCCACCTTGATGCTGCCCGGTCACGAACGCTGGCACCCCAACCCGGATTTCTATTATGTCCGCGATGGCGGCGGTCCGCTGCTTGATATGGGGCCTTATTACATCACCGCGATGATCAACATGCTGGGACCGGTATCGCGTGTGTCGGGCATGGGGCGAAGCAGCCGCACCACCCGCGTCATTGAATCCGGCCCCCGCAAGGGACAGGAAATTCCTGTCACGACGCCGACCCATATTACCGGTGTCATGGAATTTACCAGCGGCGCACTGGTTCAGATCACCACCAGTTTTGATGTCGAGGCACACCGCCACACCCCGCTTGAAGTCTATGGCAGCGAAGGCACCCTGCTTGTGCCCGATCCCAACCGCTTTGATGGCACCGTAGCGCTCTATCGCCGAGGCGAGGACTGGCAGGACATGCCAATGACGCATGGCTATGGCGACGACAATTATCGTGGGATCGGCATCGCCGATATGGCCGATGCCATTCTCAATGATCGTCCGCACCGTGCCAGTGGCAAACTCGCCCTGCATGTCCTTGACGTGATGGAAAGCCTCCTGACCGCCACCCTCGAACAACGCACCATCGCCATCCAAAGCCACTGTGACCGTCCCGACGGGCTCGCACCAAACCTGTCCGTCGGCCAAATTCACACATAAAGGATAAAACAATGCCCCAAAAATCAGCACTCATCTTCTACGGAGGATGGGAAGGACACGAACCCGAAGCCTGCGCCAAAGTTATCGACACCATGCTGCACAACGAAAACTTCAACACCGAACGGTTCGAAGGCACAGACTGCCTCGCCCGCAAAGACCTTGATCAGTTTGATCTGATTGTGCCTCTCTGCACCCAGACGACGGTGGAAAAGAATGCACTCGACAATCTGGTTGCTGCCATTGCTGCCGGAACCGGGCTTGGCGGTTTTCATGGTGGCATGGGTGATACGTTCCGAATGGAACCGGCCTATCAATTCATGGTCGGCGGGCAATGGGTCGCCCATCCGGGCAATATCATTGATTATCGCGTCAACATCACCAAACCTGATGATCCCGTTGTCGCCGGTATAGGCGATTTCGATTACCATTCCGAACAATATTACATGCATATAGACCCGGCGATTGATGTGCTGGCTGAAACCACATTCACCGGCGAACATGCCCCGTGGATTGACGGGGTGAAAATGCCGGTTGTCTGGAAACACCGTTATGGCAAGGCGCGCGTCTTCTACTCGGCCCTTGGCCACGTGGCCAGCGAATTCAAAGTTCCCCAGATGCACGAAATTGTCCGTCGTGGCCTGCTTTGGGCCGCACGCTAGATGTTTGGGCTTTCGCTGAGCGGGGTGTTTTGTTCTAAGGCTTTGTTATCTCTCGCACAGAAGCGATTTATGACAGAAGTGATTGTGGGGGCCAGATTAGTCTCCGCCCTTCGGGCTCCGCCAGCTACGG
>TARA_R110002033_G_scaffold40829_13_pt1 | contig 10176 bp, 7 predicted proteins | sample TARA_R110002033 | Tara Oceans TARA_R110002033 (sample SAMEA4397051) | marine metagenome | biome: Polar Biome; feature: [SRF] surface water layer (ENVO:00010504); material: water (ENVO:00002006), including particulate matter (ENVO:01000060) such as... | depth 5 m
GTCATAGCAGCAGGGTTCATTTTCTAAAAATAACGATAAGTTTGCATATATGCAAGCTCTAAATTACTCGAATTCAGTAATGCAAACAGCACTTTTATACCACTATTATAATGCCACTTTTTTAAAGTCTAAATCTTGAAAATCATAACTAAAATCAGTCAGTTCAGAGATGGCGTTCATTTTTAATCCGCTAACTATTTCAGCGTCATTTGTTTCGAATAAAAGGTGGGCGTCAGCATTAAAATAAGCATTGTCCCACTTCACGACATAATTTCCTTTTTTATAAAAGAAAACTTCTCCTTTTAATTGTGAAGAGCGTTTTGAAGCAAAGAAAACACGCCCTTTTTTCTCAGAAATTACCACTTCGCCAAACCAATTATCTCTGTATGTTCCTAAAATAGCTTTATAATCGCCTGTAATTTTCTCTTTTTTATTTTTAGCAACAGTTGCCCAAACGTCTTCGGTAACTTTGTCAGCAGATGCAGTATGCGCTTTCATTTGGTTGCTATAAGTTGTCACGTAATCATCAGAGGTGATTCCTAGATAACTGTCTTTAATAGTGTTTGTAATTGCATTAAATGCAGCTCCAGATTGCTGGTTTGTCAAAACGATAATTCCTAGCTGCAATTCAGGAATATAAGTTGTTTGAGTAACGATTCCTTCTAGTCCTCCAGTATGTGTTACTTGTTTGTATCCTTTGACATCACTTAAAAACCATCCCAAACCGTAACCATTAAAATGGGTGTTATAAGGTGCTCTTGTTTTTGTAGGGATGATAGTTTGTAATTGCCACATCTCATCATGTTGCTTTTCTGAAAATAATTGTTTGTTGTCTGTACCATATTTTCCATTGTTCATTTGCATGATGGCCCATTTACTCAAGTCATTTACACTAGAATAAATTCCGGCTGCTGCGTCAAAAAGTTGGTTCTGGTATCTTTTAATTACTTTTAATTTTCCATCGATAGGCACGTGTGGCGCAATTATATTTGATGAATCTTTAAGTCGTACAAATGAAGCTGCGCTATTATTCATTTGTAGTGGTTGCATAATGCGTTGTTCAATAAAATCTCCCCAGCTTTGTCCGCTTACAACATGAATCACTTCTCCTGCAACAATATAAAGTAAGTTGTCATAATCGTATTTTGTTCTAAAAGCCGAAACTGGTTTTAAATATTGTAGGTTCACAATAATATCTTGTGCCGTAAAGTCACTTCCGTCAGGCCAAATCATTAAATCTCCCGCTCCTAATCCCAAGCCACTTCTGTGCGTTAACAAATCACGAATCGTGAATTCTTGTGTCACATAATCATTGTACATTTTGAAATTCGGAAGGTATTTAACTACTTTATCGTCCCACTTTATTTTGCCCTCATCTACCAGCATAGCGAGTGCTGCACTTGTAAAAGCTTTACTGTTTGAAGCAATCCCGAATAAAGTATTAGCATCTACTTTTTCTTTTGTGTCAATAGATTTTACTCCATATCCTTCTGCAAGAACGACTTTTCCATCTTTTATAATCGCCACCGCTATTCCGGGTACATTAAAAGCTGTCAATGTTCTGTTGACTAATTTATCAACCTCTGGAGCTGTAATTTGTGCAAATGTGAAACTTACAGTGAATAAGGTTATGGCAACAAATATTTTATTTTTCATATGATGGTAGTTTAGATAATTTGGCTTATTGTAAATGAGTTTTTAGAATCCTCTTTGTCTTTTTGCTTCGAATATTAAAATGGCAGCAGCTACAGACACGTTCATACTGTCAATTTCACCTTGCATAGGGATAATAATATTTTGAGTAGCAGCATCACGCCATTCTTGTGTTAAACCGGTGGCTTCGGTACCTACAACAAGCGCGGTAGGAGTAGTGTAATCTTGTGTGTGATAAGAAGTCGAATTTTGTAGCGTTGCACAGTAAAAATTAATGTCTTGCTCTCTTAAAAATGTAATAATTTCTTCGGTTGTTCCGGAGGCGATTTGGTTTGTAAAAAGACAGCCCACACTTGAACGAACAATATTAGGGTTGTATAAATCACTTTTGGGATTAGCAATAATTACTGCGTCTAAATTAGCAGCATCTGCTGTACGCAATAGTGCACCTATGTTACCTGGTTTTTCAGGAGCTTCGGCAATTAATATCAATGGGTTTTTAGAAAGTTTCAAATCATTTAGTTGCATTGATTTTGTTTTGGCTACAGCCAAAATTCCTTCTGTAGTATCTCTATAAGCTAATTTCTGGAAAACCTCTTTATTGATTTCGATCAAAGCGGTATTGGGTGCAATTTTAGTAGCTTCGTTTTCTGTGCAAATTTCAGGGTAAAATAAAACAGTTTCAATAATATATCCTCCTTTTAAGGCAAGAGTTATTTCGCGCTGCCCTTCGATTAAAAATGTACCGGTTTGCTTGCGATTTTTAGTTTTCTCCTGCAGTAATACAAGGGATTTAATAAAGGGATTTTGAACGGATGAAATTTGTTTCAAGGGACTCTAAAATTTAGTTAATACTAGAAGAGGCAAAGATACATAGAGAAAATTCAGTTTTTTAAATTTGGAGCTACAATATTTGATTTTTAGGGACGGAATCGTTAATAAATACCTATAACAACCTATTAAAAGAAGTATTTTTTATAGTTTTGCGCACTTGCTACTGCAGTACGTAGCACGACTCTACCTATAATTAAAAAATCATGTTTCATTTATTAGATATCATTGGTACATTGGCGTTTGCCATGTCAGGAGCGTTAACAGCTATGAGTAAAAGAATGGACCCATTTGGGGTTTACATCATTGCTTTTGTAACTGCTGTAGGAGGTGGGACCTTGCGTGATATATTAATAGGTAGAACTCCTGTGGGCTGGATGGTAGATTTAGAATATGTCTTTATGATTTCTATAGGTTTTGTGCTAGCATTACTTTTTAGAAAAAGATTCGATCAACTGCGTACGTCCTTGTTTCTATTTGATACCATTGGTTTAGGAGTTTTTACTTTAATAGGTCTTGAAAAAGGAATTAATGTAGGCTTGCATCCCGTTATATGTATTGCTTTAGGAACAATGACAGCTTGTTTTGGTGGTGTTACGAGGGATATTTTATGTAATGAAATTCCAGTAATCTTTAGGAAAGAGATTTATGCTACCATTTGTATTCTTGGTGGACTGGTTTTCTTCGGTTTACGCAGCTTTAATTTGGAGAGTGATATTATGTATTTAATCACTTCAATTGTAATTATATCAGTTCGTCTAATGGCTGTAAAATGGAAATGGTATTTACCAACATTAGAGCATAAGTCCTAGGTTTTTTTTTACCAAAAAAAAGCGTTAAAAATCATATTTCTTGTTGACAGAATAGGTGATTTTTAACGCTGCATTGTTTTGGACAAAGCCTAAGAATTGTGTTTTTAAGGACTAAACGGTTCTTTGAACTACTTCAAAAATTTTAGTATCCTCACATTTCAATGTTTTAGAAGGGTATTTCATTAACAAAGCATAATCGTGAGTAGCCATAATAATAGTTTTTCCGTTTGCGTTGATGTTTCTTAAAACTTCGATAACTTCAGCGCTAGTTTGTGGATCTAAATTTCCAGTAGGTTCATCAGCTAAGATTAGCTCAGGATCGTTAAGCAGCGCTCTTGCAATAGCGACACGTTGTTGTTCTCCACCAGAAATTTGGTGAGGCATTTTTGAAGCATACACTTTCATGCCTACTTTATCAAGAACTTCATCGATCTTACGGTCCATTTCGTTTTTATCGGTCCATCCTGTTGCTTTTAATACAAACAGCATGTTGTCTTTAATAGAACGGTCTGGTAATAATTTAAAATCTTGAAATACGATTCCTATTTTTCTTCTCAAGAACGGAATGTCATTTTCTTTTAAAGTTCCTAAGTCAAATTCCACAATGTGACCTTCTCCTTCAATTAAAGGCATGTCAGCATAAAGTGTTTTCATTAAACTACTTTTTCCAGATCCTGTTTTTCCAATGATGTATAAAAACTCACCGTGGTTGACTTCCAAATTAATGTTAGATAAAATTACTCTATCTTCTTGATATATGGTTGCGCTTTTTAAAGACAGTACTGGTTGAGACATAATTTGCGTTTATTTAAGTTGTAAAAGTAATAAGTTAACGCTTGTATTCAAAATAAATTTCATCATTAAAATAATAGTTTCTTATTGAGAATTAAGCACTAGTGATTAGAAATATTGGATTCGAAAATTTAGAATAAAATAAAAAATAATAGTTCAATATTTTTCATAATAAAAACCAAAAGAATTTCGTTATAAAGAATAGTTTATAATACATTTGAATATTAAAAAAATCAAAAACAAAATGCATAAATTTTCTTGGTTCTACTATTCCCTATTTTTAGCTGGTTCATTTTCTATGTCAGCGCAAAAATCAATAATATATACACACGAGTTAAAAGACTTTGATAGAGCAGTTTACTTGTTTAAAGAACAGCAATACGCATCTGCACAAATCTTATTTGATAAGGTAAAAGAGGATACTGATAATGAAGAAGTAAAGTCTGATTGTGCTTATTATGAGGCAAATTGTGCCATAAGAATTGGGCAAGCAAACGCTGATGTATTGATGGAAAAGTTTGTTCAAGACTACCCTACAAGTGCAAGAAGCAATCAAGCGTATATCGAAGTAGCTCATTATTATTTTGAGCAAGGTGATTATGTAAAATCATTAGAGTGGTTTAATCGAGTGGATGAAAACCAACTAAGTGCTGCTGATAGAGATAAATTTAATTTCCAAAAAGGGTATGCTTTTTTCAATTCGAAAGATAAAAAAGAAGCAACAGCATACTTTAATAAGGTAGTTAATTCTAAAGAGTTTGGTTCGCAAGCCAAATATTATTTAGGATTTATGGCTTATGAAGGAGACGACTATAAAGAAGCAACGCGCTATTTTGACGAAGTATCAAGTGAAGAAAAATACAAGGAGAAATTATCATATTACCAAGCTGATATGAATTTCAAATTAGGTAGTTTTCAAAAAGCGATTGATTTAGGTCAGAAGGCGATGGCAAAATCAAATCCTGTTGAAAAGTCAGAGCTTAATAAAATTATTGGAGAAAGTTATTTTAACTTGAAACAATACGATAAAGCCATACCTTATTTATCACAATATAAAGGAAAGCAGGGGAAATGGAACAATACAGATTTCTACCAGTTAGGATACGCTTATTATAAACAAAAGGATTACGGCAATGCAATTTCTCAGTTCAATAAAATCATCAACGGTAATGATTATGTAGCACAAAATGCGTATTATCATTTAGGAGAGAGTTACTTAAATGTAGACAAAAAGCAGCAAGCTTTAAACGCATTTAAAAATGCTTCTGAAATGACTTTTGATGCTTCGATTCAAGAAGATGCGAGTTTAAATTATGCCAAATTGAGTTATGAAATAGGAAATTCATACCAAACAGTTCCTGAAATATTATTAGGGTTTGTTAAAAAATATCCTAATAATGCTAGTCGTCCTGATATTGAAAGATTATTGATTGACTCATACATTTCGTCAAAAAATTATAAAGAGGCTTTAGTGCTTTTGGAGAAAAATAAAGGTCCGGAAAATAAATTGGCCTACCAAAAAGTTACTTTTTACAGAGGTTTAGAATTGTACACTAATAGAAATTATACCGAAGCTGGAAAAATGTTCAATAGTTCACTAGAAGGTGCTATGGATGCCACTTTTACTGCAAGGGCACTTTTCTGGAAGGGAGAAACAGAGTATGTTTTACAAGATTTTAAAAATGCTTTAGTAAGCTATAAACAATTTCTTGTGGCACCTAATGCGACAAGCACACCAGAATATAAAAACAGCAATTACAATATTGCTTACACTTATTTTAAATTAAAAGATTACGATCAAGCTGCGGCTTACTTTCAAAAACAAATTGACGGCGGTAAACTAGATACTGATAGAAGAAACGATGCTTATTTGCGTTTAGCAGATAGTTATTTTGTTACCTCAAAATACTGGCCAGCAATGGAAGCGTACAATAAAGTAATCGATGCAAAAGGTGTTGATGCTGACTATGCTTACTATCAAAAAGCACTTTGTTATGGTTTTGTATCTCGAAATGACACTAAAATCACAGAGTTAAACAACTATCTGCAATTGTACCCTAAGTCTAATTATCGTGACGATGCAATGTATGAGTTAGCAAATACATATGTTGCCAGTAATAAGCAAGACTTGGCTTTAAAAACATTTGATCGTTTAATTGCTGAAAGTAAAAACGGAACGTATACGGCAAAATCACTGTTACGACAAGGTTTAGTGTATTACAACTCAGATAAAAATGATTTGGCTTTAACCAAATTTAAAAAGGTTGCAGCGTCGTATCCAAAAACACCAGAAGCGCTTGAAGCGGTTTCTTCTGCAAGGTTGATTTATGTTGACGGTGGTCGTGTAGATGAATATGCAAGTTGGGTTCGTACATTAGACTTTGTTGCCGTTACAGATGCTGATCTAGATAATGACACGTACGAGTCAGCAGTGAAACAATTCGAACAAAATAACTTCAAGCAAGCAATCACTGGATTTACAGCTTATATTTCGAGTTTTCCAAAAGGGATTAATTCGCTAAAAGCAAATTTCTATTTGGCTCAAGCCTATTATTCAGAAGGACAAAAAAGTAAAGCAGTTCCTAATTATCAGTTTGTAATTAACGAACCTAGAAGTGAGTTTACAGAGCAGTCATTAGCACGTTTGTCTCAAATTTTATTAGATGGTAACGATAAAACATCAGCGATTCCAGTATTAGCTCGTTTGGAAAATGAAGCTAATTTTGCTCAAAATAAGGTTTTTGCGCAGTCTAATTTAATGAAATTGTACTATGATAACAAGGATTATTCTAACTCAGTTATTTATGCTGACAAAGTTTTAAGCAGTGCTAAGATTGATGATAATGTTAAGAGCGATGCGCAAATTATTATCGCTAGATCTGCAATTAAAACTGGTGACGAAGCAAAAGCAAGAGCTGGATATGCAAAAGTGCTTACCATTGCAAAAGGTGAGCTAGCGGCAGAAGCATTGTACTATGACGCATACTTTAAAAACAAGGACGGAAAATTTGAACTTTCGAATACCGTAGTGCAAAAATTAGCTAAAAGTTATTCTAGTTATAGATATTACGGTGCAAAAGGATTGGTAGTAATGGCTAAAAACTTCTACGGATTAAAAGATAGTTTTCAAGCGACTTATATATTAGATAACGTTATTAAAAATTTTAGTGATTTTCAAGATGTTGTTGCCGAAGCTCAAAAAGAATTATCGATGATAAAAATAGAAGAAGCAAAAACAAATTCATCTATCGGGCGTTAATGACTTTTATAGTTTAAAAAGCACGAGAAGCTGCATTAAAATAATTTAGAAATGACTATTCCGTTTTATATTGTCGACGTATTTACAAATACAAAATATGCTGGAAATCAGTTGGCTGTTTTTATGAATGCCGAGGCATTAACGACAACAGAAATGCAACAAATTGCTACCGAGATTAATTTTGCTGAGAGTACCTTTGTCACATCGATTGATGAGAAAAAAAATACTGCAGCAATAAAAATTTTTACTCCAGCACATGAAATGAAATTTGCAGGTCATCCTATTATAGGCACGTCATGGGTTTTATTAAATAAAGTTTTTGAAAAGAATGCTAACACGCTTGAGTTGCATGTTCCTATTGGAGGAATTAAAGTAAGGCAAGAAAAGAATTTAATCTGGCTGAAGGCAGCACAACCTGAATTTTTTAATGTTTTGAAAAAAGAGGAGTTTGCCAAATTTAGTACGTTGTCAATAAGTGATTTTGATGAACGATTTGAAATACAAGAAGTAACAACAGGAAGTGCCTTTGTTATTGTTCCCGTAAAAAATAAATCTGTTTTAAGTTCGCTTAAAATCGATAAAGAAAATACAGTAAAATGGCTCGAAGACAATTGTAAAACAGCGCATAAAGCTTTATATTTCTTTTGTATCGAAGGGGAGCAATTAACGAGTCGTATGTTATGTATTGAAAATAATCAAGTAATTGAAGATGCTGCTACAGGAAGTGCGAGTACTTGTTTACAGGCTTATTTATTAAAATATCATAATAATTCAATTGCGTTAATCAACAATCAAGGAGAGTTTATTAATCGAAGTTCTCAAATTCATTTTGATGGTCGATTAGAAAACGAAGTCTATGATATCAACATTGGTGGCGTTACAAAATATGTCGCTCAAGGCGAATGGGAAGTGTAATAAAAAAAAATTAGCAATACAATCAGTTAATGTAAAATGCGAGGTAGGGAACAAAAATCTCCAAAGCATTTATTATAATAAAATAAACAAACATGAATTTTAATTTTCAAAATAAGATTATCCTAGGTGGGCTATTAATGGCTTTTCAATTTACGATTGCTCAAAAGAAAGAGGAAAGCATAGGGTCTGAAGTAGTGAATGTTGTGAAACCTTACACTGCTACAATTTCAGATGCATTTAAAGTGCCTGAGACACCGATTCTAGATGATGAGGGAAATGCAAAAAAGGAAAATGTGAAATATACCATATTTTCGTTTCCGGTAGCGTCTACATTCACACCTTCAAAAGGGAAAGCAGAAGGAGTAGAGCGTACAAAAAAAGCACGACTGTTCAATAATTACGCAACGCTAGGTTTTGGAAGTTATGGTACGGTAAACGGAGAGCTTTTTGTTAATCAGGAATTAGGTGATAATGATTATGTAGGAGGAATGTTTCGTCATTTATCTTCTCAAGGAGGAATATCTGGCGTAGCACTAGATGATAAATTCTACGATACAAGTATTGATTTAACTTACGGTTCGAATTATAAAGACATGTCTTGGAACGTAGATTTAGGATACCAAAACCAAATCTACAACTGGTACGGTTTACCAAGTGAATTTGGAAATAGCCTTTCTGATAATGATCGTTCTAATCTAATCAATTCAATTGATCCACAGCATACGTATAATAATTTTTCTGCTGGAGGAAAAATAGCATTTACTGAAGGAGTTTTAAGTAAAGCGTCGGTAAAATTCAAGCACTTTTCAGATTCGTTTGGCTCAGTAGAGAATAGGTTTTACGTGAAACCAACTGTACAATTTGATGTTTTTGATCAGTTTATCAAAACCAATTTCATTGTTGATTATGTAGGCGGAAGTTTCGATAATAATTATACTAACAACAATCTTACTGATTTAAAATATGGTTATACAAATGTTGGAGTAGAACCAAGTTTTGTTGTGCAGCAAGATGATTGGACTTTAAATATTGGTGCGGGATTATACTATAGTATGGATAAAGAAAATAGTGATAATCAATTTTTTGTGTATCCACAAATCAATGCGTCTTACAAAGTCGTTGGTGATTTAATGATTTTCTATGCTGGAGCAGAAGGAGGTTTACAGCAAAATTCATATAGTGACTTTGCAAATCAAAACACTTTTTTATCTCCTACTTTAGGAATAAGACCTACAGACAAACAATATGATGTTTTTGCAGGTTTAAAAGGGAGGCTTACTAATAATGTGAGTTATAATGTAAAAGGATCTTATAAAAACGAAAGAAATAAAGCGTTATTTAAAAGCAACGATTATAGCGAGAACGCAAGCAACAGTGAGTACGGTTTTGGAAATTCATTTCAGGTTGTTTATGATGACATGAGAACTTTGAGTTTGACAGGAGATTTAAAAGCGGCTTTTTCAGAAAATGTAAGTGTGGGAATAGGAGGTACATTTAATAGCTATAAAAATGACATCCAGCAAGAAGCTTGGAATTTGCCAGAGATTCAGCTTAACGCAAACGTTGATTTCACAATAACGCCAAAATGGTATGCTGGAGCCACTGTGTTTTATGTAGGGGAACGTAAAGATCTTCAATTTAATACTCGTTTTACTGTTAACAGTACGCCTATAACGTTAGAAAGTTACTTTGATGCAAATGCACATGTAGGTTACAAGTACAATGATCGCTTAACAGCGTTTGTGAGAGCTAATAACATAGGGAGTCAAGCATATCAAAAATGGTTGAATTATGAGGTTCAAAGCTTCCAGATTATGGTAGGAGCAAATTATAAATTTGATTTTTAATTTGGCTTTAAGCCAAAAAGATTTGTCTCGTCCTGAATAACCGATACAGATTATTAGACAAAAATAT